>Ga0181469_100614_pt1 | contig 12422 bp, 11 predicted proteins | sample InSIn2SAF170_2_FD_119081 | JGI IMG/M metagenome (GOLD analysis project Ga0181469, IMG submission 119081) | Clean room microbial communities from NASA Spacecraft Assembly Facility at Jet Propulsion Laboratory, Pasadena, California, USA -... ... | reverse complement strand
AATAAATCAATCAATCAATGAAGTCTTTGTAACTGAATTCTATGGAATCCTTTCTGATCAAGGATGTCCAAAAGACAACAGATTGGGGATTACCCTCTGTGTCCAGTTTTTGGAGGCTGACTGCAAACCTTTTTGATTGAAAATATAAAAACATGTGGAACAAAACTGAGGAGTATTTGAAAGCTCCTTCTTCTGGCAGCTTGACTAGCTGATCATGCATTGTGTTTGCTAGGAATTGGGCAAAGTTGAAGGTTATAACAAGAGGCTAGTCTGGGCTAAAGATAGAGAAGAAACCTAGGATGGATTCATCTACATGTTCATCAGTAAAGTATCCTAATATACAAGATAACATGGTCACAATTTGCCTGGTTTGTTCTGGGAAGATGGAAATAGAGTATGGTGGGTTCTTTTTAGGAATTTGAGCTATTTCAGGGAGGAAGGTTTGGAAGATTTGAGACCTCTTAGGAAAGTATAACTTTATGTAAGGCTTAGTGAAGGTTTCAATGGAGAAGGGCACTCCCTCTGGTTGTGGTTGAATTTGCAGCATTTGATTGATGGATTGAGCAGTGACAGTAAATAGGATTTCTTGGGCTAGGGTGATTATGGCTCTTTCATTTGGAAAATAGTTGTTTTGGCATAGTCTGATGATTTCAGGGAACAAGTAGGTCTGTGGGAATATGTATTTAGGCAAGTTTGACTCCCACAGATGGATATCATCAACCTGGTCAGTGTATTTGTCATGGCTCCAGTAGTGGAGCTCCAAAAGGTTGGAATCTGTCATTGTATCAATAATGTTATAGTCTTTATCGGCCAAGGGTAGGTGTTCGACATCTGCTATTGGGGGTTGAAGAGGGTTTACAATTAGAATGCTCTGAGAAGCCATTAATTGGGTTCAATTTATCAAGTTCTGAGTTCAATTAACGGAGCAAAGTACTAGAATTACTTGGAAAACAACGAATTTTAGTTGCAGAGGGGTCCAGGCAACAGCAGGGGCTCTGTTTTGGGTTGGTGATAGCTTTTGGTCTTTTCTCACAATTTCAACAACAATGGTGAAATAACAAATTCTCAGGGTTTTTGTTATTTCACCTTCTTTGGGAATTGGCAGGTTTTTTCATAGCACGTCGGTTAATTACATAGCATGGTGGTTTATCGCAGATTACTTGGAGGCAGTTTGGCAGTTTATCGCATCACCAAAAGGTGGTATGGTGGTTTGGGGCTAGGGGATTCGATACAATGTGATGGCGCCACTTGGCAGGGGAGGGGATGAGTGAAACCACCCATTTTGTAACCTTTCTTCTGTTTTAAAGGTCGGACGCTGAGGAGTGCAAAAGTGCTTATTGGGCATTAGATCTGACAAATAGCGATTGGACAGATAGAAGAGTTAGGGGGTTATTATAGGTGGGACCTGGGGATATTTTATGCAGAGGGGTATGATAGGTTTAATAATATATGTTAGGGTTGGGGAGTTATGAAGTGGGGGTTAAATTTAATTAAAAGAATTCTTTTAATTAAACTCTATCAAGCGGAGTAAGTAAAGGGGAAAAGGATTTTCAAAGGAACAAGGGTTTTTAGGAGTGGAAAAATATTAGGGAATGAAAAGTAATGAAGGGGTAATGAAGGGAATATGTAAATAAGGGGTAAGTTATGAAACAAATAACTTAGGGAATGAGTGTGAAGGGAAAAAATGAATGGGGGGGAATTACTAAAATAGACATGTAAGGGGTTTAGTGAATGAGCTTTAATATTTAGGACTAAGATTATATAGAACTTTAGGGTAAATACCCAAAGTAATATATAACTTTCGTGAATGTCCTCCTTCTTTGAAAGATAGGATTAAGCATGTTGAAGGTGCATTTGAGTTAGCAACCTTATGCATTCCAAAACCTATTTTACCTACCCTTTATTTACCCTAACATTTTTTATCTCCTTTATTGGGTACATTTGAGCTTGCTGACCCTTTTTATTTTCTTTTGATAAGAAAACTAACTTATTTATAACCTTATATCCTCCAATGGCTCAGATTAAACTTATGAGCTCGTTTTATTCTCTACCTAACTAATGATCTGCCAAGATTAAATGGTTTGTTCAGATCTTTATTCACTAACTATCATGACATAAAATTGAAAGCATGAGTAATCAATATTGAACTGTGTGATCATCATGAATTGTGGCATTTTGGACAAGCTGCACAAATTTTATTTGCAACAAGTAAACTACGAGTAGTGGCATTTGAACACGCAACACTTTCAGAATTTTTTTTTTTGTTTCTTTTTATGGGGTTCATATTTCATATCTTTTTGATCTTATTTCTTTTGGTCCTTTGATTAATTTTTTTATTTTTTTAGGACATACCCTCTTTTCATTTTTAATATGGAAAACATCTACAAAAAGCAAAGGTATGTACAATATTACAAGACTTAACATAGTCAATTCAAAATTATGATCCCTATTATTATAGGAACCTAACAAATCTACTACTGATTTTTTGTGTTTTGTGTTATGAAAAGGCCAATTAATGCTAATATGGAGGCAGTCTAAATTAATTCTATTAACATGGAATCTACATACCATCATATACTTGTGAATGTTTTCCATTGGATAAATGTGAATATTGATCTGAACTTAAAAATGAATGCAATAAATTATAGATATAATCATAAACACAGAGATGCAACAGAGAAACACTTCATTTCATTAATAGAAAAATACTGAACTATGCTTACAAATAGAATGGAAATAAGATAGCTCGAGCGATGGTAGCTTATCTCTGAGAAGAGATGTGGCGGATACATCCCTCTGAAATGTGTTACAATGAGGCTTAAGGGCCTATTTATTATTGGAAAACATGAGAAAAAAACTAAACAACCAAAACCCTAACCCCAGGAAATGTAACACCAAGAGTTTGTGGGTCCCGTTGGGGTTAGTTGGTCATCCAACTTCCCGGGGTCATAACTTGGTCATATTATCTCCATTTGGCACGTCGATGGCTTATTGGAAATGTCTCCCCAAGTACTATAGATTTTCCGCAACCTCAGACCCAAAAAAGATTACAAGACAACAGCCTTTGAAATTCATGCTTAGGATGTGCACCCAATTCACCAAATTGAACTTCATAAATAGGCAGGAGAAATGATAAACCATGACACAAAAAGCTCTAAGTATCCAGAAATTGAAGAATTCTCTTGAAAATGTATAGTCACAGTTAAAGCTAGAAAGGGCCTCATCACAAGCAAAGGACAATATGATTAAGTCACTAGAAGATTTGGTTATTGAAATTGGCTATAATCCAACTGATATCAAGGCAGAAGAAGAACTCATTAAAAATAAAAATGCAACCATAACTGCACTCAAGAAACAGCTAAAGCTACCAACTACTGAACATCCACAAACCAAGGAGGTTTTGGAGACACTTAATCAAAAAGATGAGATGATGAACTTAATCATCCAGTTGACAACTCAACTAAGAGAAATGGAGACAGAAATGGATAAACTGGTATAGGAGAAATAGGCTAGCAGAGAAGAAGTTCCCATTACTACTATTCCAATAGGAGCTACAACAGCAACAACATCAACATCAGTTCCAACAGCTACATCATCTACAACGGCAACAACATCAGCAAAATCAACTGCCCATCCCACTAATGAGGCCAACAAATTGATTCAAGCTATGGAGGATATGTCCATTCAAACAACACATATTAATAAGCTCAAAGAGCAAGTGAAGAGCTTGGAAGATTAAAAGAAATTAGTAGAAGTAATGCATCAAGCTGAGAAACAAAAATCCAATAGATTGAATGACAGGATCCACCAGCTAGAAAAAGAATTGTCACTAAAGGAGCCTTTGGCCCAAGCAAAGCAACATTTATGGGCCAATATCATTAACTCAGTTAATGATATTTCGCCATCTATTCAAGTAATATTTGAACAAAATGATTTAGTGAAGGAAGCTAGTGAGGCAATTCAAATGGTAAAAGCAGATCTTGGGGAGAAACCAGAGGAAGCCTCTAAAATAATCAAATTTATAAATTCTAAAAACAAGTATGAATTAGAGGAGCTTGGGATGACTGATAGAATAGAGACCATTCTAGAAGTGAAGAAAGTTATTTCCAAGAGAAATCTGATGATATAGCTTGAGGAGAAATGTTAAAACATGAAACTTGCAGTAAATAGGTTTTTTGGCAAGTTTGATGTATTGAGACAGAAGGGTCTGCCTAATCCTTTGGTAATCAATGATAAACTGATGAAACATGAAGACTATGATAAGAAGATGAGAGAAGTAGCCAAAGAAACTTCCAACAATTCATCAATGAAAGGTGTGCCCACAGGAAAAGTGCTCCTCCAGACTTTGGAAAACTTCTTTTACCTCCAGCATGAGGTAAATCACATGTTTGTGAACAAGCTTGCATTTTCCAAACATAGAGAGGCAGATGATATTTATCGGAGGATGATGAAAATCAAACTCCCAGATGAAGAAACATGGGAAAAATGGTGTGACTTACTATAAAGGACAAAAAGAGAGAATCAGGTGAATGACAAGTAGGTGAAAGGAGCAGACAGCATGAAAGAGAATTAGATCTAGTAACAACAAGCAAATAAAAAGCGACAGATTTAAATCAATTAAACAGGTGTCACTATATTTTTTTCATAAAGATATTTATTTTCCTAAAATAAATCCTAGTCAGTTGATAGGATATCTTTGTAAAAGTATTGCATAAATACTTCTTCCATTTGAAGTATTAAGGGTGGATTTCTGAATATTTTTGTAGCTGACTGAGCTTTTACCTGACGGTTATTGTACCAACTTCTAGTTGATAGACATATTAAGTTATAAAGGGACTTCTTTATAGGATTCATTTGTTGAGCTATCTCAGTGAAGTACAACTTTCATTTGTTCATGTTCTTTTTCTAAAGTAATCCATAAACTCATATGTGTTCTAAAATCTAAATGTTATAACTGGAATTTTACTACAGAATTTGCTTAAATATTACACTCTACTTTTACTATTATAAATTTCTATGTTTTCTTCTGATATCTGGTTTAGAGAATTCTTAATTTCCCTCTGATCCTGATTGATCTTCTTCATCCTTCTTCAGTATTTGGTTTGAGGAATTCTTAGTTGCTCCTTGATCCTGATTAACAAATCAATTCACCATCCAGCCTTGAGATCTGATATTGCTCACCTATCTTTCCCTGTAACATTTTCTTTATGGTTTGTTGTTGTTCTATTTTCAAAGTCATATTGACCTCATTGCCCAATGGAAAATGGAAAAGCACCTATTCATCTAAGTCAGTAATTCCACCAACTCACCCTAAACCAACCCAAAAAACAAGCATACATAACTAGCCTAAAATCCTTTAAGTAAACAAAGTTAAATAATACAGAGAGAGCCCTCTTCGGGTTTAGGAAGGCTAGATCCTAAGCTCCAAAGTACGTTTGTAGTTACCTCTGATATTTCTTTTTAACACATTGAACAACCCTTGGAAATTTTGGAGTGATAACAAGATCTACTAACAAAAATCCCTTCTCTATGAGAAATTCAAGGCACATAGAAGTCATATAAATGTTTCAATAATTTAATCATTTATAATGGTTCAGTGGGACTGTTGGAGTATAATCAAAAATAATTAAATTATTTTTAGCAGAAGAATGTTTGGAGGAATTCCAATTGTTCAAGCAAAACACAACAAAGAATTTACAAGTGCACTAATGATGGTTTCTTCCTTGCTATAACATTCAAGTTATCAATAGTTCTTCATCCATTATTCACATACTTTGTGAATATATTAGTTGGTACTAGGGTTTTAGCTCAACATTGAAAGATTCCTTGAAGATAACATAATGGCTCTATATTCATCTATTAGAGGCCAATGTTTGACATTGAGGTAGCGTTGGCAAGATGACTCTAAAGCATGGTCATAGAGATAACACTTGAACCTTATTTTTATATTTAGGTATTGTTGTCATGCATTTTAAATCACCTCTGGGTGTGGTGGTTATTGAAATGATGTTAATAGGATATCTTTGGTAGGGATGTATGGTTGATTACTTCTAGTGGCATATCTCATTAAAACCATCAACTTCTTATTTTATGATGACAATTTTAACTTGATATGATCAAAAGAATATACTTAGCTTTAACTTGATAGGAACCAAGAGACTCAGGACATTGATGGAAGTAAGGACCACTGTGGCAATAGGGTTGAGAGGAATTCACTTTTTAAGGTTGAAGATCAATTATATAACTAAATCATCATTAATAAATACAAATAACTTAATAAATTTAATTACAACTTATTTTACAATTTAATTACATCTATTTGCACCTTTTGGGGAAATTGCTAGCTATTTAATAGTTGATATTTTAGAGGAATTTAATTTCTTTATGCCACCTCTTAAATCTTTTTCATCCATGCTCGATGTATCTCCTGCAGGATGAGAACCGTGTACATATGCTTTCATTCTTTTACTTGAAAAGTTGGTTTTTTATTCTTATCTTAGATCAACCTTTGTCATTTCTATTTACATGTGAGTTTCATTTGAGGAACTGTAATAATTATATGTCTTAGAGTAACATGTCTCATTCTTATGTACATGTTAGTTTCATTTGGGTATTTCCCTTATATTGGAACTTATTTGTAAAACTAAATGGATAGGCAATAATTGTAATAAAATTTCACCAATGTGAAAAGGAAAGTGAATTGTCAATTATGGGAGGCTAGAAGTTGGAGGTGACTTGAGGTGAGTTCGTATAAGCACTTTGAATTGAATAGAATGATCAGTTTTTGATAGTATAGTCCAATATATTATGAAAGATGAGAATTACAAACTATAATTGAATGTATGAACTGTAGGGTTGTATATGATCAAACAAATTTAATAGAAGATATAACAATGTTGTTTGTTGTATAAATTAAGGCTATATGTTTTTATTGTGTTAGTGTTTTTCTACAATATCTTTGACTTTGGAATTGAATGGGAGATTTAATGCATAATTATAATATAATGTATGTGTATTATCTATTGTGATGAATAATTTTACATTTTTTTTAATAAATTACAATAATATTATTATTTCAAAATATAAAAGTTCATAATATTTAAGATTGTTGGTTTGGTTTTTGTTGATATAATTTTTTTATGCAATAACATTATTGAATAAAATAAATAATTGTCCACTTGAAATGAGATTTTTACATGCACTCGCGTCATATATAAACCAAATTGAGCCACATGAAATATCTCATTGGTGCTTTGTAAGGAAAAAGTTATTTACTCTTGATAGATGCCTTTGTCTTGGGTTGTGTTTGTATATTGAATGAAAATAAGATTCAACTATGAAGAATGTATTTAGACAAAGAATAAAAATCAAAGTGGAATTATCATATCAATATTTGATTGTTCTATATTGTGATTATCGTCGAAGGTTTCTCTCTAGGGTTTCTTTGGGTAGACACTATTCATCCCCGCCAATAAGATGCATCCATTTTTGTCTTCCTCCATCAAACCATTTTTTTACACATGGCGCTTTAAATTGTGCCCGCCTTGGTTTTCTTCCAATACTCGGCTTCTCATATTTCTATTACTAGACCCAAATCCCTAGACAAGGATCACAATCTCTTTGTTAATGGGATCCCTCTGGTTTTTTGGGGGCTTCAAATGCCTGCAAACCAAGATCAACGTTGATCTTAAGGTTCTCGATGTGACACTTAAAATAGTGGAAATCGTGCAACTTGAAGCCTTGTCTGTTGCTCTTGTCCCTTAATTGACTTGAAATATATCACTGAAGACAAGGAGCTCTAATTTGGGTACAAATTATTTTTTAAATATATTTCGTTGTGGAGTTCTTGAAAATCTTGTGGCCTTTCAACTCGAACCTTCGTTTACTAGCCTTAGATTACAAAAACCAGGACTACTAGCTTTACTTTGGACATCAATGGTTTTCTTCACAAACACTTCCTATGTCGAGCTCAAGGAAATCTGAGGGCCTTGTGATGCTAACCATTGTTTTCTCCTCCTTTCACTTAACCACCCTAAATTACAAAAAGCAAGACCATAAGCTTTGCTCCAGACACAAGTTTTTGATCTTACCCAACTCTTTTTGCTAAACCGACTTTAATTAATCATCATAAGACAAGGATATTTGCTATGGAAACAAGATCCTTATCATGCTCTTTTGTCAGTGAGCTCATGAAAATCTTATTGGAAATTTTGGTAGACCTTATGCACATGTATTCAACAATAAGTTATGTTCATGGGGAGATGACCTTCCCAAATGTTCAATTACTTTATTGTATCTTTGCACCTTTAAAGACAATTGCTAATTTAATATACTTTTCAAATACAAATGACAAATGTTTGTCAAAATCCATAATAGTGGAGAGTCCCCTCCCTTCAAAGTCTCCTCCCTTCACGTCTTGGTAGACCACAAAGTAAAAGCAATGAATGATATTTGAGAAAGTGGTACCTCTTCACGTGTTGGTGAGCCATTATATACAATAAAAAATAGCCATTACTGTGTGTTGAGAAGTATTCAACCAAGATTCTATGCAATGTGGACCACAAAGTAAAAGCAGTGGATGATATTTGAGAAAGTGGTACCTCTTCACTTGTCGGTGAGCCATTAACAAAAAAAAAAAAAAAAAACAATTGTTGCATGTTGGGAATTATTCAACAAAGATTATATGTAATGTGGACCACAAAGTAAAAGCAGTGGATGATATTTGAGCAAGTGGTACCTTTTTACGTGTTGGTGGGACATTACAAAAAAAAAACCATTAATGCGTGTTGGGAAGTATTCAATAAGGATTCCATGCAATTTGGAAATGAGGACTCTGTGGCAGGCTCGTCTTGGTCACACATCTTTGGAATCCAAAGCACCCGCATCACATCATTTCTCAATGCCTCACAAACTGCATATGCGTGCTCACAGGAATTTATACATAAAATTTTCCTTTCCCTTAAAGTCTCATTATGTTGTTATTGAGTTTATTAGGCCACACATTTCTAGATTTCAGTATCAATGGCAAGCCTAACTCTATGCCCGTAGGCTTCTGCTGCTTCCTCCTCCATGGTCTCATCTTCTTCCTCGACTTCTTACTCTCCTCTTTGGGATGTTTTTATTAATGATTGATTCCACGATGTTAAAAAGACCTTTGCTAGCTATCTGTACCGACATCTTATTGACAAAATCTTGCGAGTATTTTTGGACATAAAGGAGTTGGAGGCATGACAAAATATTACTTCCTAGATACAACAGGCTATCCATGGTGCTTCTATCCACATGAGCTCGTGTTGAGCCTTTGCACCCTCCTCGCTTGACCATTCACCGGATATCTTTTAGCATGTTGGTCACAATGTCATGCTTACAATCATGTTTTGGTTATGCACAAAGTCCCTCTTCATGTGTACAAGTTGTATTTGATACGTAAGCATCTATCACACTCACACACGAAGTTGTATGCAATGTCGTGCAAGTGTCATCGTGGTTGTTCAACGATCTATCACAAGTGTCGCGCTTGTCACCCGAACCCGTGGGTCAGTCAGACTGAGTATGTTTCCTTGATGGTTCAAGGTGTCATGTCTTCAAGTCATGTTGAGTTTGTGTTCGCAAGGTCATGCATGTACGAAGTCACTCATTCACACACTTAGTCATTTTGCTGAAACTCTGTCAACGATACCACCCTCCAACAGCCGGGCCTTCCCTTAGCTACACTGCATAGTCTCAGATCTCAGTGATCATGTACTGCTGCCCAGAATTGCGCAGAGGTTGAGGCTACCTCCCAGATAGTCTAGACTATAGAATCCTGGAGTTGACCTGACTCACTGTGACCTAGAACAACATAAAAGTTTCTCAGCAAGCCATCTCAATCTGTGCTACCCACAAGCAAATCCATCAATCCTCCAGCTTGTCAAATGGAGAGTTTGACTGGATAGTGACCCCGGGCCTCACTCCTTCAAAAATTGCGTAGAAGATACCAAGCATGCACGTCTCTACTGACTGAAGAAATTACACAGACATACTGGACAGACACCTGCTTCCCATCACTGCCCTTTCCTCGAAATTTGCGCAATTCTATCATCTAGTCATCTTGTCAGCCGGTATGCTGCTCCTCCTGAAAACTAGGCAATTTTCATGTACTTCCTCCCAATTGCCCAACATCTCTCTCAGGTCAGAAACTGCATAGGTATGTCCTACAGGCTAGCCTCCCAACTGTGTGCAGTTTTGGCCAGCAAGCTCCCGCAGCCTGTTGCTAGCCTTCCTAGAGAATCTGCTCAACTTTCACTGCCAATGTCCTCCCTCCTGCCTGTAGTGCCTCCCTGGAAAAATTGCGTAGATCTGCCCTTCAGCCGAGCCAAATCCCGCAGACAGTCATTACTGATCTAAACTGTCCATCTCAAACTCCTAGTGACCTCTGCATAATTTTCCTTGATAGTGGATGGAGCCCGCATCCTGGCCTGAAATGTGCTCTACGCAGTTTCAGAGCCTTGTCCTCTCTCCCGGTCAACTGCACCCGAAAGCGAAAGACACTGCATCATGGTAAACTAGGAGATTTCTCGATTTGATGTCATCTCATCATGAGTGATTGTGGATATCGGTACATGGATGAGATATGGCGTGACGATGAAAGGGATGAACAAGGAGCGCATGCTAGGAGACTTGTTCACGAACGGATGAACACATGGAGCATTCCAATTACAAGCAAAGTAGAGACATGCACGCGCAACATCAAGCGAACACCAAGACCATCAAAGACTCTGCACACCTTGCCATGTGGAGGAGAAGCTATGATACATGAAGAGCACATTCATCACTCAATAGCACTGCGACTTGACATGGACACCACCACCAGCATGAACATACCATCTATGTCATGTCGAGTCATATCATGAGTCATCTCGGCCACATCACTATTATGGGCCATACTATTGTAATTAATATAATGTAACGTGGAAGTCTAGGAGACCGACATGTAAAGTTGAAGAGTCATGTAAGTCAAATAGTCATGAGGGAAGTCAAACAGTCACAAGTGTCAGTTTCACTCCTAGCTATATATACCCCTCATTTGTACATGCAAAAGACTTTTCACCTTGGCTCCTCCCACATAGCCTTGAGAGTCTGTAGTCTTTTCTTTGACTCAAGAGCGAGTAGTGGCTCCAATGCCCCGCTATCTGGGTTAGCGATTTAATGGTGTACTGATGTGTCTTGGAAATTTCGCTTAGTTCAAAATCCTGATAATAGCCCAACACATTTTCACACATGTATTGTATTTGTTTGTAAGGCTATCCTTTGAACACTTGTAATGCATGTTTCTTTAACCCGTATTAAGATAGTTGAACTATTTCAGTTGTTCGAATACATATGATTTCAAAAATGTGTTGTATAAATTGTTAGCATTGTCTCACTCATGTGGACTATTCCGTTGGACACTCAACAAAACCATTCTCATAAACTTGTTGTAACAACCATTGCACTCATGTGGACTATTCTGTTTGGTGTTGTACATGCTATCCATTCATTGTGTGTTTGTGAGTGCCACATCCATGTGGACTACTCTGCCAGAAGTTGCGCATGTCCTGTTGTGTTTTGTGTCTCTAACATAGTTGGGACTCTTCCTTTTCCACTCGAGATTCACTTCCACCCTTTCCCTATGTGGTGAAAGAACCTTGACACAAGTAACACTAAGCACTCACCAAGCACATGAACCTCGTTATTCGAAGACAAAGCAAACCACTCTCATGTTCTGACAAGCAAGAGCTAAGGCAAACCTTTAAGATAATGGAAACCGAGCCACCATACCGTATGGGACTCCTAAACCAAATGGTGTGAGGTCTATTTGGGACTTCATACCGAGGAGATTCCCTGAAAGTTGGTGGGTCCAGCACCGTCAACATTTCTGGTGCTAGAAGGAGGGCTGCCAATTGTTTATGGCTGAATGTCCTCTCACCCCCACTCATCAATCATCTAGTCAAGGCAATAACTCGCACTCCCTCTCACCTACATGTAACTCTAAAGTTGGTTACTCCTCACCTCCCAGACGTGAACATGAAATTGTGTATCATCACCTCCGCCCTATCTATCCTATCACTCATCAGATTACAAAAGCAATCAAACTAATCCCAAGAATACAAGATCTTCCATACGCATCAAGGAATCCAAAGACCACTCCCATAGGAGTTGTTGTATCATTGATGGAAGAAGCAGTTCTTGCCACACTCGAAGGTCTGTCAGAAGCTATTGAGAACAGAGAGGAACCTCTAGTCTTCCAAGAAGGAGAATGAGACACCCTCATGATCTTCGGCTCAGATTCCAATATAGGAGGCGGAGGGGAAGGTAGCGAAGGAGGTGGAGGCGGAGACAAACCAACAGACTCAAAGTCGGAACCGTAAGATTCTGAAGAAGAGGAGGAGGACAAAGAAGAA
>Ga0181469_100744_pt1 | contig 12429 bp, 16 predicted proteins | sample InSIn2SAF170_2_FD_119081 | JGI IMG/M metagenome (GOLD analysis project Ga0181469, IMG submission 119081) | Clean room microbial communities from NASA Spacecraft Assembly Facility at Jet Propulsion Laboratory, Pasadena, California, USA -... ... | reverse complement strand
TGGTGAAGGGTCCAGAATAAGCTCATTCATGCACAACATCATCTTCCCTGTTGACAGACTTGACGTGTCGTCGGCTCCTGCGATGGTGCTGCTTTCACTTGGCTATTAGAACACATCCTCACATATCCTGGCACATATGAGATACCACTACGAACAATGTACACTCTGAACTCGGCGCCACAATCTCAGCCAAGTTCTCCCACCTCTATATCTGGTAATGCCTTCCCACCGACACCAGGACGTCCTGAAACAGCCAACATGGCCACTGCTACCGCTGCTGCACAGCTCAGAGCCAATCTGATGAGCCACATAGCCCAACAGCCAGCTCAACCTGCTTCTCTCCCTCCTGCCTTCATCAGCAACTTTGTTCGAAAATGCTTCTCTCCAGATCTCGGGCAGGTGGACTTCCCACAAGCACTTACCGCACTAGATTATCTCAAAGACCTTGAGGTTCGCCGACGTAACGAGATTCTCGCAGCTCTGACCCACCTCGGTGTTGAGAGATCAGACGTACAGAACCGAGAAGCAATCAAGAAACACTATCCCAATGCTTACCAATGGATCGAGTCTATGGAGGAGAAGGAAAGAAGAGTTGAATGTCTGTACACTCATGTGTACCTAGGTCTAAGAAGATGGGCTTTGGTTAACGAGATGTCCTTGAGACCTTTCAACAAACAGAACTGCCTCGCCATGCTGAATACGTTGTATCCTCCTTTGCTCAACAGCGCTCAATTTGTGGCTCCAACAAAACAATTGACGCAACAGATTCTCTCAGAACAGAGGAAGGCTTTCTTCCGCTACATCCAAGGTGTGGAGAGGAGTGGCATCCAGGTGTTGAAGACTGTTATGACACAACACGCTCGGAATGGCGAAGAGACTGGTTGGCCAAAAGTGCGGGAAGACCTGGAGAACTACCTTCGAATGGCAACCGCTGTCATCGATGAGTGTCTCGAGACCACTGGTCGTTCAAGCTCTCCAAGAAGTGCTGACTTTTCCATATATGAGAGCGACGAAGCTGCACACAAGCGAAAGGTTGACTCTGGCATCTCGTTCGGCTCAACATCTGGTTTCATTTCCAACCGAAGCTCTGGTCAGAGCCACGTAACTCGACCAAGCACAAGCAGCAGCGTGAGCAGTCATAGTCGGCATACTTCTCGGGACAAACAACTACCACCTGCTCCGGAGGATGAAGACACCATCACACTTAAACCTGCTGGCTCCGCTCTTGAACGTATAGCACGAGAACTTCGCAAAATTGGCAGTCGTAGCAGCATACGTGACGAGCCGAAACTACGTGTTCCTATCCATGCTGCAGCTGTCCATACCCACTATGATACTGCAATGACCGAAGCCGATTCACCTCCACCCACTCCTGGACGCAGTCTTCGATCGAAGCTCAGTCTCAAGAACATGCGATCAAGCAGCAGAATCCGCACTGGTAGTCAATCACGGCCCGTCAGTCGAAATGGTTCTAACGGTCAGGTGGATGATATTCCGAATTTCAATGTAGAGCAGATGCGTCGAGAGAGAGAAGCCTGGGAGGTCCAACAGCGGGGACGATAGCATTCCTACGTTCACAACGTTACATTTGTTATGACTGATGTTTACAGCGGCAAACCAAAAGCATATTGGCATGGGTTTGGTAATGATGTACTATCACGACTATTGGCGATCATGGTGTTTGTGATTCTGATTTTTTTTCCTCTGGATGGTCATTGGTGTTATGCAAAATATTTGGTACCTGCAATACAAGCATCAAGAACGGGACCGCTCTCACGAGCACAAAACAGCAATTGAAGGGATATGGAAACGTGTTGCCAGGGATGTGATACGTTAGTCTGGCAGGACGAACATCAGGTATATGCCTAACAGGCTTACGACGACATGCTTTCATGTACGCATGAGTACGGCTGTGCACTCTTGGTGGTGAGCTTGAAGCTCTTCGCAACCACTTGGAGTTATATTTAGATATTCTGGAGTGGAATACACCTTGGAGCCATCAGTCAGCACTGATCTGCTCGAATGAATGTTCTTGAACAAGCAATTGTTGTGGTTTTTTTCTGCCCTTTTTCTCCTTGGAATTGCATTCCCACCAACCTGCAACTTCTGGGAGGTATATTCAATCAACATGATTCATCCCAGCTCTTACAGTAGTTCCCGCAGCACGAGAGTCAACAGTAGTGAAATCCACCCTGCATGTCTGACTGACTCCAACGTCTCCCGCATGTCAAGGCACACAAGGGATCCCAGGGCCTCACTAGCAGGGTTGCAAGAACAACATTCCCTCCTGTTCCTGAACTGCGGGACACGCATCCTAGATGTTTAGAAACGCTAAAACGCGTCATTCTCAGGAGCCGACGACACGTCAAGTCTGTCAACAGGGAAGATGATGTTGTGCATGAATGAGCTTATTCTGGACCCTTCACCAGTAAACAAGTAAAAGTCAAATTTGAGACAAAAACAGTCTCTTATCTTGGAGAGCTTACTGACTTGAAACAGTGGTGAACGGGAGGCTTGGCTTGGCTCGGCTCACTCGTAGAGGATGACAAAGGGGTTATTTGCGGTGTTTGTATAATTTGCACAGATTGCAGGGAAAAGTGGCACCAGACTCGAAATAGTTAGTTCTTGTTGTCGTGACAACTGGTATGTCAACAATATTTTTGACTCTACGATGCTGCTGCAAGGATGCTTGCGACAGCCTACATGTTTCCTGATCAAGTAGATCTACGACTCCGCTATCATAATCCTCATACCACTGCAAGATGTCAGACGACGAACTTCCGGAGCTCTCGGTGCTTCTCCTACAACCAACAACGAGAACAAGCCAGATCACTATACAAACGACAACTCTTCGAAGGTCCCCTCGAAAGCAGAAAGCGACTGAGATAAACTCGACAGCACAAGCCGTCCTCAACAATGTACCGCAACTTCTCGCATCGAGTCAGCAGCGAAGAAGTCCACAAAAGCAGTTTTCGCCGAGACGAGCTCCATTGAGATCAATCCAGGCAAAACATCAGAATACTGCGTTCGACGATGTACCTGGGCTAGCAGCAATACCTCAGAAACCGTCTTTGAAGAGCAATATCTCGAAGCCATCGCTGGTAAATGTAGATGAAGGTAGCGATGATGAATTGGCTGGTCTGTTGGATCCTCTATCGAAATTGTCGTTGAAGAAAGGTATCGAGAATGGCACTATGAACTTCGAGAAGGAGAGGGCAGGATCGGGTAGGAGTCGTCAAAAGCCGCAACCTACATCGACAATGTCACGCATCACACAGGTAGCGAGGGAGCAGACCAAGAAGACTGCAGCTCCAAGTAAAAACGGCAAAGCTGCACCAAAAAGATTGAATCCATACATTTTGAAAGAGGCACACTGCGAAGATCTAAATGAGAGTTCAGGCACGGATGAAGAAGATGAAGATACAGACCTCAGCGGTTTCATTGTTGATGATGATGCAGAAGTGAGCTTCCATGGTTCAGCGATTGAAATATCCTCGGATGAATGTGAACAGGAGACGCGGAGGAGGAAAGACAGGCGAAAAAAAGAGCAACCGACAACCATACCCAGCCCTAGACGGAGATTAGTCAGGGGTAGAAGGAAGCAAATTTCGGATTCAGAGGATGAGGACGAAGCGGATAGTCTATCAAAGGCAATGGATGGCATGAAGCTAGGTGAGAAGACGCTCGAAAGGCAAAAGAACATTGAACGACGGAAGACATTAGAGGTGATTGACTTGACATCTTCTCCTATTCCAGAGGCAGCGAGTTCGTCTACAAAACCCATCGATGTAGAATCTGAAGAAGAGCTACCAAACCCCACCCAACCACGCCTTGACCCATTTTCCCTATCCAAAACAAATCTCATCCTCCAACCCTCGATAAGCAAGTCACAACCAAAACTCATCCCCCCTAAAACCAACCTCCCACCAACCAGTCCAATTCGACGACAACGAAGTCCGGTGAAAGAACGACCAACCACACCTCCAGCTACACCACCCCAAACCGAACCCCCCCGTCCCCAATCACCCACAAAACTAAAATCCCCATCCAAACACTTCTCACCCTCTAAACGCCTCCCACTCGAAGCTCCAGCTCCAAAATCATCTCTCCATCGTCAATCCACAGACGCATTCTGGGATCATAACGTAATCAACGAATGGACCGATACTTTCAGTCCGCCCAAAAAGCCAGTCCTCGGCTCTCCACGGCGCGGAAATCCCCTGGCGCAATTCAACTTGTACGCTGACGATGACGACAGCAACAACAACCGAGAAGAAGAAGAAGAAGACGACTCCTTCTCAGACTCCCTCCCCTCCCCCTGCGAATCACCAACAAAACCCAATTCCCGTTCTCCCAAAAAACAAGCATCCGCCCACCTCGCTGAGAAACAACGTCTAAAATCCCTCAAAGACGCCCAAAAAGCCTTCGATGCCAAAAAACACGACCTAGCACTAGATCTCTTACATGCTCTAGATAAACACGTTACATCCTCGCGTCTCGGTCATCTGTCAGCGAGCACGGGGGGTGTGAAAGTGATATGGTCGAAAACACTGCGCAGCACTGCTGGGCGCGCAAGTTGGAAACGTACCGTCACTAACAACAAATCCCCCTTCAGCTCCAGCAGTTCTTCTCCACAGAAACAGAGTTCCCAGAATTCGGGGAAAGATCTAGAAAACAGTACTAGTAGAGAGGGCAGTGGAAAGGTGGTAGTAAAGCACGACGCAACAATCGAACTCGCCTCAAAAATAATCACGAACGAAACCAGGCTTGTCAGTACGCTCGCGCATGAATTCTGCCATCTTGCGAATTTCATGGTCAGTAATATTCGCGACAACCCTCACGGCTCCTCGTTTCAGGAGTGGGGGAGGAAAGTCACGACTTTTTTGAAATCTGATGCTGCGAGGGGTGTGGAGGGGTGGAGGGAGGAGTGGAGGGGTGTTGTGGTTGAGACTAGGCATGGGTATGTTGTTGAGTGGAAGTTTTTGTGGGTTTGTAAGGGACGGAAAGATGGAATGGGTTTGGATGAGGGACAGGAGGGTGAAAATGGGGAAGAGGGGGGTTGTGGAGCGGAGTATGGGAGACATAGTCGGAGTATTGATGCGCTGAAGCAGAGGTGTGGGAGGTGTAGGGGTTTTTTGGTGCAGGTTAGGCCTGTTCCTAGGGGTGTTGGTGGGGAGAAGAGTCCGAAGAAGATCCAGATACAGCAGGCGAGGGGGGCCGAACGAGCGGAGGGTATGGGGCTGAGGGGGTTGGAGAGGATGATTGAGGCTGTTGATTTGAGAGGTTGAAACATGCCTACAGTACTTACCATGTATGTAGGTACGTACCTGTTGATGCTTTTTGAGCGGGTTACGGAATATACAAGGTATAAGCAGGTGTTGCTGGAGTATTTTATTGTATATATGTAGGTATGTGTTGGATGCGAGCGAACTTTATCCGCTGCATATATATGTGGTGGATGAGCTGCCTACGGTAGGTACGTACGCATTCCGTATCCATGATTTCAATTCGACTCGACTCGACTCGACTCGACTCGACTCGACTCGACTCGATTCAGCATTGAGAAAGAATGGTAACAGTGGTAGTGTCATGCATCGAATTGTACAAGTCTTACACACGTACGTACGTACGTAGCTCTACCCACCGATCTCGTGGGACAGTTGTTTCCATCCTTGCGTCGAGGCTTTTGTTAAGTGCGTGCTGTCATACGTATGTGTGTATGTACGTGAGCTGATCACCGCTGGCCCTGATGTTTTCGAGACGTATATGTATGTATGTTCACACGCACTGTGATGTGTTACGTTATGTTTGTTCCCGTTGTGTGATTATGGCGTGTGATAGTGTGATATACAGTAGCTTAAAGATGGGGGGTAGGATTGCTGTATGGTATAGGGTGTTGAAAACAGTAGCTGTACAAAGTTGGTCGGCGAGGGATGGATGTGTGAGTATGTACGTGGCTGCTTATCTTGGGGTGGGGGGTTGGTGGTTGGGAGTGGTTGAGGATGTTGACCGTTGGGTTGGACTGTATTGGATTGGATTTGGCAGGGTAGTGGTGGATTCTGGATGGGGGAGACAGTGGGTTGGGCGTCATGTGTACAGTCATGCGTGTACTTGCATTGTGTTTGACGAGCATCTTCGTTCTTTTCCAAATCGAATTTCTCGATGCTGGTTGTTCAAGCTTTCGTCTGGTATTTAATGACCTCGAATATAGATGGCGTGGGTGATTCCTGCTATAGTGTGGTATTATGCAGGAGCAAACAGTTCTTTGTTGACTTGGTGATAATCATGTGCTGCCGAAAAGTCCGAATTCCTTGATGTCAATAGTTTGAATAATCTGCTGGAATACCTCCTCTGCCCATCTGGTTTCCATCTCCCCTCCTTCTCGATTCTCGTCAAACTCCTTCAGAGGCACATCAATCCTGACACAGAAATCGGTTTCATACTCCTTCATTCTCACCAACAATTGAAGAGTCCGGGTTTCATACTCCTTTTGAACCGGATTGCTTTGCCAAGCTACTGGTAGTGTTGACTGACGGGCAGCACGCACATCAACTTCAGGAGTTATGATGGTTGCTGTGGTGTGATAGACTGGGAAATTGGCAAGTGATGGTCTTGAGAGGGCAGTACTGGCGGTTTGGAGGCTGGACTTTGCGAGGTAGTCGGGTGGTTGAATAAGATCTGTTAAATGGTGGGTTGCTGCCTGTTCATCAGGAGGTTGTGTGGGCGTGGTAGCCGATGCTGAGTTTGTGGGTTCTGTATTCGTGGTGGCAATCGTAATATGGTCGTCGGTTTGGTACTCGTTGATCTCGAAAATGATGGATGTGAGTGCGTTTCTACGAAGGAAAACTTCTTGGTGGTCAGGGATCTGGCGGAGGTCGGAAGCATCGATGAGGTCTGTAGGAAGAGAAACGACTATTGCGCCGCCGTAAAGGTCGCGTTTCGTGAATTCGAGGGGCATCGTCGAGATAATTAATTTCCTTGGTGTGTGAATCGGTGATCTGAATAAAAGCACTTATAATACGTGGTGGATGGTTTGATCTTGTGGACCAGGGGAATAAATTCATTGGAATTTATAACGCTTGCCGCATGGTGTGCCTGCCAGGCAGAAAACGCGAATGCTGGGGACTGCGTATTACCAACCAAGTATGTACATACAGACTACATCCTGGTTCATATTACTGCTGCGATCGTAAGAATTTGAAATCCATGGTCGAGCATGAGATCGGATGTGCTGCATTCCTTGGAGGGATGGCGATGTAGTGATGTTCCGAGGGGGCCCAATAGCATGCCCGGCGATGTCCGTCAGTACGTATCTAGGTATGTGTTCAAGTATGTTGTAAGGATTCAACTTGATACTCGGCGTCGTTGAATTCTGTACTAGTAGAGTACATATGTATGTACGGATCTTATACTGCCAAGGAATGTTCCGTCCTCTGCTTGCTTCGTGCCTTCCATGGAACGTTCCCTTTCTTAGAAGCAGCTCAGTTGGGGCTCCAGGAGGAGCTAGAAATGCCTGGAGAATTCTCAAAGTGAGCCATATTCCACAACCGACCACGAACGCAATGCCGGATTGCAACTTGAAACAAACATCAAGGTATCGTGGAGCGTCTGCTTGAGCTGTGCGACCGTGACCTTGAATAATTGCAGCTCCGGTGCGGAGGGTCATTGCAAGCTTCACCAGTGCAGCAACATGGCATAGTCTGCCCTCCTCTGCGCTACGAAATAGAAGCGTCACCACTCCTCCATATACTGTTGTCAACTAGCCGGCCCATCAGCCAACTTCACTTCTCTCCACTTCTGCATTGCAGTGAACGTTCGACTTCAACCTGGCCGGACGTATAGCGGTGGCTATTTACATGCTGTCACATGACCTTCACCGGCTTCGATCTCGTTAGCGTTGCGACTGCACGATTAGCTTTGCCATGCCAGTGTGGGATAATCTCGAAAAACGAGCATGTGCACAAAATGAACAACGCGGGGTCGTCATCAGACACTCCATCAAAGCAAGATTCGGCCAGCCTTCTAGAATGCAATCCTTGACTGATAACACTTGTTAATCAGCAGATTTACCATGCTGAAGATGTGTCAGCTCCTGATCGTCTAGCGAATTCAGTTATCCCAGCAAGAGCATCTATCGCGCCGTCGCTTCACATCGCCAGACATGGCTTCTCTACTATCGTACAATGTCATACTTCTAGTATTGATCGTTGTTACGTTTGTTAGCCCTGCCGACGCCTTTGGTGCTGGCTATGTTGCTCGAGGTTCCAGCCAACAGGGGACTGTATTCCGTCATGGCGATATCCTGATGAATGTCTACTTTCTTCAGCATGTCCACTCAACACTGGTACGGCAAATATACTTCGGGAACTGGTTGAGAGATTTCAGCCAGATAATTGATCGCAAAGCTATCGAAGTCGTTCCGGAGCCGATACTGCGAGCTGTCGTTGCAATCTTTGCTTACATTCAATTCGGATATTCCACCAAAGAATTTGAGGTCACTGAAGAGAGACTTGGATGTTATCGACCGGAAGAACATATCGACAATCCCAAAGGATATGAAGGAGGTCTCTTATCTGGTACTACCCGCCAACTTAAACTTCAAGTATCACCGGAGGAATTGGAAATTCACAGCAAGACTGGCATGAAGAGTTATGTTGCTAACCAGGAATTTGATGGTGTCAACGAAACGAGCCTGGATTACATTGAGAAGCAACTGGTCGCTGCCATTGCCTGTGGCCGTGCACGCGATCCCGAAGCATACACACACCTTGGAGCTGCTCTGCATACCCTTGAGGACTTCATCGCACATTCAAACTGGCTAGAACTTTGCATTCAAATGCTCGGATCTCAAATGGGCGAGGGAATGCCAAACTCCGAGGCCATGATGAATGTCTTCACTTTTACTGGTGGTGCAGCAAGGATAAGGACTGAACGAGGGCTAGCTGCTCCTCTAGTTACCGGCACTTTTGGTGCGCTAGATTTGTATCAAACTTTGCTCGGAGAGGTTGACGATAAAGTTTCAGCCTTAAGTTTGCCAGGCCTACAAATGCGCATGAAGGATCCAAAAGAAGCCGCTTCGAGTGCTTCCAAGAGCATGATGACCCTCCTCGGCCGGATAGGTGGTAGCGACTTTGCCGACGACATCACAAGTATTACCAAGTCAGCCACAGAAGAGCCAGCAGATTGGGGTAAGTTGAATCAAAGTCCACATCTGCTGTGGGAACAGATACGGCCCATCTTCCGAGTTCGAGACAAGATTGTACGATGGGTATATGACCATATGACGGTTGATGCCGTGGCGAACGCTATTGCTGCCATTTCTATAGCAATCGATAAGATGGTATATAGAGCTCTTGGTGTCCTTCTGAGCCCGATATTGAAGAACATCTCCGGAGCACTGTCAAAGCAAAGTGAGCAGCTTTTGAAACGAGATCAAGAAGTAAGATTGCAACAGGGTGAACAGAGCATTTTCGATGACAATTCAACTGCCACCGATCCGACACATTCCCAACTCTGTAAAGACCACTACAACCACGATCTAAACGAGCTAGGAGGTAAGCACGACAACGCATATTCTGTCCTTTTTACACATAGTCTGTATTCTAACTCCTACGACACCTACTCATGATAATTCACCATCCATGCGTCAACCCACTTTAACTGACAAATTCGCAGGCCGTGTAGCGACGATAATCACTACCTTCACCATTAAGAAGATCATCGAAATCTGGCAACCAGGGGATTCCACAGACGTCAAACCAACCCTAACATCTATCCTCTCCACCCTTCACCACCCATTCAACTACTCCAAAGACAACGACATCCAAGCTCTCATGGTCGCAGAAGTCCTCAACTGGTGTACAACCAAAGCCCAAGAAGAACCCCAAGCCTACTCAGCCATCCTCCACCGTCTCGACCGACCCAATATGGCCGCCCGTCAAAACGAGGAAGCCGAACAAGTCGCCCACTCCCACATCCCAGCCTTCACAGCTGCCTACACAGCTCCAAACCGTGTGGGCGGCACAACAGTCCACGACATAGTCACAATCGGCGTCACAGGCGGCCGCACCAGCTTCGTCGAACGCATGCACGCCAACATCGAAAAAGCCATCAAAGCCGGCTCTATCCCGGGCCTAACAATCGCCGACCTAGCCGGCATCAAGAAAACCATGGAATCAGATCCTTCCTCCGACACACCCAGCCCCATCGACCAAGCACTCACATCCATCCCCGGCGGCAATCTGCTATCCGTCTTCGACGAAATCGACGTCGGTGAGATTGTCTCCGCACCGGGAATGGGCATCATCCTGAAAGACGCCGTCATAAACATGAGACTGAAGGACACGGAAATGGTAGAGCGCGAACAGAAAGCTGCGAGGGAGAAATTGGGGCATTTGAAAGATAGGCCAATCAAGGAGATGTTGGCGTTGCTGGATTTTGGCGCGAGAAGTGTAGATGAAAAGGAGAGGGCGCAGGCGCTGAGACCGACTGACGCGGAAGACGAGAAGAGTAAGACTAGGAAGTTGTTGGAGAAACTGCACCTTGCGAAACCGTCATTTCAGAAACATGGGGTGAGAGTTGAGGATCCGGAGAAGCACTGACGTTTGATTACTTACGTACCTACCTTACTTGGTGTAACAAAGATGTGACCGACTATCCGCTCACGAACTCGATACTGAAGGGATCGGCACAAATGCCAGAGCTTATTGGTAGAAGTTCACCGTCTGTGGATGGTCGGTCAGAGGTCGTTTGGTCGAAATTCATCATGTGTAAAAAACCCATAAAGATGTCCACAGGCATGGAGAGAATATGATTTATTGGTCAAGACAGGTGGATAGTCGGTTAGTCCTTTAGCACACCAAGTACTTATGTTGCTTTCCTTTCCTTGATATGCCACGTACGTGCTTTGAATTCCGAGTTCCATCTCCAGACCAATTCCCATGTATGTACATATGTATAGTACGTAAGCACAACTATGCATTCACACCACTCAGTGGTCACATAACGTATACCTACCTGTACCTGAATCATGTCCGTACTACGTACATACATGTACATACTTTATCACGATAATACGTATACATCATACATACCCACGCAGTACTTCTTTCCGATCAATACTCGCGTGATCTCAAAGAGCAAGTACTGTAGGACACGAGCCACGCTACACACACTACATACAAGTAGTACTGCAGACATGTCTTACGTCTGTACGCATCTCTTAACTACGTACCTACCTACCTACGTGACCTGTATATGTACGTGCGTGCGTACTTAGATAAACGAAGTAGTAAATCCAATACAAGTACAGTACATACCTACATATCTATCATTGTGTACTTTACGAGAACCTTCCGTTTCAAATTTAAATCTAGAATCGATATCTAGTTATATACATACTGTATGCTTTCGTCAGTCAGTCAGTCAACCATTTATTTACAGTGCGGATCTCGGCAGAGTTGGAATTGAATTAAATCAAATCACTTGTGTAGTTGAACGGGCGGGTACTGTAGGTGCTACATAGTGCGTTCGACGGCTTTGAAAATTGTGATCTTTGGGTTGAGCTAGGGCTGAGATGAATCCTACTATAAGCTATCATATAACTAACTGTAGCTAGGTATTATTCGTACGTAGTTGCTCATCTGAATTATAAATGGTTCGTGCCATGGGTTTGAGACGGTAAAGTTAACATAGATCAGAATGTGTAGTTATGCAATTTTATTATTGTTTGTAGTGACTACCTACCCATACAGTAACCTCATTTTGAGCACCCGCGCAGACAATGGGAAACAAATAGGTAAAACAAACTCCTGGAATGCCAATGCTTTGACGAAGAAAACCTTGATGAGGACGGATTTCGAACACATCATCCACGTACTCACACACACACAGATACTCAATAGTACGAGATCTGTGCTGAACAAGATAGAAGATCATCCATCTCTTGCTTCGATAACACCCTTGGCTCGCCATAAAGCGATTACAAGAAAACCATAGCCATACCGCTGACAAGTGCCAAACTGATATAGGCAAAGATAGCAACACCTGTGTTAAAGACAGGCGTGCTCTTGGTGCTGGGAGCTGCGTTGCCGCTCTTCTTGCTGGTTGAACTGCCGGAAGCGCTGGCTGAACCTCCCGAGACCGTGCCAGTGCCTTGCGCACCAGCCGCAGCAATCAAAGACGAGCAGGTACCGGTAGGGGAGGTCGAAGATTTGGTAGTTGCTGAACCACCGAAACTACATGCTGAAGCTTTGTTGGTACCAGTCGCAGCAAGATAATAAGCATTTAAAGCCCAGCCGAGTTGCTCAGTGGCGTTGCACATGCCGTATGCACCGTATACGCCAGTGGTTGCGTTGTTGGTAATGCCGGCACAAACACCAGCACTGGCACCAAGACCACAGACAGTACCGCAAAGTGTACCAGCCTGTG
>Ga0181469_100738_pt1 | contig 12455 bp, 9 predicted proteins | sample InSIn2SAF170_2_FD_119081 | JGI IMG/M metagenome (GOLD analysis project Ga0181469, IMG submission 119081) | Clean room microbial communities from NASA Spacecraft Assembly Facility at Jet Propulsion Laboratory, Pasadena, California, USA -... ... | reverse complement strand
ATTTGGGAGGCACTGCGCGTGGCGCAGGCGGAGTTCGTCGATGACTTAGGTATGCCCATCGCGCAAGGCGGTACCAATGTATCGGGCGGGCAGCGCCAACGCCTCTCCATCGCCCGCATGCTCGTGGCTCAGCCGCGCATTTATCTCTTCGATGATTCCTTCTCCGCGCTGGATGTGGTTACGGATGCCAATGTGCGCGCCGCCATGCACCAGTCCTTTGCCCAGCGCGGCGAGGCCGTCACCACCATCATCGTGGCCCAGCGCGTGGCCTCCATCCAGGATGCCGATCAGATTTTGGTCATCGATGCCGGGCGCATCGTCGCCCGCGGCACCCACATGGAGCTGCTGAATTCCTCGGATGTGTACCAGGAAATCGTTAAATCCCAAGAAACCGCTGGAGTAGCTGGAGGCGAGCACTAATGGCTAAAGACACCACCCACCACTCCTCCGCTGAGGAAGCTGAGCTCCAAGAACTTGAGGCAAAGCTCGCCGCCGATGAATGGTCCGGTTCCGCACCGCGTCAGGCCAAGAATTTCTGGCCTTCTGCCAAGCGCTTGCTGCTCCTACTCATGCCCTATAAGCGCATGCTGGCGGTAGTGGCGGCGATGAACATAGTCTGCGTCTTCCTTGCGGTCTTTGCCCCTAAGATCTTGGGCGATGCCATGGACGTCATCTTCTCCGGTGTTGTCTCCCGCGAGCTGCCATCTGGCATTTCGGCGCAACAGGCCATCGACGGCATGCGCGCCCAAGGCCAAGATCAGGTGGCCGATATGGCCTCTGGCATGGACTTCACTCCCGGCGAGGGCATCGACTTTACCCGCTTGGGCACGCTTATCATCGCGGTGATCGCGATGTACATCGTCTCTGCCGCCTTCGAGCTCTGGCAAGGGCTCATCTTAAACCGCTTGACTGTCGACACGGTCTACGAGCTGCGCCAGCGCGTGGAAGCCAAGGTGCATGCCCTGCCGTTAAATTACTTCGATTCCCGCCAGCGCGGCGATATCCTCTCGCGCACCACCAATGACATCGACAATGTGCAACAAGCCCTCCAACAGGCGCTGTCCCAGCTGTTCTATAACATCCTGATGATCCTCGGCATCACCGTGATGATGTTAAGCATCTCTTGGCAGCTCGCCTTGGTGGCGCTCTTGGCGCTCCCGCTAACCGCGCTGATCATCGGGGTCATCGGCGGGCGCTCGCAGCGCCAATTCAAAACCCAGTGGCGCGCTACCGGCCAGCTCAATGGCCAGGTAGAAGAATCCTTCTCCGGCCACGACTTAGGCATCGTCTTTGGCCGCACGGAGGATATGACGCGCCAATTTGATGAGCGCAATGACGAGCTCTTCCGCGCTTCCGCGCTGGCGCAATTCCTCTCCGGCATCATGATGCCCATCATGCAATTCGTGTCCTACCTGTCTTATGTGGCCATCGCTGTGCTTGGCGGCCTGCGCGTGGCCAACGGGCAGATGACCCTGGGCCAGGCCACCGCCTTTATCCAGTATTCCCGCGAATTTAACCAGCCGCTGGGCCAATTGGGCGGCATGATGCAACAGGTGCAATCCGGCGTGGCCTCTGCCGAGCGCGTCTTCGAGTTCCTCGATGCAGAAGAGCAATCGCTGGAGGTAACCAGCGATGAGCTAGCCGGCCGCGCCCGCGGCCGCGTGGAGTTCCAGGACGTTGACTTTTCCTATTCGCCGGAGAAGGAGCTTATTACCGGGCTCAACCTGCGCGTGGAGCCTGGGCAAACCGCGGCGATCGTAGGCCCCACCGGCGCGGGCAAGACCACCATGGTCAATCTGCTCATGCGCTTTTATGACATCGATTCAGGCCGCATTCTTATCGATGGCCACGATACCGCCCACATGCCTCGCACCGCCCTGCGCTCCCAAGTGGGCATGGTGCTACAAGATGCCGTCCTCTTTGAAGGCACCATCATGGACAATATCCGCTACGGCCGGCTTGATGCCACGGACGATGAGGTCATCGCCGCGGCCAAGGCCACCTACGTGGATCGCTTCGTGCACTCCCTACCGGAGGGCTATGACACCGTCATCGACCAAGATGGCGGCGCCATCTCCGCCGGCGAGCGCCAGCTGATTACCATCGCACGCGCCTTTTTGGCCCAGCCCGCACTACTCATCTTGGATGAGGCGACCTCGTCCGTGGATACCCGCACCGAGGTGCTCGTCCAAGAGGCTATGAATGCCCTGCGCGCCGAGCGCACTTCCTTCGTCATCGCCCACCGCTTGTCCACCATCCGGGACGCTGATTTGATCTTGGTGATGGAAAACGGGGGCATCGTCGAGCAAGGCTCCCACGAAGAGCTGCTGCGCGCCCAAGGCGCTTATTGGCGCCTGCACCAATCGCAGTTCAACGATTCTTAAGGGAGCGCCGCTGCATGATTACCTCACTGTGAGTTGGACTTGCGGGGCGTGCAGATTCGCGCCTTGCAGGTTAACCAGCTCCATGGTGACGTCTTGTAGCGAAATGCGCTCCATCAGGGGATTGGGAATAGGAGCATCGGGGACTGCGTGCGGAGCAGGAACGCCCAACTGATCAAGTACGGCATTGATATCCTCGTTGTCCAAATCCACGTTCACCGGAATGGTGGGATGGTCTACCACCGCGGGGGTTGTCTGCAGCCCGGTCGCCAGCACGGTTACCGGCCCATCAGTAACGGTGGTTTCCACATCCCCGGTAGTCAGTTTTCCCTGTCCCACAACACTAGGAAGGGTAAGGGCGAGATTTCGCGCAGCAAGTTTATCACCCACCAGCTTGAGCGCTCGCTGCTCGCCCTGTGCCGTTTGCACCGTAACAAGCGAGGCTGTCACGTTTCCGGTCAGCGTGACATTATCAGCGGTGACAGTACTAAGTTCAGACTGTGCCAAGGCCAAATCTTCCTGCGCGCGGGTTTTCTCAGGATGGTTGACCACGCACACTGCCATAAAAACGCAGAGCACCGCGAGCGCACTTGCTTTTAACGCGCGAGGGGAAGGGCCTTGCGATAGCGAGACTAGTCTGAATAGCCTCATGCGGAAACCGCCACCTCTTTCGCCTCGGACTTTTCCTTATTCGACACCTTCTGCCGATCCTGCGGCTGCCAAGCAAAGGCGAGTGCACCGCCGATAATGCCCAACAGGCTACCGATGAGAAAGCCGCCAAGGTTTGAGGTGGGCAGCGCAATAATGGCTACAAGTATGCTCAAAACACCCAAGTAAGTCGAGGTCTCTTGCCTAAACCAGGAGCCTAAACCAAACATGATAAGTGCCGCGCCAATGAGCAACGTCGAAACACCAGAAACCGTAGAAATCATCACCAAAAGATCAGAAATACGCACAGTAATATAGGCGGGCGCGGCGATGGCGATTCCAGACAGGATAAGTAGCAGTCCACCGGCAAAGGGGCGGCGCTTGCGCCAGTGCTTAAACCGCTTCCACCGGCTCTGCTTGGTTGCTACTTGGGCAATAGCTTCGTCGTTCGCCATAGAAGCATGAGCCTCATTGGCACTTTTGACTGCGTCCGCCACCGACTGCGAAGGCTCTTTTGCCGCGTTGCCCGCCGCACTTGCAATCCCAGCAGTTCCTTCCATAGATTCAGCGGTTTCGGCACCATTATCGGGGTCAGTCACCGCAGGCATGCGCAAAGTCTCATCATCAGAGGACTTAGCAGGCATTGTTATTGCTTCCCCTCTTCACTGTCACGGTCACTCCGGAAGCAGCGAGCTTTTCCGCTCCGACCGAGGTCGTTCGAATATCATCTGCGCTCAAGGTCACCTTCTGCGCATACAGGCCCCATGAGCCTGGATCTGCTTTGTCATTAACCTGACTTGCATCGACTCCCACGTTGGCGTTGGTCAGATCCAGCTCTCCCTTAATGTCGGTCGCACCGACCAATAGGTTTCTGACCTCCACGCTGTCATCTCCGTTCGCACGGAGAGCAAAGGTGGTCTCGCCCACACCAGGAACATCCGGAAGATTGGCGGATAAGCATAGGTTAGAAGCCACGGCATGTTCGAACTTCAAGCGTGCGGCCGGAATGGTTTCCTCTCCCATTTGATCTCTATCAACAAAGATCGACAGGCCTTCACCTTCAAGGTGGCTCATATTTACCTTAAAAAAGGTTCCCGATAGGGCAATATTGGCAGTCAAACCACCCTGGGCTACCGCAAAACCTGTAACGCCGAATGCCGCGAGACCTGCAGCCAGAGCGGCCGCAAACTTTGGAATGCTTATTCTGCCCATGAAGGCACCTTTCTTTGAAAGATTACAAAGCGAAGAAACACGCCTAAAGACATCGTTTCTTCCCTGTCACCGGTGACCCATTTAAATAGGTCCCCAGTTTCCGTCTCATCCAATGCGAAAGCATCTCCGAAGGAAACATAAATCCTTGTGAGTTCTTCCAAACGACAGCACTAAATGAGATACAGAACACAAAGACTAAGGGGTTATTGCCAAGATCGCAATCCTCGACCCTAGGTTTGCCGTACAAAATCTTGGAACTCTAAGCGGTTCAAGCCAGTACACTGGCCATATTTAACCCACCTCACTACACCCCCAAATTTGTGGTTTAGGCAACAGTCCAAATGTGGCGTGTGTTACGCTACACAGCATTCAATATCAATCGAAACCAGGGAGGGCTAAAATGTCCAACTCGCTTAATGCCAGTGCATACCAAGCTCCGGAGGACAACGACCAGAACAACTCCGCTGCCCCGAGTAAGGAAAAGGAGTCGAAGCGCGAACTCCGGCGCGCCCCCTTAGGTCCAGATTCCCTGCTGTGGAAGTGGGGATCGGATAACCGCCTGCAGCTGCTGCGCGGATATACCGGCATTTTGCAGAATATGCACCCGGCCATCGGGCAATCCCTCCTGGATCACTCGAAGTTCTTCGACGAGCCATTCGCCCGCCTGCAGCGCTCCACGCCGCAGATTATTCAGTCCATCTATGACGACGGGGACATCGGCGAGCGCATCCGCGATTATCACGTCACCATTAAGGGCACGCTGAAAAATGGCGAGCGCTACCACTCTCTAAATCCAGAGACCTACTACTGGGCACATGCGACCTTTGTCTACCGTGTCATCTACGCACAAGACCTTTTCGGCACCCCGTTCACCAAGGAAGAGCGCGACCAAATCGTCCGCGAAGGCGTGACGTGGTGGGATAAGTACGGCATGTCTGAGCGTCCGGTCATCGATAACTACGATGACTTAATCAAATACATGGACGAGATGGCAGATACCGTCCTCGAACGCAATGAGACCGTTGACTTCGCACTACGTACTGCACGCGTAGAACCAGTCAAGGCTCCGGAAGGTGTTCCAGAGGCCGTGTGGAAAGTTATCTGGAAGCCGATTATGCGCAGCGCCATCTGGTTGACGGTGGCCACCTTGCCCCAGAAGTACCGCGATATCTTGGATCTCAAGTGGTCCAAGCGCGATCAAAAGCGCTTCGACCGCATTGCCAAGTCCGTCCGCTTCATCATGGATCACCTGCCAGAGGACAAGCGCTACATGGAGCCGGGTCGCTCCCTGATGATCAAAAACGGCATGATCGAGGGCAAGTACAAGGAGCCGAAGAAGATTCAAGGCTACAACGCCGCCCAGGCTAAGGACTCTGCGGCCACCGCAGAATCTACCGACAAGCCGGATTCCGATGATGCAGTAGCCGCACGCCGTGCAGCCGGCTGTCCATTCTAAAACACACCGGCTTCTTCATTGTTCGTGGGCTTTAAGCTCACGAACCTTTTCATTAATCTCCCTGGAGCGTGCATTACATGTCTTTACCCCGCCGACTACAAGAACGGCCTTTGCCACAGCATTTACTGACCGAACTGCAACATCTCACCACCAACTACTCCACCGGTTCGCTGGATAAAGGCGAACACCAAGCGGTCCATTCCCCTCTCTTCGAAGAAGAATTGGGGTGGGTTGGAGTAGGTTCCGAAGAAGACGTAGATGAAGCTTTCCGTCGTTCACGCCAAGCCCAAATGCTCTGGGCTGACACTGACGTTAAGCAACGCGTAAAGGTAATTAAGCGCTTCCATCACCTCGTGGCCAAGAACCGCGAGCTGCTGGCGGATTTCATCCAGCTGGAGACCGGTAAGGACCGCACGGCCGCCTTTGATGAGGTACTCGATGTACTGAACAACGCGCGTTATTATTCAAATAATGCGCCAAAGCTACTTGCTACACAGAAACAGCCAGGTGCATTTCCATTCATTACTAAGACTCGCCTACAGCGGGTTCCTAAGGGTGTTGTAGGGCAAATCAGCCCGTGGAACTATCCATTAGCGCTGGGCATTTCCGATGCCGTTGCGGCACTGCTTGCAGGCAACGGCATCGTGGCCAAGCCCGACGGCTCCACGCCGTTTTCTAACCTGATTTCCCTCTATCTCTTAAAGGAAGCAGGACTGCCGAAGGATCTGCTACAGATCGTCACCGGTTCCGGCCGAGTCGTCGGTTCCGCCATCGCTGAACGCTGCGATTACCTGATGTTTACCGGCTCTACCAAGACCGGCAAGATTTTGGGTACCACCGTAGGCGAGCGCCTTGTTGGATACTCCGCAGAGCTGGGCGGAAAGAACCCGATGATCATCGCGCCGGATGCAGACATCGATAAGCATATTGACACCATCGCTACCGCCTGTTTCTCAAATTCAGGCCAGCTGTGCGTTTCGATCGAACGCATCTACGTTCCCGAAGCCATCTTCGATCAATTCATTACCGCATTCCGCCGAGCAACCGAATCCATCAAACTTGGCTCTGGTTTGAACTGGGACTACACGATGGGTTCGCTCATCGGCCAAGATCAATTGGATGTAGTGCAGCACTTTGTCGATGACGCAGTAAACAAGGGTGCAACCGTTATTACCGGAGGCAAGCCCCGCCCGGATATCGGCCCCTATCACTTTGAACCCACGGTACTCACTGATTTGGGCGATGGCACCGAGCTTGCAGAGCAAGAGGTCTTTGGTCCAGTGGTATATGTGCAACGCGTGCGCGATGTCGAAGAGGCAATCGAACAGGCAAATAAATTGCCCTATGGTCTAAACTCCTCCGTATTTGGCCAGCCAGAGACCGCTCAGGCCATCGCTGAGAAAATCGATGCAGGAAGTGTGACTATCAATGATGGCTACGCTTCAACGTGGGCCTCGATTTCTACCCCACTGGGTGGCGTCAAGGAATCTGGCGTTGGTCGCCGCCACGGCCACGAGGGCCTGACTAAGTACACGGAAGCAAAAAATATCTCTTCCCAAAGGATCATGCCGATGCGCGGGCCAAGCTGGCTACCCAATAAGTACTACGGCACCCTGCTGAGCTCCGCATTGCGTTTAGGAAAAGCCCTGCACTTCCTACCTTAAGCGCTCGCCATAGCACCTAGGAACCACTCAATTCCCAGTAACACACTTCACATTCCATAGCTTTGTGTGTACTATCACAACTTATTCACGAAATGTGACCTACTGACTACATAAAATTCACACCATACAGCGGCCAGTAAGCGCCCTGCGAAACTCGAAAGGAACAGCATGTTCAAGCCATACCGTCGGCCGACTGTCGCAGTGGTTGGCGCCGGAGTAGCTGGATGCGCCGCGGCTTCTGAATGCGCATTCTCAGGATTCGACACCGTTCTTTTTGAACAAGAACCACATATCGGTGGTCATTTCAATTCTGCTCTAGCCACTGAGGTATCCCGGAAATACCACTTCCGTACGCCGTACCTCCGCCTCACTAGGACTGACGGCTCACCGGCTTCTGTCATTCGCCACCTTGAAAAGGCTGTCGAGGCCAGTGGCGCCGAGTTCCGTGGTTCCACCGAAGTTACCGGAGCTGAATTCGACCGCGCAGAAGGACAATGGGAAATTTCCTACCTCAGTGATTCCGGCCAGGAAACCCAAGCATTCGATGTCCTGATCCGCGCCACCGGTGAGGCGTCTCCGTGGATTTCCGTTCCGGGACGTTCGAAGGCAAATGTCGACGATATGTACCTCCACCACGGTGTCGAGGTCTTTGGACTTCCTAATGCCCTCTTCGTCGACGGCCCTACCCCGCGTGATTCCTACCTCAAACGCCGCCCATTGGCTGTTATCGAGGCCCGTGCGGATCACTGCCGCCGTTACGTTCGCCAACTCGAAATTCGTGGACCCGGAGAACTAACGGTCAAGCATGATAAGTGGTTGGTCCAACCCGGAACTGTACGCGGAATCCGCGAAGTGCTCGCGGGGTTCGATGCACCGGCCCATGATTTCAAGAGAGCATCCAACTACGCCTCTGAATCCGCCTCATCAGAACGCCAGACTCAACAAAAGTCCGCTACTGCCCTTAAGGAGGCATGATGACCACTCTGAGCAATCCTGAAAGCACTGTAAACGATCAGATGACCCAAGCGTCCGATACCAATACGGAAAACCTGCCTGAGTTGGGTCCAGATTCCATCCTGTGGCAGCGCTTTGGTGACTGGCGCTCGGCATTCGTTGCCCTGTCCGCTGGTCTATTACAGATTACCCAGCGCGACGTCAGCCGTTCCTTGGTGCAGCACTCCAACGTCTTCGATAACGAGGTTGCACGCCTTGTTCGGTCCGCTTTCCCGATCATTCGCACGATTTATGAAGGCCCCGAAGTCGGCATAATGATTCGTGATTTCCATAAGGACATCAAGGGAACCCATCCAGATGGAAGCCGCTACCACCCGCTGAATCCGGATGTTTACTACTGGGCCCATGCCACCTTCGCAGCCATGCCTTACCAGTTGGCCGGCAACTTCATGGTTCCCTTAAGCCCAGAGGAACGCGAACAGCTCTTCCAAGAAACCCGTACTTGGTATACGTTCTACGGAGTTGCAGAGCCGGATGATGCACCAAAGACGTACGCAGAATTTGAAGAGTACTTGGACCTCATGATCGATACCCTCGATATCAGCGAGACCATCGAGCGCTCCCGCATTATCAACGGCCTTACCCTTGACCCCCCAGACCCTAAGGTGCCCAACTGGCTGTGGAAACCCATCGCACCCTACGCATCCCGACTGCTGCTGTGGGTTGCTATCGGTATGATTCCAGACAAGTTGCGCAATAAACTTGGCTGGGAGTGGACTAAAAAGGACGAGCGCAAGCTGAAGATTTTCTCCCGTACTGTACGTGGTATCTTCTCTGTCCTCCCACGCAAAGCACGCATGGTTCCTATTGCTACGCGCGCATTTGAAAAGGCTGAAGCCGAAGGCGGCTTCCACTACTAAAACCATTCCCCTTCACTCATTGGTATTGAATACTGACTCCCAGATTCGCGGCTTTAGGCCTTAAGGTAGATAACAACGTGGAGTATCAGTAGTGAAGGAGCACGAATGACCACCGTGTTCGGTTGGATTGCTATAGCCGCATCGATTCCGGTGTGGCTATACTTTTTCGCCCGCGCCGGGGCGCTCATTAAGTTCATCCGCTCGGGCGGGCCCACCCAACTAGAGCGCACCAATAGCCCCGTAAAACGCCTTTGGCGCGTGCTGGTTGAGGTCTTCGGCCACACCCACTTCAAGGGCAAACCACTGGTCAACGCTGCCCACTGGTTAGTCATGGTGGGCTTCTTATTCGGCATCCTGGTCTGGTTTGAGGCCTATATCCAAACCTTCGCCCCGGATCAAGGATGGCCGGGCTTAAGCACCTGGACGGTCTATCACTTCGTGGAAGAAGTGCTCGGCATCGGCACGGTGCTAGGCATCTGCTTCCTGATAAGCGTGCGCCTGAAACTAGGCGATACCGAGCGCGGCAGCCGCTTTTTCAACTCTCAAACGGCAGCGGCCCGCTGGGTGGAGGCCATCGTCTTCATCGAGGGCCTCAGCATGCTCCTGGTCAAGGCCTCCAAGATCGCGGCCTTTGGTCACGGTTCCGCAGTCGCGGATTTCTTGACTATTCACCTGGCTAAGGCGCTACCCGAATCCCCGGCACTGGTCAGCTTCTTCGCCCTGGTCAAGCTGCTATCCGGGCTCCTCTTCATCTTCTTTATCGCCCGCAACTTCCAGTGGGGTGTCATGTGGCACCGCTTCATGGCGTTTTTCAATATCTTTTTCCAGCGCAATACCTCTGGGGAAAAGGCGCTCAAATCCCTGCCCACCCCGGACCTGGAAGAAGACATCACCCCTGGCAGCTGGAAGATGCTGCTGGATTCGACCGCCTGCACCGAGTGCGGCCGCTGTCAGGAGCTGTGCCCAGCCTGGAATACCGATAAACCGCTTAGCCCCAAAAAGGTCATGATGGACCTGCGCCAGGGCGCGCTGGATAATTACAACCCGCACGAGGGCCTCGATGTGCTCTCGATGGCGGGCGTCATCGACGATGATGTCCTGTGGTCTTGCACCAACTGCGGTGCCTGCGTGGACCAGTGCCCCACCGATATCGAGCACATTGACCATATTGCGGACCTGCGCCGCTTCAAGGTCTTGGCGGAATCCGATTTCCCATCGGAGCTCACCGGCCTATTTAAGAACATGGAGACCAAGGGCAACCCTTGGGGCCGTAATAATTCCGAGCGCCGCGCCTGGATCGATGAAGCGCGTGCCGATGGCATCGAGGTACCCATCATTGGCGAGGACACCGCCGACTTCTCCGATATGGAATACCTCCTCTGGGTCGGCTGCGCCGGTGCCTACGATGACAATGGCCGCCGCACCACCCGCGCCGTCGTGGATCTACTCCACACCGCCGGCGTGAAGTTCGGCGTACTTTCTACCGGCGAAACCTGCACCGGCGACCCCGCCCGCCGCGCCGGCAATGAGTTCTTATTCCAAATGATGGCGCAACAAAACGTGGAAACCCTTAACATTGCTTTCGAGGGAGTACCCAAAGGTCAGCGGAAGATCATTACGACCTGCCCACACTGCTTTAATACGATCCGCAATGAGTACCCGGACTTTGATGGGCATTTCGATGTCTTCCACCACACGCAGCTACTCAACCGCCTGGTGCGCGAAAAGCTCCTGCAGCCGGTTCCGCGCACCCCGGAAAACCGCAAGCCCATCACCTATCACGATCCGTGCTTCCTGGGCCGACACAATAAGGTCTTCGATCCGCCGCGCGAGCTTCTCCAGGCCACGGGCGTGGAATTGCGCGAGATGGACAAGTCCCACGACGAGGCCTTCTGCTGCGGCGCCGGTGGCGCGCGCATGTTCATGGAAGAAAAGCTGGGGTCTCGCATCAATGAGTTCCGCACGGAGCAGGCACTGGAGACCGGCGCCGAGGAAATCGCCACTGGCTGCCCGTTCTGCAATGTCATGATGACCGGCGGTGTAAAGTCTTTGGCCACCGAATCCACCCCCACCACCCAGGTCAACGACGTGGCCACCATGCTGCGCAATTCCATTTCCCTGGATGACAAGGGCACCCTTCCAGAGCCTCGCCCCAAGGCCTTTTTGGGCACCCCAGTGCGCCACCTTGCGGCTTCAGCTACCACTACCGCTGAATCCCCCAAGGCACCCGCGCCTGCCGATGCCCCCTCCCCCATGCCCACATCCACCAACTCCACGCCACCAGCCACGCCCTCCGCGCCTTCTGCTCCTTCGGCACCGGCAGCTCCAAGCGCGCCCTCTGCCCCAGGCGCTCCCTCCGCTCCGGCGGCACCTCCAGCCCCCGGTGCTGCGACGCCATCGGCACCATCGGCGCCAAAGGATCCTTCTACCCCGGCTGCTCCCAAGGCTCCTTCGGCTCCCAACGCACCCAGTGCACCAACCGCCCCCAGCGCGCCGCAGCCCACTAATACCTCGGCGGTGCCCACTCCACCTGCCGCACCGGGTGCCCCCTCTGCGCCCAGCGCGCCAACCCCACCGAGCGCTCCCACACCGCCTGCGGCTCCTAAGACCCCTGCTGCTCCTGCCGCCCCAGGTTCTTCTTCGGCATCTAGCGCCCCTGCAGCTCCGAACGCTCCAGCAGCGCCAAGTGCTCCAACGGCTCCGAATGCCCCAACTCCGCCGGCTGCTCCAAGTGCGAAGGCACCCGCGGCACCCCAACCGCCTCGTGCCCCACAGCCACCCGCTGCACCGCAAGCCCCGTCTGCACCGCAACCACCAGCAGCTCCACAGCCACCGAAGGCTCCACACGCTGCCAAGGCACCAGAGGCTCCTGCAGCGCCAAAGCCACCGCGCGCTGACAAGAAACCCGAAGCAGCAGCGCCATCCGCGCCGCCCGCATCCCCTGCCCCGCCAGCCCCGTCGGGTCCACCGGCTCCACCGGCAGCGTCCACACCACCTGCTCCACCCGCTCCACCGGCATCGTCGACGCCGCCTGCCCCGCCGGCACCACCGGGGACGTCGGCAAGCGCAGAGCCTCCCAAGGCCCCCAAGCCACCTAAACCGCCGGAGCCACCCACACCACCGAAAGACGCGAATACCGAGTAGGCATGTGCAGGGGTGAGTGCGTACGCTGTGATCCATGCATTTAGATGTGGGATGGGCTGCGGATACTGTTGTTCTC
>Ga0181469_100737_pt1 | contig 12473 bp, 9 predicted proteins | sample InSIn2SAF170_2_FD_119081 | JGI IMG/M metagenome (GOLD analysis project Ga0181469, IMG submission 119081) | Clean room microbial communities from NASA Spacecraft Assembly Facility at Jet Propulsion Laboratory, Pasadena, California, USA -... ... | reverse complement strand
CATACTCTTGATTTCCACTGTACTCACGCATGGCTGTCAGGCCTATAGTCGTGCACAATTCATAATCTCAGTTTAGCTGCTAGCCAACATATCTTCATCGCAGAGCTACTGTCAGTAACGATAGTGACAAGACGCAACGGTCACCCATAACGCTCAGTAGATCCATCAGTTAGTGCCGAAATTTCAGACACCACGTAACGTCGTTGAGACACATAACAAGTCCCATGCGCTTATGCAGGTTCTATTTTCTAGATCTCATACCATCTTCTATTTCGAGTTTTCATACCATCTGCTGTTCTCGAGTTTTCCTCGTTCTCATCGTTTTCATGCAGAAAGGCATCTGCCGTTCGCTTGCTGTACTCCTTATGGCAATACAAGACACCATCAGTTCACATGGCATGCCCATCGAGACTACGCAATATGCTGTCCCTGGTGTTGGTACTTTTAACAGCCATTTCAAGATCGACTTCACCACCGCTACAAGTCTGCCTTCACCTCTTGTGAAAAGCACATATACCGTGAATGCCGGGACAGCGCCTTACGCGCGACAGTTCAACGCATCCAACATTATTATATCCCCTGGTCACCCACTACAGATGGTGATACCTGGCGATCAGACTCAGGGTCCAGTCCAATCGGCACAGATGACAACCGCCTACGACGATGTACTTTATGGCAGCGTGCGTACCGTAGCCAAAGCGAGTAGCATCAGTGGCGCCGTACATGGTTTCTTCATGTATTGGGATGACAATCAGGAGACCGATATCGAAATTCGTACAGCTGATATCACCTCTGTGCATTTTACCAATCAGCCGGTTTCTGCCAACGCCCCAGAAACTACGATATCGTCACCCGCCCCCAGCGATATTACAACCGCGTTTCATGAATATCGCTATGACTGGCTACCCGGTAGGACCGACTTCTACATCGATGGCGTGCGACTCGTTTCATTGGAGCAGAACGTCCCAACAGAACCGGGGTACTTGATGTGGAACCATTGGTCTAATGGCAATAGCTGGAGCGAGGGACCTCCATTAGCGGATAGTGTTCTCTATATCAGCTCCATCGAGGCCTTTTTCAATCGAACGAGCAAGGAAGAATCACTATGTGATTCTGCTTGAGGTTGTCTATATAATACCACTATTGAACCGTCCCCTGTCAAAAGAGTCGTTGCGCCAACAGTACCAGAAAACTAGGGAGTCAACTTCGAACAGGACATGACACACACCTGGTCGGTGATATATCACTGGTCCGTGTCTGGGAAACACCAGCAGCCGCCACCACCATTCCTTGTCACCAACCCTCATTGATTGCGACGGCCAAAAGGAGGTGGAGAGGATTCAGTAATAGTAGTATCAACTCATCAAGAGGACCATCCAATACCACCAACCTTTCTGGGTTCTGCCACGACGTTATCGAGATTATCCTCTGCGGTGTTTTACCCTCATCTGATTGTAAGGTCTGGCACAAGCACAGGTGATGTTGGCTTCAAAGTAAATTGCGAATATGAAACATGAGGAGAAGTTGAGATCGTGGAAAATAGATAATATAGAGCCAATATTATAATTGCGTTTGGTAACAACGAGGTGGATAATCAAGGTACGGCGTGCGAAGTACGAGAGCAGCAAAGTACGAGGTTTCGAGGTTACAACGAAAATGGCGGAAATGGCGGGGTTGAAGATATGTTGGCTAGCAGCTAAACTGAGATTATGAATTGTGCACGACTATAGGCCTGACAGCCATGCGTGAGTACAGTGGAAATCAAGAGTATGTAGTTTATCGAAGCTCGTAAAGTATAAGTCTAGCATGGCGATCACTGTCGGTAATGGTAAGGGTTAGTCGCACTAAAGAATACAATGCTACACCCTCAAACCACATCCGAACGTTAAATGCTTAGAACTTTGATCCAATGCAGGGCTTTTTGGCAAGGATTTCATGCAGTCGCGTTTCTCATACATGCCTGTAACAAGTCTGAGTAACAGAGAGATCTAACGTTCGGATGTGAGATGAGGGTGTACATCCCCTTCCTACCTCTGAACGTTAAATCTGTACAGATTTGAGCCAATGCAGGGCTTTTTGCAAGGGTTTCTTCCAATCGGGTTTCTCGTATATGCCTGTAACGAGTCTGAGTAGCAGAAGGATTTAACGTTCGGATGTGAGATGGGTTGTACCTAGGTATGGATGTGGCAATTAGTCCCGCAGAAATGGCGGAGCTATGATATCATCATGCGCGCAAATCGTGCGTGTCATGCAGGAACGAATTTGCGACGTCTATCTGTCTGTTCAGCTCTGAAGTACAATAAAGAGTTCAACTGAGTCGGGCTGAGGGAAGTCGATCCAAGGTGCTATCGGTCTGTTCAATAATCAGGTGCTCGTATTGTGGACGCGCCACGATCCGCCGCAGCGTCCAGTGTTCTAATCTCTTTGTTTATCATCAACCTCTCTCTCCACTCGTCGCGCACTCTATCACGATCTTTACCTGCTAGCGACCACTCCACACGCGCCACACTTATCTCTAGAGACTCACGCCTGGAAATGATGACCGACAACCAACCGAGCAAGCTCATACTCACAAATATTTTATAATCGCTGCCTTATTCGCTACCTATTTGTCGAATTTGTCCCCCATGTATGCGGTGTCGAAGGGTCGTTTCACACGTCATTGTACGCCTTGCTTACGGCTCGGTCTGACGTATGTTCGTCCAATTCGAAAATATCGATGGCAGATGTGATATTGCGCTCGTCTTGAGATTCGTCACTTGCGTGTTGTGCTAATTGAACACATAAAACTATGTGGCAATTGGTAAAGCTGAGTTCTGACGAGGCGCGTCCTTCGTATCCTCACGTCGATAGGGGATCCCCGATGATATTTGCCTGTATCTTATGGGTATACACTAGTCCTCCTCACCCGTAGGACTTCCTTTTCTCCAAAATGTATCACACAGGCTGGAATGAGAGGTATTGAGGTTTGACCTTACTATTGACCGGCTACAATTTGGCTATAGGCGGTCAAGTAGAACCAGGCGGCGTAAGCTCTTGCCGTATCCAAACGTGTGCTTAGTTGAGTATTCAGGTAAGCTCCTGGTCTCACACCATACTCCAACTCCCGCCAGCCTCCTTGTCTATTTTCCAATCTTCACGTCCAGTCGCCCTATCCTCACTATCTCCCGTAGACTCCGGCAGCGTCTCGATTACGTTGACCCCTTCCCCTGCGACTTCAATGTTCACATCCAGCGCCGAGATCCGCGTCGCATTCAGTCGCTGCTCTATTGCCGCAAGCCGATCCATCAAATCGCCGAAGGTGGGAGATTCGAAATCCGCACGCACGCGCTCTGCCGCGCCCCTCAACCTCAAGCTTGCCGAGCGGGGTGTGGCAGTTTGTGAACACGAGCTGCGATGCGAAGAATGGCGCGATACTTGGCGTTTAGGCAGGGAGCCCGGGGAGGGCTGCTGCACGATGTGATTTTCACGCCCGTGGTGTGATAGGGAGTCCTCGGACTGGAGACTGTGTTCGTCTTGGCGATAAACATAGTGGGCCGGTGGCGAAGACAAAGAAGACTGATGAACAGCTAGAGCGGCGGCGCTTACGTTGTTGGTTTCGGGGCCGCGGCGGGCAGAGCGTGTGGAAGAAGTGAAGCTGAAGTTGCGGGCGCTGATGCTAATGGATGAGCTGTCGAGACAATTCGCCATGGGTGATGTTGCTGATTGCTCGGCGACAGGCGAGAGTGGGTGGGTCTCTAAGCCTAGGGTGGGTTCGAATGTTGTGATGGTCATTATGCGTTCGCGATCGATGCCGTCTGGGCTCGTGTCGTCGATTACTGTTCCATGGAGCTGGCTGCCAATGGCGGTGACGGTCATGCGCCGACCATCTCCGCCCGCTGCTGCGGACTTTGCCGTGTTACTCTCTTCCATTCTAAGCACGACATCGACAGCGCGCTCATCTTCAACAATCTTGGGATGTCGTGTGGCAAAGTATGCGGCGTATTTGTACAAACTCCAGTAGCAGCTCCCGACGTTGATCAAGGTAAGGATCATTTTGTACGGCATATAGTAAAGATATACGCATCTTGACTTTACGCGTTCGTGCTTCAGGCGCAGATGTAGTTCATTGAATATCACCACGTTCAGAAAGTAGAGAAAGAATGTTCCCACGAATAGATAACCGCTAAAAGAAGGGCGGACAATGAAGGAGATAGGGAGAACAAAAGGAGTCAGGAGGTATAGAAGGGTTTCGTAGATCTCCTGAAAGACGAAAAGCTTCGCACCTGTTCCTCAAAAGTCAGCTGGGCTTTCATAAGATGCTAAAAAGTTTTTGAAGGGAGGCTTGTGATGATGATACGTTCCAAAGGATGCTTGCCTTACCAATCTCCCAGAAGCCAAGTTCCCATGAGCCGAATATATAGGCCATATTGTACCACATTCCATTCACGAAAAAGAAGTTCCAACGCAAAAAGCGTTGTTTGAATATTGTCATTTCGCCGAACCCCCCCCGCGCACCTCCAGAGCTGAAGAAGACCGCTGAAGGTGTTTCCGTTTCGATGAAGACAGATGTACACATCTGAATCCTGGAGCCCTGCTGCCGCGCCACATGTCCGAAGAACCAGTCTTCCGACACACTGAATCCTGGGTGCTCCCTGAATGTCTGGATCAGGAACCCCAGATCCCAAAGGGAGATTGCGCCATGTGGGAATGTGGCTGAACCGATCATTCCTGCCAAGGCGCGCTGAAGACCGGAGATCTTGTATTCGAGATCTTGCGCCTGTTGACACAACGTACCACGGGACGAATTGGGTCCCACAGATTTGATGGTGTAGCCGATGCATTTTACGTGATCGGTCAATCGAGTACCCACGATGGGGAAATTTGGAGGAAGCGCGCAATCGTCGTCAATCAACAGGACGTTTTTGAAGCCCTTGGCAGCATAGCATCCGACATATTGCGCAACAATTTTGGAGCCGATGGGGGACCAAACAAAGTTTACCCCATACCGTCTGCACACCTCTTCGGTATTGTCAAGTGGTGTGGGACTGTTGCCATTGGAGATGACGAAAATATGCGATGGAGGGAAGATCTTGAGAGCCGCTTCGAGTGTCGGTCCTATGATTTGCGCAGATTTGTAACAGGGAATCATAAGGGCAGTGTCGTGAGTCCCAGCTGTTCCAGTCATACTCCGGCTCGACATTTCGGGAACTGGAGGATCTCCTTCGAACAATATGAGCAGCGGGGTATACGCGTACAACGCAGCCACTCCGATCGTGACAGCCCATGTCCCAGGAACAACGAATTTGTGGCCAAACACCCACCATAGCCAATATACGGTGCCTTTCCAGAGTGGTACACCGACAAGGACGAAGTATACAAAGGCCACCAGGATTGTATAGAAGGAGTATTCGAAAGTGAGCATCACCCACTTATTTCGTTGCAACTGTACTCCTCGAATTTTTGCCTTCTTATATGTATCATGGAGGCTGCTTCTCCGAACAGCACTTTCGACTGTTTGTACAGCTTCAGAAACAGCAAAGCTGGCGCGCTCAAGGATGCTGCCCTTTCTTAAATTCAAATTCGTGCTCCGCCTAGATCTTTTTATGCCATTTCGATCGATCGAAGCTCGGTATTGTGACGCATCCGATCCTCTTTGCTTCGCAATCTCCGGATCAAGACCATGAGCGCTGAAATCATGCCCATGTGTGACTGTCATGGGATCCACGCTTAATTCTGTATTAGATGGTTGGTCCGGTCGATGGAGAGGAGAGTTGAAGTTGAAGTCCCCAAAATAGTCTGTTTGCCGAGGATGGATAGCATCTGGTCGTGCCAGATGCCTCTCACGGGCGACAGCAAGATGGTGAGGGTTGGCAGAGTAAGTCAACCGATCATATGCTTGCGTGTGAGCATGACCGACTTCTTGCTCTGCAGTCAAGCTAGTTCTCCTCAGGGTAACTATTGATCCATCGAGAACAAAGTCGTTCGTTCGAATAGAGTCTCCTATAGCCATGTTGTGATCGGCGGCGCCGATTGGAACACTGGCTGAGCGCTCAAAGGCACGTTTGACCCTCTCATTCTGGTGTGCGGCGATCTTACGAGCGTCAAACGATACATCTGAGCCTTCGTTCCGAGGATCGATATCCTGCTTGGCGCCTAGGACATATGCATCGAGGTGATTTTGCGCAAGGAGATTGGATGGGATAACGACATCAACGAAACTCGATTCGTCTCGTACATCTTCAGGGTTGATGGCGGACGGATATCTTCGTGATCCACTCACACGCTCAGTGTACTTCTCGACATATTTCTCGATAGATACTGAGCGTCGATGCATACTCTTCGTTGTTGAGATCGGTTCTGGCTTTGTAAGGAGGACTGAATGTATAAGAGACTCACAAATGGCGATGAGATGAATAGGATGAAATCATCCATGCTATATATGCGGCATGAGAACACTTGACCAATACATTCTCAGCTCTTCCTCAGGTGGCTTGAACATAATATCCGCAACAGCCAATGCCACGTCTAAAGCATGACACATGGTGGTCCCGATCTCACTTTTAGTGATTCTGCAATCGTGGGGAACCATGATGCTGATCGGACCCCAATATCCGGTGTGGTCTGCTTGGACAGGATAGCCTGCCAGACCTCAGAGATCTACATCAGACAATGTTCCTTTGCAGTAAACCTTGAAACAGCATTGTTCACTTACCAAGTAGATTTCCTGCTGAAAGACGTCAAGGCCAAGCGTCCATCCACATGGCCGGGGTTCATCGTAGGACCATCAGTCTTTAACAACGGCGAGATAGACGTTTTTCCATACTTCGTCAAAGAGAGCATCTTGCATTGTTATCGATTCGTATCCAGCTTCCAAGTACCGACAGTACGGATCGGTAGAGTTTGGATCGACCTCGCTTATGATGTCTAGAGTTTGGATCGACCTCGCCTATGATGTCCGAAGTTCGGGTACTTGGGACCATGTGCTCTACTTTGTATTCTGGCATTAGTCTTCAACTCAAGCAGTATGATATAGTATGAGAGTGGTGCTAAATAAATTGCAAGATCACTTTGTCTATATCTATTTGTTTTGCTAAGGGGATCCATTAGACTGGTAGCTAAATACCATGTTTTTTGTCAAATAGAGGAATTGATGAGGCACATTTGAGGCTTGTGCACAGCTAAAATTTGCCTACAAATTGCGACATATGGTACCCCAGCTTGGCTTAGCACCGAACTTTCGAACATCATGGCGTATGCCTGCCGCTAAAGACGGACCATGACATGTCGCATTGCTTTCATTCGCTCTAACTTAGCTTCAGCGTAAGGTTTCCTCTTACGGAGTACTCCGAGTAAGAGTGGCAGCGCATACAGAGCGTGGATATCCGAGAAGGTTAATTGACTAGCTGTAGCTAATTCCATTTACGCAAGGCGATCAGAGACTGAGGTCTGTTAGAATGTCGGTAGCGTCTAACCCGATCAGGCCTGTCAAGATACACTCCGAACGTTAAATCCTTACAGATTTAAACCAATGCAGGGCTTTTTGCGAGGGTTTCATCTACTCACGTTTCCTATATATACTCATAACAAGTCTGAGTAGCAGAAGGATTTAACGTTCAACTGCCTGCCTTTTCTAGCCATGCTCATCAACTCACCGGGGTGTGGAAGACAATTTACTGGCTGCCATCCAAAGCCGTCTTCATCAATATACCGGGGTGTGTGAGACAATTTACTGGCTGCCTCCCAGCCTACCTCCACCACTTCCACCACCTACCGGGGTGTGGAAGACAATTCACTGGTTGATTCTCAATTCATCTACACCTCCACCACCATCGGGGTGTGGAAGGCAATTTACTAGGCGCTCTTCGAGTTCATTGTTGACACCATCGGGGCGTGTGAGACAATTTACTGCCTGCCTTCCACGCCATCTTCACCGTCAACACTTCTGGAGTGTGGCTGGCAATTTACTGGCTGCCTTACATCTCTCTAGCCGACACCACCGAGAAAGTGTGTGAGCCAATTTACTGGCTCCCTTTCAATCCATTTCCACTGTCGACAAAACCACGGGGATGTGACAGACAAATCACTGCCTGATCACTTCCTCATCTCAACATCGCAACTTACATGAGGAACCGCATAATCAGCTCCTTAATGTGTGATTATGAGTGGGAAAGACAAACTATTGGATAGTTTGCACTCGGGCTGCGATCTCATAGTGAACACAAACACCAAGACATCATATCGACGGTCGATTACATCTTCGCCAAGCTGCGAGGAGGTCTGTCGATATAGGTCCAGATCACACTCGGATCTCCCTCGAAACCACCAACAATGGGGTTTGTGGATGACAGTTCATCTGGCTCCCTGCCTCTACCTTGCAGTCAAACCACAGAGTTCGTGGGTAACGATTTACCTGGCTCCCTGCCTTTGCCTCGCCAACTCAGACAAAGAGGTTCGTGGGTAACAAGTAACCTTGCCTCCCCAATGGTGCAAAGTACTCAACACCTTGTTTGCCTGGGTGTTTCTCAAATCATCCCAGGTTTCTTCAGAGATGGTGAGTCCAGAGAGGCAGCGGAGGAGAGGTCGGCCGCTCTAGTAGTAGCTGGGAGAGAGCGGTACCTGAGAAAGCCTTGATAGATGGCGGTGACAATTCTCCTCATGTCAGTCTTCAAGATGAGGAGGGTTTTGCTAAAATGGCGATTGTCCATGGTGTTGATCAGAGTGCGAATTGCCTACGCGGCCGGCATCTGCAAGATGGTGGTTTCGGTGATGTTTGTGGTGTGTGATTTTACAAAGCGACCAAAGTCGGCGTGATTGGCCAAGGTACCGTAGTGAGGTGTCATATTTATGCCATGCATGTGGGCGATGTACAAGAAGTCTGAAATGTGATGCCTCCGGGCTTGCAGTCTTCTGTCTGAGTTAGATAGAGAAGTTGGGTGTGGCTCTCGTCGATCAACATCTTCTTCCCTAATCTTGTTGCGACTTCCTCGGGGCCTTTGACTGGCTGACAGTCTGGGCTGGTCTTTCTGCGATTTACTTGGAGCCATTGGATGGCTGAGCTGACAGTCTGCGCTTGCCTTTGGGTCCGGCTTTTGTCTTTACTGATAGTGATAGTAGTGGATAGTGGAGGATGATAGACGATGAAATCCATCAATCCCGGTGATGAACTGACCATCCGCCATCATCTGCCATCATCAACTATCACAGATATCATCAAGACAACACCTTCATTCGATCCGCCGGCCCTTGTTTGAATGTTCCATCCAACATCCGCCCTCAAAACTCGCTCCGCCACCTCACCATCGCCATCCACCAACACCATGCTTCGGGCAGACGACGAGTGTTCACAAGGAAACCATCTCACGACACGATATCCACCGAATGGGTCATCTCAATGGTACGTCCAGCCTGTCATCCTGTCATCCTGTCGATTCGAGGTTCAATACTGACCATTCAATCACATCACAGACCACGACCGAGTACCATCTCCATCTTTCAAGTCACCATCAAGCCAACATCACCACTGCATTTGCCATGCCTTGTTTGCTACAAGCGCCGAGATTCCGCGCCAAAAACTCTCACTGCCGACAGTCTCGGTGAATCATCCATGCCTACTGTCGAGTCCACTTAGCAAGCCATCCATCAACGCCTTCATCTCGAGTCTCTACATCCGGTCCGGCGGGAAAAGCAGGACACATCCATCAAGCCTTTTTGCCGAGTTTCTGCAGCCAGTCCGACAACGAAAGGAGGACACATCCATCAAGCCTTTCATCCCGAGTTTCTGCAGCCAGTCCAGCAACAAAAGAAAAAGACGCATCCATCAAGACGCTATACAGCCAGTCCGACAACAAAAGCAGGACGTATTCATCATCACCTCCATCTCGAGTCTCTACAGCCAGTCCGACAGGCAAAGGAAGATGCATCTATCAATCCTTTCATCACACAAACGTCTTGCTCGGTCCGATCCCATCCTCCGGGCATCTCCGGTGAGTTCGGGGTCGAGTCCATCTCATCCATCTCTCGAGGCTGCATACTGACTGCTGGTGACCTCACAGATCTCGAGCATCATCTTTGACATCCAGGACATCCTTCACATGATCACATCATTGTATCATTTCGCAAACTCCAATCGGGTCGGTTCATCACTTATTCAACCTCGCGATGATTCCGCCTATCATTCGACACACATACACGCACACACGCTCTCTCAGCTCTCTTCATCAAGGATACCAGACTGCGGCAACATCTACCAAGTCTTTCAAACACCAAGGACAAGCATCCCCGGCAAGTCTCCATCCATCCCCGCTGGTTGCTTTCATTGATTGCTAAATGTCGGTGGCTTGACGGGCTACGAGTACATCACTGTCTTTCCTTTCCGACCATCCGCATTCAAGGGACGTCACATGAGAATTCAAGCATTGCAATCAGCTTGGAAAGATTAGGAAACTCGGCAAAGTCACATCACTACTTCACATGTATGTCTGATAACGTGGCCGGGTTCCAGGAGCACTGCCATTTGCAAGCATCCCCTGTGGGCATAATTTACATCCACTCTTTCATGTACCTTGCTGACCACTTTGTGTTTCTCAGGGTACAACTGTCGATCCTTTCACATCCTCCTCACCAATAATCCACTCAAGCTCGTCCACTGCACAGGCGCCCGCAACATCACATCTGCTCAACTCCCTGCAACTTCCATGCGCCACTCGCATGCGCTTGCAACATCACATCCGCTCAACTGCCCGCAACACCCATAAGTCACTCGCATGCGCCCGCCGCAACAGCACAGTTGCTCAGCTGTCTGCAACCTCCATGAGCCACTCGCATGCATCCGCACTTCTTCAACTGCCTGCAACCTCCATAAGCCACGCGCATGCGCCCGCCGCATCACGCCTGCTTAGCCGCCTACAACCTCCATGAGCCACTCGCATGCGTCCGCAATTCCTCAACTGTTTCCAGAGGATGACATGATCGACAGTCGTTCCGTCTCCAGCAAACTATGCACTTTCAAGCATATATTGCGCACTCAGAAGCGGCTAATCCGATCGGGTGTTTGCATCTACCATCAGCAGTGCTGATGGTGCGTGCGAACAAGAAAAGACATGAGGGATTCCTGGAGCATGACAACTGCCAGGGGGCAGCGACCCTATCCAGCATTACGACAACCTCAAAACCACACCAGACCAACACCACGAGAAGTGCTTTCACGATCCAATCTGTGCTTGGTAGACCTTTTTTATCTTCGAATAACAACGCGAGTCTAAGAACGCAAGCTCGCTCCCTTCCCGCAGTAATGACAAAAACAAAGCAGATGGACCTCCTTTGGTCGTGCCGCATCGGAATCTGAACTTGGGGGGCATCTGGGAGACAGACATGACGAAGAGCTCACGTTGGATGGCGGATCATTTCACCGGACGCTGGCTCTCGCAACCATCTGCCGCCCTCTCTGCATCATAATTTGCTTGTCAACGAATGTCACGACACCGTCATGAGAGCTCATGGCAATACTGCTGACAGATCCAGCAGCGGTGATGGCTGGACTTGGAGCTACGGTACAGGCCTGATAAAACGATAGTGCCTAGCTTGGAAAATTCATGGGTCTTATAGGTAGAGACTGCATAACTGACCCAGGCTATGCGAACGAGAGTGTTCATGCGAAAGATCATTGGCTTCGGGTGAGCATACTGTTAAAATTTGACATGTCGAATTAACGAGCTGGCTGAGCCTCGAACAGATCTGGTCCTCCCTATTCGTCTCTTCTATACACATCCGCTTCTCTTCCGCCTCTCGGTCAAAACCATCCTGTGACCGCACTTGATCATCCTACCTTTCTCTCTATCCAACCCCCAATTTCCCTCCTGGTCCACAGTGTATCCACCCCACCTGCATGTCCTATTCGTCTTCATCTATATCAACATCATCCCCCTCTGGCATGTAGCTTGCGACTTTAGGCAGAGTTGAATATGAAATCGTACAACGCACAAGCAAGCTTATCGGCTTCGGTTGAGCCTACTGTCAGTAAAATAAAAAGCCACACCAGAGTCTGAACCGACCCTACACAAGATCGCGCAGACCCCGACGGTCTTGATATCGCAAACATGGAAGATACGTAGCAGCCTGGAGGAGGCAACAAAGACCGACAACAACCAGCCCCTGAGATACTCTCAACATAGCAATGAGATACAGGATGAACGTCTTCCCCTTTGGTACCCGAGATGTTCGACTTACGAGCGCCTAGGCGAACTGGGATGGACATGGTCATAGGCTTCCCTTTTCTATCAATCAATTCCTCATCTCGATGCAGTAAAGAATTGTTGTCTTTATGGGGCCGCGTGGAAAGCGCCCCACGAGCCGCCAGGCGAGTCGGGGTGGTCCTTTCTTGTCTCCCTCCCTACCAATCACTCAACTCCCCATCCTCAAGCTGCGAAGCGCCGTAGGTGCTGAGTTCTGCATGTCTAATAGTACGCTGAAGTTTTGATAGTCGTCTGCAGGCA
>Ga0181469_100735_pt1 | contig 12476 bp, 8 predicted proteins | sample InSIn2SAF170_2_FD_119081 | JGI IMG/M metagenome (GOLD analysis project Ga0181469, IMG submission 119081) | Clean room microbial communities from NASA Spacecraft Assembly Facility at Jet Propulsion Laboratory, Pasadena, California, USA -... ... | reverse complement strand
TCCAGACTGCGATATGACCTGTCGACTTCTGTTTTGATCTGCGAAAGCTTTGATTTGTGCGTAGCGTCATTGGAGGCTTTGCGGCCGCCATGAGAGCGAGCATCAAAGAAGTCCTCTTCAGATCCTGGCGGCGGAGCTTGCGACCTCCGACCTTTGACGTAGAAGGCGAATGTGCTGCCCTTTCCAGATTCTGAAGCAACTCCAATTTCACCACCCTGGAGTTCAACCAATTCACGCGAGATAAATAGTCCGAGGCCAGAGCCACCGTAGGTGACGTGTGTACGTGGATTCGCTTGCGAAAACCGTTGAAAGAGCTGTTTCTTCTCGGCCTCGTTAAGACCTCGCCCTGTATCCGAAACCGCAAAATGAATGTACACAGGATCCCCCAAGCCCCATTCAGGAGCGGCCGTAACGTCTTTGTCTTTCGGAGCTTGAGAAGCAATGTATGTCAAGTTGTAAGTTGCTTCTTGAGATGGTTTTTCGCGTGAGGCGGCGAGGTGCATCTTGATCACCCGCTTTTCTTGCGTTGTCGTGAATTTGATGGCGTTTGTCATCAGGTTGATCAACACTTGCGATAGCCGTGTCGGGTCTAGTCGGACATAGTCGACATCCAGACTGCGATATGACCTGTCGACTTCTACACTCAGGTGAATGTCTACTGTTTGAGATTCACCTTCGAACATCTTCACAGTCCGTCGAACAATGGCTTCCGGCTGAGTATCCACGGGAGTAACAAGTAACATTGCCGAATCTAGTTTCGATAGTGTCAGAACATCGTCCACAATCCTCTTTTGATGCTGAGCACACAGCGTAATGGTCTGGGCGGACTCGATAATTGTATCAATCGTTTCGATATGCGGCTTGGCTAGACCGTCAGCATCTTTCAGTTCTGTTAGATTTCCAGTTATCGCGTCTGCGCTTTGCAATATTGCCGATAGAGGGTTCCTCATCTCGTGAGAAGTTGTATCAATATATCGTTCTTGCTGCCGCTTCATCTCGACCGCCTCCTCCATTCGTCTTCGCTGCAACGACTCTGCGAACTTCTGACTACTAATATCGGTGACTGACCCAAAGACACGAGCAATGTTGCCGTCTTCATCCTTTTCTGGAGAACAACTCGCAAGGACCCACGTCTCGGTCATGTTTCCCAGTTTGTCTCTCCACGGTGTTCTAAATCTGAATTCTATTGACACAGCGCATTTTCTTTTCAACATTGTTTGCCAGCACTGCCAAGCGGGTTGCTTGTCTTCTTCTTTAACACACTTGATCCATTCGTTTCCAATCGGTTTGTCCCTTGGGTATGAAGACAACTTGTACCACGCGTCGTTCGCAAAAACTATACTTCCGGTGGCATCTCCAATGTACATACCCACAGGCGCTAGTTCTGCCATGCGGGTGAATTTGTTCTCGCTTTCAACTGCCTCTTGTGTTCGTACAGCAAGCTGGTTTGTAAGGTCGAGACGATCTTGAGCCGCGAGTCGTGCTGCTCTTTCTCCCTTGCGTATCTCCTCTTCGAACAGAACGACTGAAGCCACTGATGTCGCGAGTTGTCTGCTCAGCAACTGGATAAATAGATCATAGTCCTCGTCGTACGGCCGTCGTGGATTGGTGCCCATAACCAAAAACCCGAGTGTAGACTCACCTGTAGTTGGTCTGATAGGTGTAATTACAACAACTCGAGAAGGATCACCGAAGCCTCTCCAGTCGATGCCTTCCAACAACGCCTGATCTAGTGTGCCATCTTCCAAAGTCAGCACAATTGGTTTTTCTGTGGTAATAGCTTCCTTAAAGAACGCGCCGAAGCCTTTGGTATCATGCTTGAGATCTATTACCTCGGGTGCAGCAGGATGGCCCCGGTCGACACCCAGTACGCCCTCTAACCGACATTGCTTAAGTGCTGCAGCTGTGCTAGATGCCGAGGAGGCATTATCGTTATTTTCGTCTCCTTCGCTGAGTGAATAGACTATTACCAGGGGTGCGTCGTATTCATTGTACTGAAAACCTTCGATGAGAAGAGACCAAAATTGGTGTACAGCTCGTGCTGCGGCCGTTCGTTCACCAATCTCTCTTAGTGTCAACATCCTGCGCTCGGCAATTTTCCTTCTGGTCTTCTCGAAAGCAGGATTGTACAGTCCGACAACGGAACCGTCATCACCTATCAGAGGAATTATTGACCAAGAGAAATATGTCTCTTCGAGGAAACCATTTCTTTCCATAAAGAGGCAATCATCGTCTTTCATTGTAGCCTGTGCACTGGACATAGCCACAGAGAATACACTCTCAATAACGTGCCAAATTTCAGGCCAAGCATCTTGATATCGCATACCCATTAAGTTTGGATGTTTGTTACCTGCCAGCATAACATAAGGCTCATTGTATATAGCTACATGTTCAGGACCCCAGTACATAGCAGCGGGATGTGGACTAGCCATAATGAGGTTGCACATGCCTCTCAGATCGGCCGACCACTCAGTGATGGGTCCGAGGGGTGTATTGTCCCAGTTGAATTTCCGGGCGAACTGAATGTGATCTGGCAAGGCCGGCGACATCGGCAACCTGGTCCAGTCGAAAAACCCCTTGTCAGTGAGATAGTCAATGTTCATGCACGCTAGGCTTTCGGTGTTGTTTTTGGCAGGAACAAATCGCTGCTTCGACTCAACAGGAGGCGATGGAGGGCCCTGTTGTAGCAGCTGTTGCATACCACTATCGCCACGACTTATGGATGGTCCGTAAGACACTGATGCAACTTCACCTGGATCCTCGAGATCATCATCAGACATGGATTGCATCACTAGACCTTCCATTGTCGAAGGAGTGGTTGTCCTGGCAGATTTCGGGAAATCGAAATAACCAGGGACGTCGGGACTCTTCCTCCGGGTCAGTGTTTGATGAGATATTTGAGACGATGATGAAGAGCCCAAACCATGATACTTTAGAAGGCCAGACGGTCGAGACGTGCTTTGAGCCAAATCTATAGGTTGTGCAACTTGATCATGGCTTGTTCCAGTCACAACTCGTAGCCTCTTTCTCAACGTATTGATCTTCCACACGACGCCAGCGAAGGGGAAAGACATGCTCATGCCGTGAACAGCCTGATCGCTTAGTACCCAGGTTTTGAAATCCGCAAAGGGTGTGCCTATATCTAATAGCAATGCAGCATCCTCCGCCCTGCCATGCACGTTATCGAGCAACCCCGGCCGCATGCGCAAAGCATTGTTTGCAAAAACAATCGGTAACCCATTTTGTGTGTTCAGCTCCAAGTCCAACACGAAAATCGGTCTCTCATCTTGTTGAAGAAATTCGCCCAACCCAATCTGATCTAAGATTTGCGTTCCAGTGCTATTGGTTCTCGAGAAGTTTTTAGGACGGGTCGCAGTCTCATGAGCCTGTCGACTCGTGGGTCTGGAAGGTGTTCTCGATGAGGCAGGACTTGTAGGTATGATGCCTCTAGCCAGTTTCGTCGTGTTGTTGCCTCCAGTATCCTCAGCTCTATTGAGCATTGTTTGCGCAGTCACAGTGGGGAGGATTGGAGTCGGCGTTGGCGAATTATAGTAATGAGAAGAATCGAGGCCGGAGCTCTGCAACAGCGATTGGTGAGGCCTTCTTACGAGCTCATCATGGCCCGTAGGCGTGCCCGGCGAGGTTTTTGGTTTCTTCGAGATGTGGAGGGTGGAAACTGTATCGACGGTAGAGGTATCGGGAGTGTCACGTTTCGTGCCGTGGGAGGCTGCTGCATGCACCGAGGACAAATCTTGGGGTCCGGAAATGGTCATGCGATGTCGAGGCGTACTTCGGAAAGGAATGTGATTGTTCAATAGATCGCAGCCTGAGTCGTTGCGTGTCATAGCAGAGTGCAAGACCTCCGCCGAAGTTGCCGAAGCAATCCAAAAGAGTCGGGAAGGTTTAAGCGCCACTCTCTTTGAGCGGTGGGAATGGTGCGGGTCGTGGCCGTTCGAGAATGCAGTATCATAGCATCTCAGTGGAAAGATTAGACCCTGTCAGTGGCAGTATCCAGGGCAGTAAGGACTGATGGTTTGTAAGAGTTTGCGATCTTAAAATCCAAAAATTCACCCGAGGGTGCAATTCAATTACAGTACAATGCTCGAGATCGAAAGGAGCGAAGCGCAGCAGAGATCGAGCCGATGCTGCGTTGAGCCGCATGCAAGTCAAGCATTGTACCGGAGATTCTATACGAGTGCCCCCCTGTAAGCGGTGCTTGATGGATACATGCGGTCCAATCCATGGGCTCCTGAGGCGTGTTACACGGTATCGATAGGCACATGTACCCGTGTTTCGTGTCTCGAAATGGACCGACTCGTGGGAATCGCGAGCACGAAAGGTCAAGCAACAAAGCCCCCGCGCAAGGACCCAGCCGGGCGAACATTGTGGCAGATGGGGCTCTACAGTAGCGTGAGATACCCCAAATCGATAATACCTCTAAAACGAGAGCACATTTGTACAACCACCTGAATGTATACGAAATAGACAGGTCCATAAGTTGTGATTTGTATGCGAAATGTACAGTAATTGAGCTATCACATTGCTCCTTTCTCGATAGTACGTTCCCATCATCCTTCGCCAGAAGGACAACAGTCGCATCTTGCTCTATTAATAGGTCAATCTACTCGTCCAGCTCCCGTTCCCGCTCCGCGACGTCGCGGAAAGATATAATTATCTTTTTATTCAACTCTTTAATTCGAGAGCTGGTAGTCTGATTGTATTCAATTCTTCCAGTGCTACTTCACAATCTAAGCTCGAGTTGAAGCAGCGGAACCTTGGCTTCTAACTCGTCCAAATGACACTTGATCTGGAGCATTTGACGGAAGGAGGTTAGAGAGAAGTCTCCCCAGTAATTGTTGCGTTGTCCGCTTTCCTGGCTCGTGTTAATGAGAGGACTACGATCTTTAAATCGGCAAAAGATGAAGCGAAATTCTCCTCTAGTGGTCTGTATTACAGCAGCAATGCTTCTTTATCGGACCGACATGTTTGGAGAAGCTCCTACCTACTGACGTTTTCAGAACAGCTAACCCTACCGACACTTCTCCAACCAAGCTGACCACGAGCTATAACAGAAACAAGTTCAACAGACATTCATACTTACAAGCTTCAGGAAACCGGTCGCAGTTCATCTTTCCAGGACAGCAACGGCAAACCGTACTCAGAATTTGTCGCGAATAGCTCCACAATCCACAAAGTCCAAGGACCAATCACAATGTCGGATACAACCACCTCACCTTTCGCTCCCATCATCAAGAAGCACCTACCCGATCTCAAATCGTACGAAGAGCTCTACAAGCACTTCCACCGCAACCCCGAGCTTAGTACCCTTGAGAAAGAAACATCCTCTCGCATTGTCTCTGAACTCAAAGCACTGAACGAGAAGCATGGCTCGCCTATCGAGATCAAAACCAACATTGGCGGCACAGGTCTCATAGGCATCCACCGCAATGGCTCCGGTCCAACTATCCTCCTTCGAGCAGACATTGACGGACTCGGTCTCAAAGAGAAAACAGGCCTCGACTATGCCTCCACCAAAACCCAAATGGACACTCACCTCGACAACGTCGAAAAGCCCACCATGCACGCCTGCGGCCACGACTTCCACATCACCTGCATGCTCGGCAGCATCGAAACGCTCCTCTCCTGCTCCTCTTCCTGGTCCGGCACCCTGATCTATCTCTTCCAGCCCGCCGAAGAACGCGGCTGCGGCGCCCGCAACATGATCGACGACGGCCTGTACACCAAACACGGCTGTCCAGAACCAGACCTTTGTCTAGGCCAACACGTCTTCCCCTTCCGCGCGGGTACAATCCACACCCGATCCGGCTCCACCATGTCCGCCGCCGACAGCTACCGCGTCACGATCCACGGCCGCGGCGGTCACGGCAGCATGCCCCACTACTGCATCGACCCCGTCGTCATAGCAAGCCACGTCGTCGTGCGCCTCCAAACACTCGTCTCTCGCGAAGTACCTCCCGACGAAACCGCCGTCGTCACAGTCGGCAGCCTCAAAGCCGGCGACACAGTCAACGTCATAGCCGACGTCGCCACCATCCAAGTCAACATTCGTTCCGTCTCCGAGAAATGGCGCAAAGTCCTGCTCGACGGCCTCAAGCGTATCGTCAACGCTGAGTGCGATGCCGGCCGCTGCCCGAAACCTGCTGAATTCGAGAAACTGAACGAATTCCCGTTGTTGCTCAACGATGCCGATGTCACGGCGAAAGTGCAAAAGAACTTCGATGCCCATTTTGGAAAAGATCATATGCCGGATATGAAGCCTGTGCTTGGAAGTGAGGATTTCCCGTTGCTGGGAAGTAGTATCGGAAAGCCATATATGTTTTGGTTCTGGGGTGGGGTCGATGCAGAGGAATGGAAGAAGCGAGAGGATGAAGGCACGTTGAATGATATGCCGGTCAACCATAGTCCGTTCTTTGCGCCATGTATCAATCCGACGTTGAGGGTTGGTATCGAGGCTATGGTCGTGGGAGCATTGGGCTTTATGGGCAAGGATTTGAAGTAAATAGGTAGGTAGGAACCGTCAGTGAAATTGCTTAAACAATTGACACGAATGGAATGACTGAACGAATATCTATCTTATCTAAGGTCCAGTCCCGCACTCCCACCTTCAATGTTTACCACCAGTATAGGTACGTTCTACCTTCCTTGTTCATTCAACGCTGCGTGTATGAAACAAGCCCTGATGTGCTCCACCAAATCGGTAAGCAAAAAACACAAAAACAATCAACAGCTGGGATTCGCTGGTGGTCACCCACCCAACTACTAGCCAGTCGGCCTGCGGCTTGAGTACAGGTGATCGAACGGGAACCTCTATTTTCCGCAACCTATGGTCGATTGCGAAGATAAGCATTGATGTTGGTGTATAGACCCTGACATCTGAAGACGCGAGGTGGTGTAGAAAGGAACTACTTGGATCAGGGTGGTTGCGAATGATGTAGTACTTTCTCACAGTTATCCAATCTACGACCTAGCTGAGATGACTACATTCCGTGAGAAAGGGGGGAGTCCGAAGTTGATAAGGAGGAAGGTGGTGAGTATCAGTGTTGGAAAGGGACCATGGTTATGGAAACAAATTTGAGACGTCCGGACAATCAATCTTCCGCGCGAGAACTAACATACATACCCATGTACCTAGGTATATACTACGTTCTTGTCCGTCCAGAAAGTATTTGGACACCTGCTCATTGTCCAAACTTGTGGTTTCACCACCCACATAACGTTGGAATAAGAGTACGTCAGTACTTCTCCTTCTCAATAACGCTTGATTCACTTTATTGTCAGAAAAATAAGATAAAATAGGTATTCGAATAAAGCCCCGAGAAGTGCGGCATCAGAACATATAAACCTTCGCAAATTGAACATCATTCTCTCCCTTAAAGGTTGCGTTTGCTGAACCTTAATGTCCGAACACTTTCCGGACGGAGGAGTGAATGCCCTCAATAAGTGCCATCAGAAGGACCAGAACCAACAAAACAACATCAAGCAGGAACTTCTCGAATGGATGTTTAAGGTGAGCATGGACTTCTGACAGGAAGGTTAGTGCTGAATTCGTGGTGTTGAGGGGTGTTGGTGGGGGAGTAAGGGGTCTAGGGCTGGTGTTGGTGAAGAGCCTGTTTACTGACTGTGCGTTGGTGTCACGCACTTGCACTCGTGTCTGGGGTTGTGGTTCATGGCGGCGGTGCAGAATGTGCTTGCGTATCGAGGTGCGAACTTCGAATGTGCTTCGGAGGGCAGCGAGACCACTGCAGATGTTTGCGAGACCGTCTCGCGTTTTGTGTTGGGACTTGCGAGCTTGCTGGCTGTGGGAGAACTTGAACAGTTGCCTCTTTGAGGTGGATTGTTCTCGTAGTGGATACTCGTCATGAGTGAATGTTATACCAGGCACAGAGGTCAACGGGTGGCTCTGGTGGTGCTGCGGGTGGGCCATACTGAGGTAGGCTATCTTTGGTGGAAGGGCAGCTATTGTACTGGGTCTGGTTTATGATGGGAAAGTGGTATGAGAACTGTGACTAGGTATGTGCGACAATCGTCTTGCAGTTCGAAATACACTGGAGTAGCTGATAGAGTGACGAAGAGAGACTTGCAGTGGGAGGGATGTTGGTTGATATACGAGAGGTTGAGCACCAATGAGGACATGGGCTTCTTGGCTCTACTGAAAGCGGAGGACCTATAGAGGCGGTTCTCATAGTTCCTTGCGATGCTTGTTGAGCGGTGGTCGTTGACTGGTGACCAATATGTTGCATCCCGAAGACGTGGTTTCGAGGTGGAGACTTCACATTAGCCGTAAACCGATGGGATATCCATAAGTTACACTGGCTTAGTCTAAAAGGTCGAAGTCAAGAGTCGTTGAGCATGACATCCACTCCACGTGTATGCGATATAGAACAAAGGTAGAATAGAGACACCTGTAGCACAAATCAGGGGTTGAAATAAGTTAAGACAAAATCAAAACTAGGTATGGAAAGTATACTAACTAAGAATCCAGAGCAGCGAGTTATTCTCCTTAAGAGGCCAGTCCGATACAATCGCCCTTGCCATCACATCGGAACCCCACGTCACGAAGACCACAGGACTCGGTAGCTTTATGCAGATGATTATACCCGCTCAGAACGCTCGGACAAGAATCTGCTCAATCGACTGCAAACAGAAGTCTACTTGAGCCACACAGATTGAAAAACACCACCCAATGGTTTTTCGCTTCGATGCTCTTCCATGTACTTTTCGCTAACACTGGTGATCATGGCCGACCAACGACCAAATCGTGTCCTCGCCCAGTCGAGCATAAAGTGATGAGTCCGCAGGAATTCCGGTGGTTGCTGTCTACTGGGATTTGCGCCCTTGAAGCGAGTTTCATACAGACCCGGACCAATCGACAAAGACTCCAATTGAGGTTGTTGATCAACATGGAGACTTCCGTAAGTCCACTCGATAAATTTGCTTGCATGTTCTTTCACAGAATAGTCACCCATCTGCATTAGATGCTCCGATTCCGGGAAATTGCGTATATGCATGGTGCGAAGTTGCGTGAGGCGATGAAATTGAGATGTTCTTATCCTTACCATCTCATCGTTCCAAGGAAATCCAGCGCTGAGCTCGACCAGGTTCGGGCATAAACGGCAAATCTCGCTCATGCTTTCTTCCCACATTTGCTGGCTATAGCCTCCGCCTCCGAAAGGTCGACTTGTATCTAATCTTAAGAGCTCTCGAGGTTGAATGCGCGATTCTAGAACAAGAGCCTCTAATGTCGGCCCATGGTTTGCGATTAAGGTTTGTAACCTTTCGAGCATGGACCCATTCTCGAAGAGTAAAGAAAGCGTGCGGAGGCCTGTAAAAGAGTTCAGGAACAGCACGAGGGCCTCTCTCAACGGTACATTTGACTCCTCGTGACGGAACAAGAACTTTTCTAGCTGAGGTAATGGTTGTGGAGCTGGTGCTGCTGGTGATTGGGCAAAGGTGAACATGCTTGTCAATGCTGATAGAAATTCCGCACTCCCCTTGCAAGATTCCATCGTCAATTCTTTGAGTTTAGTGAAGTAAAGTGCACTCTCAATCTCTGACGGCACAAGCGGTCCTACATCAAGCCCGAATAATGAGAGCCGGCGAAGGCCACCAATGTCCGCAAGATTTGTCACAGAGTTGAACGCGTGCAGTGGCTGTGGGATACCTTCGTAGAAGCCTGAGCGCAGTTTGTAGTATTGACACACCAAAGCTCTTTCTTCACCCAACCTCAAAGTGTTTAAACTGTCTCTACTTGCCTGGACGAGTCTGCCGATTGCATCGCCATCATCGACTGATCTGCATTCGAGCGTTTCGAGGTTTGTCGGAAGGGAATCTGGTGGGATAAAACAAGTTTGCATTTCGTAGCAAGACAAATGCCGTAAACTCCGGCCGTGTCGGTGGGTAAGGAGCTGGAGCATTCTAGGAGAAACGGGACTTCTATGCATGAATCTGCAAGTCGTTAGTCACAAACTCTGTTCATTTGAGCAGGACATCATACGAAAAAGACCTCAACTGATTAGGAGGAATCTGCTCAACGACTTCTGCACTGTAGCTCTCAGGGCTCCCAGCCTCGGACCTCCGTCTGCGATGGAATTGGGGCTGTCGCTGGTCCATTACTCCATCTCTTATAGTGACGTCCTGTATAACGTTTAGAACGCATGGTCGTAGCTTAAGATATCCTCCAGTGCTCCATGTTGAGCTTTTGTCCATGGGGATTTCAAGATCTATGACCTTGTACAACCTGGCCAAGGCTATATCCTCCAGCCAACGACACGTCTTTGAGACATTGTAAAGATCACGCTTCGAAATGAGCTAGACATCGTTAGTATTCCTTTTTAGAAGACAGTCAGAAACTCACGTAGCTCAAGATTTCGAGCTTTAGCTCGGAAGGCAAGCGAGAGAAGTAACAAGCCATTGCAGGCTTGTGTCCTTTCAACAGCGACGGAGGGCCGTGGAGTCCTGCAGGAACAATCTGGGCAATTGTATCCGACATGACTCCTAGAGCGATATAGCTCCGTACTCGAGGCTCGGCACGATGCTCGATGCCAATGAGCCGTGATAGGGATTGAAACCAGGTACAAGTAACGGGAGAAAGGAAGGAGTGGTTGAGAGTTAGACGGAATCCCTAGCAAGTGTCGTCTTCTCGGCCACTGCAAGGCACGCAATACCTCGATGTGCTTACTTTAGCGGTGAGCTGTGCTGACGTGAGACTACCCCCACAAGGAGAAGAGTTGTTTGCATGATTCCAAGAGTATGGAAAGCATGCTTCAAGCATGAAGTCGACACAGCAGCTCTGAGTCAGAGGTCCTCAAAGTCTGATCACGCAAGAGCCATTTTCATTGTCGCACGGACCTTCTGTCAACGGAGAACAATGTGAACAAGCCATTTCAAAGTCACGACGTAATTCGCGTGCTTGGATGAAATTTAATGATAAAGGCGACCACGCTTGAGGTGACGGGAAGGATAGTGGAGACCTCATGCCCGTCCCGGAAGTCTAATCACCCTATCGGCCTCAGATAAACGGCGGCTTAAAGATTGAGGACAGTGCAGCAAGCAGGGAGAACTGAGCACCTTAAAAGCACGTGTTTCCGGTCTTCCTGCTCCTTCCTCTTCTACTCGGCTCCCTTCGTTGTATGAATTCACGGGTTCCAACCCAGCCACCAAACGAGCCAGGTCAAGGTGCCTGAAGTGTTGACCATTTCGGTGGAGATTGCTGCAGCAATATTGATGAGGGAAATAAAAGCTGCGTGATGTGGCCATTCGCTTATCTCGAGCTGGTCGACAATTTGTGTCGCTAGCTTGCTATCTTTTGACCGCCTTCCGAGCCCTCTAAGTGGCAGTATATCGTTCATCCTACTGTACAGAACCATATTCTATTGAACATGAATGTTGAAAAGCCAGCACCGAGCCCCAGCCATGCTCGAAGTGGCAACGCGCCCGTATAGGAAGCAAGGTTTGTCCCTAACGAAAGAGCACGTTCGAGGCATTTGGCGTCGTCGAGCTGATAACCAACTCGAGTGCTACTAACCCCGTTAGACGGCATCTTGCAATGTGGAGCACATTAGTGCCCGAAGTATCGGGATTGTCAGTGAATGTGCATGTACAGCCTGATTGACCAGAGTTACCTAGCTCAGCCTCTTTGGATGTTCTTGTAACTTGACTTTGTCGAAACGCTGCATATGAACTGTAGTAATACTGGTACCATGATGTTGCGCTTCGACTGTCAGCTTCTTCAAGAGAGCCAACGTGGTACATGACGGCTATCATGGGCTAATGTTGAAGTGTATAGTTCAAGCTTCTCCGGTCCTCACATGTTGTCGAGGAGGGAGTTTGAACTTGGCATCAACATCATTAAATTTCATCAAGTGAGTAAGTCTTCTGGCATGTGATTTGTTTCTTCGACATATATCTTCTTTATAAATCGTCATTTCTAAGGCCGCCTTGCACGATATGAGCAATGCTGTGACCTAGGTAAATGGCTATAGTGCTGAGCAGTTCATGGGCGTGGCATTAGTTGAGGATTGTTCTGCTGTCCCATGATACTCGCTATGTGCCTGCTCGGTCCGCCAGCAACCAGTCCCAAGGCACAATTTGTTAGATTCCACCAGACTGCGACAATCACCAGGCCTTTAAGGTATCCTCGAGCGAATTTTCAATTGTACATCTGGCACGCATTTATGAACGACGGCAGCACCTAGACCTTGAATCATGGCCTGCAGCTAGATCTTGACCCGGCAGTTGACCACGCCTGCATTAGCAGCCGCCGTGGTAACAGCGACATGCCTGATAGGTTAGGAAATTGGAACTGACCCGAAATTTCGAACTAGGATACTCGAAAGGCAGTGTTGTAAAATTTACCCACCTCAGAGACCGCCAGCACCTAAGACTCGGCTATCGAGGCTGTCAAAAGATAGCAAGCTAGCGACACAAATTGTCGACCAGCTCGAGATAAGCGAATG
>Ga0181469_100732_pt1 | contig 12527 bp, 8 predicted proteins | sample InSIn2SAF170_2_FD_119081 | JGI IMG/M metagenome (GOLD analysis project Ga0181469, IMG submission 119081) | Clean room microbial communities from NASA Spacecraft Assembly Facility at Jet Propulsion Laboratory, Pasadena, California, USA -... ... | reverse complement strand
ATTATGCAAAGCTGGCTGCCATCAAACCGGGCGTTGCAGCAAGCATAGTATGGGAGGACAATACGTATACTCCTGACGTTTCAAGTCCGGTTGCCAACGATGAATATTTATTCCTCACCACCGGAACCGGAGATGCTGTATGCTACAATGCTGAAAAGGGTGATACATTATGGACTCATTATTTCGAGGAATCGTTTTATTCTTCGCCGATAATTGCCGATGAGAATGTGTATCTTATCGACAGAAGCGGTATAATGCATATACTCAATGCAGGACCGGAGTTTAAGCTTATTTCTGAAGCCCCTCTCGGTGAAAGGACTGATTGCACACCTGCATTTTCGGATAAGAAGATTTTTATCAGGGGAAAGAAAAACCTTTATTGTATTTCAAATTGAAGACAGAAGAAAAAAATATCAAAGAGTGCGATTGTAATCCAACATCCCTGGCTGACATCCAATCAGCGGTAGATGAAGTTCTTGCCTTTACGGGAAGTGAGAAGGAGAAGGTCATCGAGATACTCCAGGAGGTTCAGAAAAAGTTGAACTACCTTCCTTCTGAAGCACTGAAACATATCTGCAATGTAACTGATATTACCCCGGGTCAGATTTCCGGAGTGTCTACATTTTACTCACAGTTCCGTCATCTGCCGGTTGGAAAGCATACTGTAAAGATCTGTTCCGGAACTGCCTGCCATGTGAAGGGTGCGCCACTCATTTCAGATGCATTCAAAAGAGTCCTTAAGATTACCGATACTATCAATGCATCACCCGATAATCTCTTTTCAATTGAAGAAGTTGCCTGTCTGGGCTGTTGCACACTGGCACCTGTAGTCCAAATAGATGATAAAACCTACGGTCATGTAAAACCTACACAGGCAGAGGATATCCTGAAAGATTTTATTCATTCCGGAAACAAAAACCTGAAATCGATCTCAGAAGAAATAATCGAAGATTTTGATGCTGAAGTCAGGATTGGAATCGGTTCCTGCTGTGTCGCCGGGGGAAGCAAGGAAATACTCACAGAAATTCTCGATGTGAAGGAAAAGTATAACCTTAATATTAAGCTCAAGTCTGTTGGCTGTGTCGGTGTATGCAATCAGACACCGTTAATGGAAATTGTCAACAATGGTGACAGCCATTCGAGATATACAAACGTAAATAAAAGACAGGTCGAGGAAATACTCCTTAAGCATATAAAGCCCAGGGATTTAAATAAGAGAATTAAGCATAACTTAAACGATCTTGTTGATACCTTTCTCTCAGAAGACAAGATATCCAGTCAGATAAATGTACCCGTAGCATTAAGAGAAAAATACCTTAACAAATTTCTGAACTATCAGATTCATATAGCAACAATAAACAGCGGTGCCTTATCGCCCGATTCCTATGATGAGTATTCGCTTTCAGGAGGATTTGGAGCACTGCGGAAGTGTTTAAATACAATTGATCCCAGGGGAATTGTAGACATAATCACTGAGAGCGGTTTAAGAGGAAGAGGCGGAGCCGGATTTCCTACTGGAAAAAAATGGGCAATCTCACAAGCAACTAAAGGTGAACATAAATATGTAGTCTGTAACGGCGATGAGGGTGATCCCGGAGCTTTTATGGACAGGATGCTTCTTGAATCGTTCCCATACAGGGTGATTGAAGGAATGATTATTGCTGCCTTTGCGACAAGCGCTAATGAAGGCATCTTTTATATAAGGGCAGAATACCCTCTTGCGGTTACGAGAGTCAGGTCGGCTATTAAAAAGTGCTATGAGAATGGAATTCTTGGTAACAGCGTATGTGGCAGCAACTTTTCGTTTAATGTAAGCATCTTTGAGGGTGCCGGCGCATTTGTTTGCGGTGAAGAAACGGCATTGATCGCATCACTTGAGGGTAAAAGAGGAACTCCTGTTCTGCGGCCACCCTACCCTGTTGTCAAAGGATTTAAAGAAATGCCGACTCTTGTTAATAATGTCGAAACACTGTCGCTGGTTCCATGGATTATTACAAACGGCGCCAGTGCTTTTAACTCGATAGGAACTGAAAAGAGCAAGGGCACGAAGGTTTTTGCACTCGCGGGTAAAATTTCAAAGGGAGGTCTGATTGAAGTCCCGATGGGAATCACAATCCGGCAGATTGTTGAGAATATCGGCGACGGTGTTGCCCCTGGAAGAACATTTAAGGCTGTTCAGATCGGAGGTCCATCCGGCGGATGCATCCCGGCAAGCGAAGCGGACACTTCCGTCGATTTTGAGGAACTGACTAAAATGGGAGCCATGATGGGCTCAGGAGGAATGGTGGTTCTGGATGATTCGGACTGTATGGTTGACATGGCTAAATACTTTCTAACCTTTACCCATAAGCAGTCGTGCGGAAAATGTACTTTCTGCAGGATCGGAACAAAACAGATGCTTGATATTCTTACCAGGCTTAGTGAGGGAAAAGCTGTTCTTGCAGACATTGATGAGCTTGAGAAACTATGCAAATCTGTCAAGGATGGCAGCCTCTGCGGCTTGGGAAAAACTTCTCCTAACCCTGTTCTTACAGGGCTCAGATACTTCAGGGAGGAGTATGAGGAACATACAAAAGGGATCTGCAGGGCAAACAGGTGCAGGGATCTGATAAAATATAATATCAATGATAAATGTACAGGTTGCACTAAATGTTCCCAGGATTGTCCTGTGTTTGCAATACCCTTCAAGCCATACGAGAAACATGAAATTGACCAGTCAATATGTACCAAATGTGATAATTGCAGGATTGTTTGTCCTGAAAACGCCATCGAAATTATAAACATTAATGCTTAAGCTGAAAATTGACAATACCGAATTTGAAGCTCCTGAAGGTTCCACAATTCTGGAGATCGCCACAGGGGCAGGATTGAGTATTCCGACAATGTGTCATAAGAAGGGAATTCCACACTACTCTTCCTGCATGGTGTGCATGGTAAAAGATAAGAGATCAGGAAATTACATCCCATCATGTTCTGCTTTGGTCCAGGATGGAATGGACCTTGATATTTCCGGTGAGGATGTAATTTCTCTCCGGAAAAAATCTGTTGAGCTGCTGCTTTCCGAACACAGGGCTGAATGCGAAGCTCCATGTAAGGTTGTCTGTCCCGCCGGATATAATATCCCCCTCATGAACAGGCTTCTTTCTGCCAATGATTATCAGGGAGTCTTCGAACTTACTTCTTCTGAAATAAAATCGGGTGAAATAAAGTGCATCGATTGTGCTGCATATTGCGAAAATGCATGCAGAAGAAAGAAAATCGACATTCCGGTGTCAATCCGGAATATGAAACTACTTATTTCACAGCAGATCAAATCGAAAGTTTCAGATGCTGTGAGGTCTGAAATCACAACGGGCAAGCCTTTGAAAAGATTCACATCACGAATAGGTAAGCTTGAGTCATCGGAACAGCTGGAATGGTTAAAGGAATGTGTTGACGGGGTAAAAAGATTCAGAGAGATCCCGGATCTCACTTCAGCTTCTTCAGAGTCGGAAAGCTGCATGCACTGCGATTGCCGTGCGGCAAATGGCTGCAGGCTCAGGGAACTCGGGGAAGCCTTTTCCATTAAAGACCCGAAAAAAATTGTCAATGCTCCGATTGTCAAAAAGATCAATCATAAAACCGGCCTGGTTTTTGAGAATGCAAAATGTATTAAGTGCGGACTTTGCGTGAGGGTTTGTGAGGATTCGACTGATGAGCCTGCACTCTGTTTTATACACAGGGGGTTTGTGAGCATAATCTCAGAGCCGCTGACGGAGAGTTTTGATGATATTTTGAAAACTAAAAGCAAACAGGTTGTTGAGGTTTGTCCGACGGGGGCGTTAAGCTTGAAAGGCAACCCCCCAACCCCCCATTTGGGGGGCTAAGAAGACCCCAGAAGTCCCATCGGACCCAAAGTCCCCCATTTGGGGGATTTAGGGGGTTGATCTTAGGGAGTGTTGAGTTTTTTGAATGAAAAAAATTAAATCCTTACACAGAGTTTCACAGAGAAGTCACAGAGTTACACAGAGAAGTAGTTTAGACCATATGATGCGTTATATTTTTTCATTATTTCTTTTTTTTGTTTTCATTTTTAGTTCTGCTCAGACTGAAAATGACTGGCCGTTATTCAGGGGGAAAGCTGATCTATCAGGAAGATACGATTCAGAATTGCCTTCAGCGCCACAGCTGCTGTGGAGTGTCCCGACCGGCGCCAAAACTAAGTCGTCGCCTGTTGTAAGCGAAGGGACTCTTTTCTTTGGAAATGACAAAGGAACAATAATTGCAGTTTCATCCGATGGAAAGATCAAATGGAAATATGAAGCAGGAACCCTTATTGAAGCTGCGCCTCTTGTTTTTGGAAATAAGGTTATTGTTGGTCTGAATGACGGGAAATTTATCGCTGTCGACAAGGTTACAGGCAAACTCATCTGGACCTATGCTACAGACAATCAGATCTCAGGTTCAGCGAATGTGTGGGTGTCGGGCAGCAAGGCCGGTCTTGTAGTGGGCAGCTATGACTATTATTTGCACTGCATCGATCCCAGAACGGGCAAGGAACTATGGAAAATCGAGACTGACAACTATGTTAACGGAACACCTTCAATAATGGACGGGAAGGTAGTTTTCGGAGGATGCGATGGCATAATCAGAGTTGTTGATCCGTTGACAGGCAATCAGAAAGATACAATATATGTGGGAGTTTATATTGCAGCCTCTCCTGCCCTTTCAGGCGATATGGCATATTTTGGCGATTATGACGGAACAATCTTCGGACTGAATATCAAAACAAAGAAAATGGCCTGGAAGATTTCTGGTAATGAACAGTCCGGCTCTGTGCTGGCTGTTCCTGCGGTAAGGGAAAATTTTGTTGTTATCGGCAATGAAGATAAAAACCTGTATTGTTACAATGCAACAACAGGGAAGCTGATCTGGAAATATCGGACAAATGGGCGGATTGTTGGATCTGCGGTTATAGCTTTGTCTAAGGTACTTTTTACAAGCATGGATGGGACGGTTAATATTCTTAACCTGGCGGATGGGAAAAAATTGTGGAGTTTCAATGCTGGCAGCGGTATAAGCAGTTCTCCGGCTGTGATCAAGGACAGGTTTTATATTCTTGCTGAGGATGGGAGATTGATGGCATTTGGAAATAAATAATAACTTCTCTGTGACCCTCTGTGTAACCTCTGTGCAACTCTGTGTAACAAAAAAATAAGAACTTACATAGAGTTACACAGAGAAGCACAGAGTTGCACAGAGCAAAAAATCCCAAGAATGAAAATTGTTTATCTTATTACAGGATCAGGTGGCTCATTTTACTGCGGTAACTGCTACCGCGACATGATCTATCTCAGGGCAATCAGGAAAGTGCCTGGAATTCAGGCCACTGCAATTCCGCTTTACCTCCCTCCCGACGGCACTGAGCCCGAAAACGGGCTCGATAAAAATGTGTTTTTCGGTGCAATCTCAATGTATCTGAGAGAAAAGGTATCATTCCTGAAGAATATGCCTGTCTTCATGGATAAGATCTTTGATTCGGGTCCGATGCTCAGGATGGCCGCAAAACGTGCCGGGACAACAAGGACAGAAGGTCTGGAGGACATGACACTCAATATGATCAAAGGAGAAAATGCTTTTCCTGAGGCGGAACTTCAGAGACTTGTTGAGTATTTATGCAAAGACGGGAAGCCGGATATTATTCATCTTTCAAATGCTCTTATAGTCGGACTTGCCCGGCTGATAAAGGAAAAAATTGATGTTAAGATAGTCTGCTCGCTTCTGAATGAAGACGACTGGATAGATGAGATGAAAGAACCCTATCAGTCGGGAGCGTGGAACCTAATTGCACGCGAAGCACATAACGTTGATGCTTTTTTAACACCATCCAACTATTATAAAGAGTTCTTTATATCGAAAACCGGAATTTCAGGCAATAATATTAATGTTGTTCCTCTTGGCTTCGATCCTGAAATAATAAACATTGAAAAAAGTGACAACTACCCGGCAGTGGGATATTTCTGCCGTATAAATTCCCAGAATGGCATTGATAAGCTTGTTGATGCTTTTATAGAATTGAAGACAGGGAATAAATTGCCGGGACTTACTCTTCATATTTCAGGTGGATATACAGGTGATGATAAGCCATTTATTGCTGAACAAATCAGGAAAATCAAATCGAGCGGATTGAAAAGCTTTGTAAAGATCTATCCTGAATTTCAGGGTAACAGCAAGCACGAGTTTTTCCGCAATATAGATGTGATGTGCGTTCCTGTGAGAAAGCATGATGGATTCGGGTTGTATCTTCTTGAAGCAAATGCTGCAGGTGTGCCTGTGGTGCAGCCTGCTACGGGGGCATTTCCTGAAATAATTGAGAAAACAGGTGGAGGCATAACTTATTCACCTGACAGTATTGCTGACCTGTCGGATGCTCTTCTGAAAATATTGAATGAAAATGAGATGAGGTTGAAACTTGGGGAGGACGGGCAGCAGAATGTTCTGGAAGAATTTTCACTTGCAAAAATGTCGGTTGGTTTGGAAAGTGTTTACAATTCTGTAATATAAATGGATTACATTATATTACCTGTTTTGGAAGAACTTACACAGAGGAAATCCGGAGGACCACAGAGTTACACAGAGAAAAAGAAGATTTTTTTCTTCTCTGTGTAACTCTGTGATTCCGACTCTGTGTAACACTGTGTAAGTTCTTAATTTTTCTTTTATGAATTTTTTATAAAAAAATATGCTTTCAATTAAAGGTATTTCAAAATCATACAATCAACGGGGTTTGGTACTCGACAATCTCAGCCTTGAAGTAAAAGAAGGCGCAACCATATCGGTTATGGGACCCTCCGGTTCGGGAAAAACCACCCTGCTGAATATTATAGGTTCACTCGATAAGCCCGATTCAGGCGAAGTTATATTTAAAGGTACACCAATTGCTGCATTTTCCGAGGAGGAGTCTGCAGGATACCGCAACAGGAATCTTGGATTTGTATTCCAGGAACATCTGCTGTTGCCTTACCTTACAGTATATGAGAATATCTCTCTGCCTTTGCTGGCATCGCCGCAATCAAGTGCGGAGCTTGAAGGGAAGCGCCAGTTCATTGAAGACCTGATGCAATCTACAGGTATAAGTGATCTGAAAGGAAAGTATCCGTCACATATTTCAGGCGGCGAGGCACAGAGAGTTGCTCTTGTCAGGGCGCTTGTGAACAAACCTTCGATCCTTCTTGCAGATGAGCCGACCGGTTCGCTCGATTCAAAAAATGCTGAAAACCTGGGAAAGCTGCTGCTTGACGTTAATATGCGATATGGAATCACAATTATTCTCGCAACACACTCACCAGGTCTTGCAGATAAAATGTCAACAAAAATGCATCTCGAAGAAGGTAAATTAATACTCTGAGTTTTGGAAAACAAGTTTCTGATTATCCTGAGGTCATTAAAATTTTACAGGAAGCCGGTTATCTACCAGTTCATTATTATTATGCTGCTTTCCGCAGTCATAACAGGATCGTTACTTGTTGGAAAATCAGTAAAGCAAAGCCTTAAAAGATCGGCTTCAGAGCACCTCGGAAACACCGGTATACTGATAAGTGCAGGAATCAGATATTTTAGTAATGATCTCGCACAGAAATTAAGCGACAGTGCCGGTATTGACTGTGCCGGAATACTCGAGATTAATGGTTACAGCCAGAATCTGAATTCACAAAAAGGAGCTTTCAATACAAAAATATTTGGTGTTAACAGGGATTTTTTTGAGTTTCAGGACAATGATACTCTAAGCATAAAACCCGGTGAGGTCGCAGTAAACAGGAAACTTGCAGGATACCTGGGGTTATCGGTTGGTGATGAGTTAATAATCAGATTCACAGAAATAAAAGATATTCCGGCTGATGCTCCTTTTGCTCCGTCGGAAAGCGGTGGCTTGTCGAAAGTACTTAAGGTTGGCCTGATTCTCGATCCTGCAAACACAGGAAATTTTTCCCTGACGATAAGCCAGCTCACACCTATGAATATCTTCATGAATTTTGAAGATATCGAAGAGGCAGGCGAAAATGGCTCGCACAGAAATAACAGGATCCTTGTCAAAAGTGAAGAAAGAACTTTACCGGAGATTTCTGATGCATTGAAAAAGCATCTCGCTCGTGCCGATATCGGACTTCAAACCAGGTATATTAAAAAGACCTCTGAAATTGAATTGACTTCTCAAAGGATCTTCATCGATCAGGAGATTGTAAACCATGTGACTGGTATTTTTCCTGGTTCTGCTCCTGTTTTAACATACCTTGCCAACAGAATAACATCAAAAAACAAGTCTACCCCCTATTCATTCGTATCTGCATTGCCACCTTCACTCTATTCCGGGGTTGAACCAGGAAATGGAATGATCATAAACCAGTGGATGGCTGCTGATCTTTCTGTAAGAGTGGGAGACACTTTAAAGATGTTCTGGTATTCCCCCGATTCGTTGAATAATCTTGTTGAAAAAAGCGGTGAGTTTATTGTTAAAAGCATTGCTGAGATGAAGGGCATATGGGCTGATTCTCTATTGATGCCTGAATTCCCTGGAATAGCCGGGAAGGAGTCGTGCAGTGACTGGGATGCAGGAGTGCCGGTTAAAATGGACGAGATCAGGCATCAGGATGAAGAGTACTGGAATTTGTACAGGGGCACGCCGAAGGCATTCATCAGCTATGAGAAGGGTAAGGAAATATGGGGTAACAACTTTGGACCCGCAACTTCCTTACGCTTCCCTGCAGGAACAGATGAGAAACAAATAAGTGAGAAAATCAATGGATCCCTTGAACCGGAGAAAACAGGTTTTTTAATAACCGATCTGGCAAATGATTCTGTTTCTGCAGCAGAGAACGGAGTCGATTTCGGTACCCTATTCCTCAGTCTCGGCTTCTTCCTCATAGTAGCCTCACTGGTACTGCTGTCTTTCGCAGCATCTTCCTATTTTGATTCAAAGAAAAGGGATATTAAAACTTTGTACGCTCTTGGATTCAGAAACAAATGGATCTCCGGGTCATTATTTTTTGAAACAGGAACAATAAGCCTGGCGGGAGCATTCACCGGTGCATTTGGCGGCTATCTGGTCAATGTAATTATTACAGCAGCCCTGAATACTGTCTGGAGCGGCGCTGTTCAAACAAATACACTCCACGCGTATTTCAATCTCACTTCAATAATAACCGGTTTTTTAATATCATTCCTTACAATAATGATATTAATGCTTGTCAAGGTAAGGCGATTCCTGAAAAGCCTGAACAGGAAAAAGCATGGAATTCAAAATGCTCATTCTGTGCGTGTAAATTCTGTTATCCTTATTATTTCAATCTTGATATCTGTTATGCTTATCGTTCTCTCCCTGACTTCGCGGCAAAATTTATCATGGTCGTACCCGGCTGGTGTGAGTCTGATGCTAACTCTGATTTTTGGATGGAGACAATATTTTATCACAGGTCATACAGGGGTAATGAAAACAGGCAGTCAACAAAAGATTTCGCGAAATTATTATTCCTTCTATCCTTCAAACGCTGTGATGCCTGTTCTCTTTATTGCTACCGGTATTTTCACAGTTTTTATTACAAGTGCAAACAGGATGAACTTTAATGATAAAACCGAAAGCTCTGGAGGTACAGGTGGATATCTGTTATGGTGCGAAAACACCATACCTGTTAAGGAGGACCTTAATAATGAATCAGGAAGAATATCCCTGGGTCTTGAGGAGCTTAGCGGGATAAATTTTGTACAGTTTAAAAGATCGCAGGGAAATGATGCAAGTTGTCTTAATCTTAATCACATAACAGTTCCCCCCCTTCTTGGAGTCGATCCTTCCGATTTTATTGAAGGCAAATCATTCAGCTTCTCAAAATCACTGGAATCAAATGATAAGATAAACCCATGGCAGTATCTGAAGATGCCTTCCACAAACAATACAATATACGGCATAGCTGATCAGACTGTCCTTGACTGGGGTATGAAAATTAAAGTCGGCGATACATTGATAATCAGGTCAGAGAATGGGAGTCCATTAAATATCATAATTGCTGCAGGATTGCAATCATCTGTTTTCCAGGGAAATATTCTAATAGGAATTGAAAATTTCACAAAGTATTTTCCCACTGTTTCAGGTAGTTCTGTGTTTCTGATAGGAGGAGATAAAACTCAGATTGACTTGTATAAGAATACGCTTGAAGAGAGGCTGGGAAATTACGGAGTCAATGTAGAAAAGACAACTGACCGACTGGCGGCATTCTATAATGTTACTAATACATACCTGTCGGTATTTTCAGTATTTGGAGCATTGGGAATGATGACAGGAATAATAGGACTCGGATTCGTGCTATTGAGAAATTACAATCAGCGGAAGCAGGAATTTGCATTGATGCTGGCGATAGGGTTCCATATAAAGAGCATCCGGAGGATGATATTCTCCGAGCAGCTTTTGATCATTTTTGCGGGAGTTACGGCGGGTATTATAGCTGCTGTAATTGCAACGCTGCCTTCATTGCGGAACAACGCTGAAGTGCCGTGGATTTTCATGGTTCTTGTGGTTGTGACGATAATGATGACAGGTATCATTGCGCTGCTGGTGTCTATCAGGTCGATTACAAGTCAATCGTTGACAGCAAGCCTCAAGAAAGAATAGTCATTAAGGGGTCATTAAATTGTCATCCAAGAACTTACACAGAGGAAATCCGGAGAAGCACAGAGTTACACAGAGAAATTCATTTTGATTTACTTTTTCTCTGTGTACCTCTGTGTAACCTCTGTGAAACTCTGTGTAACAAAAAAGATGGGGGGCCATGTTCTCACTTCTTGCCGACCGCAATAAGATACTTCTGGGTTCGGAATATGATCATCCCATCGGTAATTGCCGGCGCTGAGAGGCAAATATCATTCATGGGTATTTCAGCAAGCAGCTGAAAGGTATTACCATCTTTTACAATATAGACTGTTCCATCTTCATCGATGATGTAAATTTTGCCATCCGAGGCAACGGGAGATGCTATAAAGCTTTTGGTGTTGCCAAGCTTGGCGTTATAGATTTCCTTGCCGGTAAGGGGATCGAGACAGATCAGAGTGCCATTCCAGTTTACATTATACAGGCGGTTATTATAGAGCAGCATTGTATGCATATATGATCCTCCCCGTGGCAGGCTCCACTGAATGTAATTGTTGGTGGTTTCAGAATCCTTAAGTGTGATATCACCGGTTGCATTCGTTTTTACAGCAATTATTGGAGAGCTTTTTCCGTGTGCACTGTTAAAATAGATCAGATCTTTGCCTATTATCGGGGTCGGGATCTGGATATCACCTCCACCCGACATCTTCCACACTTCCAGTCCTGTTGTCAGGTCGTAACCGCCACGGTTCTTATAACCGTTGACCGCAACGTAGGCTTTGCCTGCATTTGTGTAGATATTCGGAGTGCACCAGCCCGGATATTCATCGCGCTGTGTTTTCCAGAGCTCTTTTCCTGTTTTAACATCATAGGCTGCGATAAAGGAATTATCGAGTACATCGCACTGGATAACAAGTACACCGTTGTATATTATCGGAGAACTGGCAAACTCCCACTCTGCAGTTCTGACTGCGAAAAACACCGATTTTAGCAGTCCGAAGTTTTTCTGCCATAACAGTGTTCCGTTCATATCATAACAAAAAAGGCCTTCCGATCCGAAAAACGCAGCAACATACTTGCCGTCGGTGGCAACAGAAGTATTTGCATGAGTGGATTTAGGATGACGCTTCATCCTCGGAATTCCTTTATATGAGGTCTTTTCCCAGATCATTTTTCCGGTGTTTTTGTCAAGGCAAAATACTTTCCATTCATGTACGGATGAGTCTCGTACAGGAGAGATGTCACCATATATTCCAGGTTTAAACCCTTCCCTGTCGGCCTGACTGATAGCGCTTGTAATGAAAACTTTATTACCCCAGATAACAGGACTTGAGAGTCCGAGTCCGGGTATTTCTGTTTTCCATCTGATATTGGTCATTTTGCCGACATCGAAAGTCTCAGGCAGATTTGCATTGTCCATGACACCTGAAGAGAAGTTACCACGAAAGGCCGTCCATTGTCTGTCAGGATTAATCTGACCATCAATATCAAGGGAGAGAAACTGGAAGATGATCACAAAAAGTAATAGAAAATATTTTTTCATAGATTAGAATTTAACCATTAATCTGGAAAGAATTAGAAACTGATGTTATAGTTAAGTGAAATTATATTAAGATCAGACAGGCGTGGTGTGTAGTCGCGCTGGTAGATGTAACCCAATTCGACAGAGTGGACTTGGGTGATCTTTAATTCAACTCCTGCCGAGAATCTTACTTTGCTTACAGCATCGGACTGGTCAGAGAACATAGGGAGAAAAGCTTCGGAATAAATATATGGATTCAGAAAGAAGATGGAACAGTCTATATTGTAAAAGATGGTAATACCTTTCAGCTGCTTGCTGAAATACCCATGAATGATATTTGCCTCTCAGCGCCGGCAATTACCGATGGGATGATCATATTCCGAACCCAGA
>Ga0181469_100667_pt1 | contig 12533 bp, 12 predicted proteins | sample InSIn2SAF170_2_FD_119081 | JGI IMG/M metagenome (GOLD analysis project Ga0181469, IMG submission 119081) | Clean room microbial communities from NASA Spacecraft Assembly Facility at Jet Propulsion Laboratory, Pasadena, California, USA -... ... | reverse complement strand
CTCCTCAAAGGCCTAGGAAACAAACCAATCCCCCACCTCCAAAATCTCCTAATAGGTTTGCGGGAGGGTAGGGAGTGTCTCCTTTGCGTCCTAGTTGCGACAACACCCCAGAAACAGCGACGTAATTGATATCATGTCCAGCCATGGTTGCATACTTGCCGTCCCTGCGAAAACCGGTCATACGCGCGACGATCAACCTCGGGTTAAGTTTCAGCAGCACGTTTTCAGGTGAGAGTCCTGCTTTCTCGAGGACACCGGGCCGGAAAGGGTCGATGAGGATATCGACATTGGGGATCAGAGACAGGATCAAGGAAATGCCAGAGGGGGATTTGATGTCCACGGCTATAGAGGATTTGTGTCGGGTTAGGAGGTCAGAGGTTGGTGGTGGTGGTGGGTTGGAAGTGTGCGCTCCTGGAACTGCACGGTCGATGCGTAGCACAGAGGCGCCCCAGTCGGCTAGTAAGAGGCCTGCGAATGGTCCTGCGGATTACCTCCATCAGCAAGGTGTGGTTATGTAGATGGAAGTGGAGAGTTTTACCAGGAGCCAGTCCTGCAAATTCAAGCACCCGCAGGCCGGTGAGAGGTGGAGATTGTGACATTGCGGCCAGCTTTGGAATAGGAGACAATGCTACAGCTTAGAAAAGTTGGGTTGTTTATTGAACATGAAGTGAACATGACCATGAACCTCGGATGCGGAGTGATGGACAGCACGGATGCGGGGAAACACATGTTCGAATACAACAACGCTTCAAAAATGAGATTATATACAGCCTCGAAGGACCATCTAAACGCCCAACAACACATTCAAAACAATTGTCTATCGTCTTCTCTACTCGTCCATGACGGAAGCGAACTTCTCGTTCATCTTCTGCAAGAGGTCCTCGTACTGCGTTGAATGTCAGTATATTACAATTTTCGAATGGGCAAAAATCATAACTCACCTTCTTGACAACCTTCTCCTCGCCATCATCCGGAAGCTCGAACTTCATGCTTCTGAGTTCGCTCTGAATCTCACCAGTAGCCTCTCTGACCTTGCTCCAGGCATGGCCTTGGGAGATGGCCTTCTGGGCCTCATCGTGGAAGCTCATCATGTTCTTCATCATCCAGAAAGTCTTCCATAGAGGGCAGAACTGATCGTAGTCACTGTAACCGTTTTGTTGCAAGAAGTCCTCCTTGAGAAGGGTTGCGACATCAAGAGTGATCTTGTCACCATCACCAAGAGCAGACTTTCCGACCAATTGCACGACTTGTTCGAGATCCTCGGAAGTGGTCAAAAGCTCCTTGATGCGGTCACGCAGACGAGGGAACTCGGGGTTGTTTTCTTGGTAGAACTTCTCAAGCGAGGTGGTGTACTTGGAGTAAGAGAGCGAGGTGTTGATCGAGGGGAAGTGCTTACGCTGGGCAAGCTTCTTGTCGAGACCCCAGAAGACCTGTACGATACCAAGAGTAGAACTGGTAACAGGGTCTGAGAAATCACCACCAGGAGGAGAGACGGCACCGACAATGGAAACACTGCCCTTGCGGTCAGGGCTACCAAGAGCAGTAACACGACCAGCACGCTCGTAGAAAGAGGCGAGCTTGGCACCGAGGTAAGCAGGGAAACCCTGGTCAGCAGGCATCTCTCCGAGACGACCAGAAATTTCACGAAGAGCCTCAGCCCAACGAGAAGAGGAGTCAGCCATCATGGCAACATCCTTACCCTGGTCACGGAAGTACTCGGCGACGGTGATACCAGTGTAGATAGAAGCCTCACGGGCGGCGACGGGCATGTTGGAGGTGTTGGCGATAAGGGTAGTACGCTTCATGATGGGCTCCTTCTTGCCGTCGACGTCAATGGTGAGCTCGGGGAAGTCCATCAAGACTTCGGCCATCTCGTTACCACGTTCACCCTAAGCACAAGAAGAGTTAGCATAGCCTCCAAAAGCATGAGTAAAAGAAACATGACGACTTTGCCTGATGACCAGACTCGATCGCGTGGTGTTCCTGCGTTGGGACAAACGTACACATCCGACGTAGACAATAATGTCAGAGTTGGAGAACTTGGAGACAGACTGAGAAATGACAGTCTTGCCACAACCGAAAGCACCAGGAATACAGACAGTACCACCCTGGACACTGGGGAAGAGGGCGTCGAGGACACGCTGACCGACAATGAAGGGCGAGTCGGAACCGAGCTTGTCGTTGACGGGACGAGGGACACGGACGGGCCACTCCTGCATCATGCTGTACTCGGACTTCTTGCCCTCGAATTCAACCTCGAGGATCTTCTCGTCGACGGTGTAGCTTCCAGCCTCGGCGATGCGGGTGATGGTGCCGCGAGCTCTGGGAGGAAGGAGGATCTTGTGGTTGCTGAGCAGCGAGTTCTCCCAGACGGAACCGAAAACGTCACCACCAGTGATGTGGTCGCCAACCTTGTAGCCAGCAGGCTTGAAGTCCCACTTTCTTTGACGGTCCAGGGCGGGCACGTCGATACCACGAGGAATGTAGATGCTGTTGGAGACGTCCGAGATACCCTTGAGAGGGCGCTGAATACCATCGTAAATGGTCTCCATCAAACCGGGACCGAGCTCGACGGACAAAGGCTTGCCGGTTCTGTAGACCGGGTCACCAACGGTGACACCAGCTACTCTGGATCAGCGAACTGGGCGTGACTTGTGTGTGTATGCAAACATACCGGTCTCCTCATAGACCTGGATGGTGGCCTTATCATTGTCGATTCTGATAACTTCACCAACGAGACCGTCCTTGCCGACTTTGACCTGCTCCTCTTAGTATTGCGCATTGTATGTTCCGAACAAAGGTGGTACGTACAAGTTCGTACATGGCGACACCGATCATGTTCTCGGCGATAATGACGGGACTGGGCGGGCATTAGTAGGTGGTAGGTGGTGGTGGACGGGCAAGGCGACATACCCCGACACGGAGAAGATGGAGCCTGTGCATGTTCGGTCAGCTCGAGTGGACGACAATTGAGGATAGCAAGGTAGACTCACCCTGCTGGGACTCGACATCTCTTGAGGGAGCCATGGTGGTTGTTGTGGTTGTGGTGGTTGAGCTGTCTGCTATGGGGCTCGCGGGGAGGTCGATGGACAGCGAGTCCTGTTGTATGGGCGATAAGACGGCGGAGCGATCAGAGTCCTTCTTGTTGACTAGATCGATGAGAGACGGGCGCGTAACAAGTCTGGGTCGCAATCCTAGCATGCAACTGTCTAGACTGGATTGGCTGTCTTTCAAGTGTTCACGTCGTCCGCCTGCCGTGACGTCGAAACGAGCAGCTCGCACGGACCACAACAGCCATCCCGTCTTGGTTCATGGAGACTGCCCAAATATTTCTTTTTATTTTGCATATCTTTCCACCTTCTACACTACCTCGAGGTCTGTCGTCTCTCCATACCCGTTGTACGCTACACCTCTCAAGTTCCACTGCGAACGCTTCGGCTGTGTCTCTCCAGCCTCGTCTGTAGCTCTGCTGAAAATACTCAAACCTTTGCCTGCCTCCATTTTGACGCTTGCCTTCCATAACCTCCACGACCACCTGCTTTCATCTGCGTCGTGCTCGATATCTGCTTCAACCCATGTCTTTCCTTCGTCTCCAGACACTTCAACTTTTACTACCGCCCCACCATCGCCACTGGGCAAAGCGAATCCTTTCACCCTCACCATACCTTCTGCTGACCTTTCCACTCTCGATCCAGGCTCCGGTACGGCAATCGCACTGTTGACTGGCATCGTCTGCAGCGCTGGTGTCGTATCCCAAAACTTCTTGGCAGATTCGCTATCTACCGCTTCTGGCGGAAGAATCTTGTAGTCATGTTGTTGATAGTAATTCGAGCTCTCTACCGTTTGTACGGTAATTCGATCTAGCCACTTGACACTTCGGGCGCCAGCAATACCGGGAACTACCACTCGAACAGGGAATCCATGCTCTTTGCTAAGTGGCTCTCCATTCATCTGTGCGAGAGTCAGCCTGCATGTATCATGATTCGGCACCACACAATCTTACCTCGAGCGCCAATATGACGTCCTTGTCTTCTTCAAGTGCTCTCTCAAGATCTATCGAAGCTCCGTACCATTCGTCCTCCTGACAGGTCTGTGCATGGCTTGCAAACGCTACATGACCTTTCTCTTCCTTGGAGAGAATGACCTGCGCCTTTTCCAAGATATCCTTAAGTCTTGGTCCCCGCCATTTGCAATTCATGACGGCTCCGTCAAACCAGTCAATGCCTTGGACTTCCTTTATTGCTGTGCGCATTGTATGTCTTCTGATGCCAGCACATTGGAGCGCAGAGACAACAGTATGTTGAGACAAGGCTTTGAGATCAGAAATTGACAGGTCCAGTATGTTTCGTACTGCTCCATCTACCCGGACATGGTGTTTAGAAGCATCAATCTCTGGTATACCTCCATGATTGCGGTCGTAAGCGTCTTTGGTTGTAAGAAACGATGACACCAGTTCAGTAGCTGGGGGCTCGCGGTTAAGTGGATCGAATCCAAGATCGGGCATGATTGTGCAAGCAGTCGAGAAACAAAAGCAAGAGATTGACGTCGAGCAAAACTGAAAATAAAGAAGAACGCGATGATACCTACTTCTTAGAATCTACAGAATGTCGAAGAAGAGAGTGTGTGTTTGCCCTTGGAAAGAGCTCTCATGCATTCGCCTATGACGAAATGGCTTGGCATAAGATGGTACCTTTCAACTTTCTTCTGTTGCGAGAACTGCAAAGAAATATTCGTCAAGTGCTTAGGTCAACTTCAGCATCTGCTGTTGAAGGTAATATCACTGGACTTTCAATGTCATACTGTCGAGACGGATGGTTGGCAGCACTTGTGATTCTCGTCAGGATCGTCACAACGGCAAGCTTCAACTCACGACCACAAACGTGGCCGAGTAACACAAACTCCACTGTTCATTGCACAAGTGGCCATGCTTGACGGATCCTATTACACATAGAGCAATTCTTCCGGTGGTATTTGTTAGCCGTGCAAGTGTTCAGCCTGTATACATTTGCTCGGCAAACACCTTTCCTACCTGGGACGATTTTTCCGTAAACCCCTCCAACCACAAGAGACCCCGCGCCGTATCACGCTGGTGATCTTCATGTGAGGCCTTGAAGGATCGAAGCAATAGTCATGTTGTCCCACATGTAGGTAAACACCCCTTTCTGCTCTTTTTGATTTGTTCTCCTGCACTATTCTCTCCTTGGACTGCCAAAGATGAAGTTTCGCGATGGTAAGATGATTAAATCATGAAAGGCATTATTCAGGTGCTTATAATATGATTAGGCATGTGGCTGGTCGCCGAGGGCAAACGACTCGAGTATGCAGAAGAGGTTTACTCTATCAACGAAGCTCAGGATGGCAAGAAGATCACACTCCTCTGTCCTACCATGCAAATTCGAAGCAGAGGTGATACTCTGAATCGTCCCACCTTGACAGTGGTATGTTTGACACATTAGAAGTATCAGGGATTCAAGACCAATTATACATAGGAACTGGAAGCCGTCATGGATGACATACTCTCTGTCGAGATCACTCACTGGCATGGAGCTCTAAACAAAGGTCCACACTTCAACCTCTTTCCCTCTGGAAGACCAGAAGTGAATGCCAGCATTGAAAAGACGGAACAAGGAACCACCATCTCAGCTGGCAACCTTTCAGCAACAGTATCCTCGAAGCCTCATACCTTCGACATCCGCTTCCACAGCAATGACGGCAAGCACAAACTAACCTCGTTGTTGAGCCGTAGTGTGGGATTTGCCTACGACCCGGCAACTAGCAGCCCCATGCAAACAGCAGATATGCGCGATATCAAGCACTATATCTTAACCCAAAGCACTCTAAGCGTAGGCGAGCAAGTCTACGGCCTAGGCGAGCGCTTCGGAGCCCTCAATAAAGTCGGTCAATCAATCACACTGTGGAATGCCGATGGCGGTACTTCTTCCGACCAAGCGTACAAGAACATTCCCTTCTGGCTAAGTAACAAAGGCTACGGCGTTTTCATTGACGCAACCGAAAAGGTAGATTTGGAAGTCGGCAGTGAGAGATGCTGCAGAGTACAAACTTCCGTCCAAGGACAACGCTTGAAATGGCATATCATCTATGGGCCAACCCCCAAAGAAATCCTAGACAAGTACACTACTCTGACCGGAAAGCCTGGCAAAGTGCCTAGTTGGAGTTTTGGACTCTGGCTTAGTACATCCTTCACCACAGAATACGACGACAAGACCGTGCTCTCTTTCCTCGAAGGCATGAAGTCTCGCGATATACCTGTCCAGGTTTTCCACTACGATTGTTTCTGGCTACGCGCGTTCCACTGGTGCGATTTTGTCTTTTCCCCTCAGCATTTCCCAGATCCCAAAACTACTATGACTCGCCTCAAGGCTTCTGGCTTGCTGAACAAGGTCTGCGTATGGATAAACCCTTATCTAGGTCAAGCATCTCCCGTCTTCGCAGAAGCGGCTTCCAAAAACTTCCTGCTGAAACGCAAGAATGGAGATATCTTCCAATGGGATCTCTGGCAGACCGGCATGGGTATAATCGACTTTACAAACCCAGAAGCTGTGAAGTGGTATACCTCTTGCTTGGAAAGACTATTTGATATCGGTGTCGACAGCTTGAAGACTGATTTTGGAGAAAGAATACCTAGTAGAGATGTTCAATGGTTCGATACCTCTGTGGATCCAGAGAAAATGCATAATTACTATGCTTACATCTACAACAAAGTGGTTTATGAGGCACTGCAAAAGAGGCATGGGAAGAATGAAGCCGTGTTGTTCGCTCGCGCTGCCACTGCAGGGACGCAGCAATTTCCCTTGCAGTGGGGAGGCGACTGTGAGAGTACATTCGAAGCAATGGCTGAATCTCTGCGCGGTGGCCTGTCCCTAGGCATGTGTGGATTCTCCTTCTGGAGTGTCGATATTGGCGGCTTTGAAGGTACTCCCGACGCAGCGATCTACAAGCGTTGGGTGCAATTTGGTCTCCTCTGCTCACATTCAAGATTGCACGGTAGCAACAGCTATCGCGTTCCTTGGCTGGTGGACGACAATGATGAGAGCGAGCAAGGATGCAGCGCTGTGCTGAGGAAGTTTACGCAATTGAAGTGCAGATTGATGCCGTATCTATACTCTACAGCTATGGAGAGCATCAAGCACGGTTGGCCTGTCAGCGTAAGGGCCATGGCAATCGAGTTTCCAGAAGACAAGACGGCATGGTTATGTGATCAGCAATTCATGCTGGAATCAAGCTTCTTGATTGCACCAGTCTTTGATGAAAGTGGAGAGGTGGAGTTCTATCTGCCTGCAGGCAAGTGGACTAGCTTCTGGGATGGCCAGGTCGTTGAAGGACCGAGATGGGTCAAGGAGACACATCAGTTTGACACGCTACCGATGTATGTCAGAGAAGGATCCATTCTGGTGCTTGGTAAGGAAGGAGAGAAGAGAACGACTTGGGACTGGACTAAAGATGTCGAAGTCAAAACCTTCTTCCCCAACGAGAAGTCGTCTTTCACACTGGTAGATCCGGAGAACAAAGAGTTGGCTACTATCATCGTTGCGAAGGATGGCAATGATTGGAAGGTCAAGGGCGCTGAAGTTTTGGCTTGGTGAGAGCTCGTATGCATAGATTTAAACTAGATATTTCTCGAGTGACCATTGATTCGTGGTGTTCGTGAAGCACATCTACAAAGTCTCTGGTGGTTGGGTGATCTATTAATCGCATTAGTTAGTATGCACTCGTCCTTTCGCGTTGGATACGCACTCACCTTAGTCAAATGATCACCATTCAAAGTCTTCATGATCTTGCCCAAGCCTTCATGCGAATAGTCCTTCTCATTCCACATGTCCTTGTGATACTTGACCTTGTTTTGGTCGTCCAAGGTCAATGTAACCAGACTGTTTACTGGCTTCGAAAAGTGGACGAGTCTAGGTGTGTATTCTTGTTGGAGCTTGAAGATGATGCGGTCGGGTTGCGAGTCGACGACTTCGGTCTTGAGGGTTTGTGACTTGGCCATTACTTTGGGAATGCCGTACCATTGACCGGCAATCTTGTAGCGGGTGTCGCAGTATGACCTGTTTCTCGTCAACGAGGATTCTCTAATTGGTATGTGGGTGTGGATGTGTCAAGCTTCCAACATCTCTGTCAAAGACTCGGCCACATTGCCCCTTCGAGTGTGTCCTCTCCAAACATACCATGGATCATCGTATACAGCCTTATCAGAATAGACCTGCATAAGCTCCTCGCTTGCGCCACCAGAGTAAAGCGCACAGATCGACTTTACAATCTTTTCTCTTTCTGGCTCGAGCTTGATGCTCTTCTCAGGATGGGGTTCATAGTCAACTCCAGTGGATGAGTTTTGGCTGGGATCTTCTTTGTTGCCAGTCAAGGCTTGAGGATCAGGTCTGATTTCGTAGGTTTGAGGAACGGATGGGTCGGGCATTGTGACTGTGTTTTTGGATGCGCTGGAGGGTTCTGGGGTTTTAGGACAGAGGTTGGTGGGAGTTTTGGAGTCTTTTGTTGTTTTGTTAGCTTGAGAGACAACGTCACTACTTCACATGGAGGGGTCATTGGGGAACTTGATACCGAACAAAGGGGGATCTGTTAGCCGACAGAACTTTGGCATGCTAGATGTAGTTGTTGCAATGCAGGTGATTTGATACTTGCAGATGGCATCCAAGCATGAAGGAATATATTACGCATTTCAAAGTCTATTAGACTGTCATGCGAGAGGCGTATCTCTGCATGGCCACTGTCGGTATATTGCTGAAGATGAGCGTTGCACAAGAAACCCCCTTCGTTCTCTATTGTTTCCCCACGAGGAAGTTGCAGCCACAGCACCAGCCACATGATGACGCGCCCAGCAACCCTGGTGGTTCTTTCCATCAATGTTTGCAAAGGAAAATACTCTCATCTGAGCACACGAGTTTCAAAGTTCATCTCGTCTCAAAGCCCAGTTCAACTCCTCCACTGTCCTTTACATCAAAAACCCATTCTTCATATCTCTCGGGCACATCTATCGGGACTGTCACTTCTACATTCATTTGGAATTGCATCAATTCAACCTCTCGTCCCGATAAACCCCTCAGACCTCGACCACATCAGATCCAGAGATACTTCTTCAGCAACAGTCTTCTCAAGATGCCAAAAAGAGATAGAGCCCAAGATCAGGAGACACTCCTGCTCCTCCTCGTTGCACTGATCGCCCCTCCAATCTCCGTCTTCATGATGAGAGGCTGTGGTCACGAAGTCGTCATCTGCGTCCTTCTTGGTTTCCTCCTGTTCGTATTCTTGTCTCCTTGCTCTTGCTCGCTATACTTCACTGACCCCTTCTGTGCGATCAGCTTCATTCCCGGACAGATATATGCCTATTATCTTGTCGCCGAGCATTACAGGAAGAACAAGCTGAATGCCACTGGATATTCTGCACAGTCTACCAGGTCCAATGTTGTCCAAGGTCAGAATGCTTCTCACACGAACACTTGGATCTATGGGTACTAGCCTGAACCAGTTGCACCTGCCACGCCTCCTCCTGCTGTCCAGGCCATCGAGTACAAGCCTCAGTCAGCCGCACCTCCACCACCTACACCGGTCTCTCCAACACCAGCTGCACCCGCACCTACGCCCGCACCTGCGCCTGCAGTCACTGAACAAGTGGTTGTGGTCACAAAGTCACCAGATAAGGCGCCAGAGAAAGCTCCAGAAGCACCACCTGTGGTTCCTCCAGCGGCTGCCGCAAAGTGAGCAGGAATTATGAAGGGATGATTGATGATACCACGACCCTATAAAGAGATACCTACTCCAATGCACCTAATGATCTTCCGCCTCAGCAGTGTCAGCTTTCTGACCCTCTGCTCCAGTAATGTTAGCCTTCAGACCTTCCATCTCAGCAGTGATTGTCTTCTGATCCTCGGCTTCGGCCATAGTCGCCTTGTAAGCCTCTGCATCGTCGGCGTTCCATGACTCTGAGTAGAGCATGTTTTGCAGTGTAAACCTGCCATCCTTGTGAACGATGAGGTATTGATTCTTGTTGATAATGTTCCAGTCCTCTTCTATGTATGTGCTGGGCTCACTAGCAACAATGACATGTTTACCGTGCTCTTGCTCATCCTTTCTTGGACCCTCGTTAGGTCGGTCAAATCCGTCGGGATGGTCAGGGTACTTGCGGTTTAACGTGGTGCCGGCTCTGGTTGAGAAGTACAAGCTTGGGGGTTGCTCTTCCTTGTGGTTGCGGAAGCGACATGCGACCATCCGGATGCCATCAGTAGCTGCCAGGTTCAAGCTGTTGGGCCTCCTCTTGGGCCCAAGTATCTTCTTTTGCAGGTTACAGACAGTCTTGATAGCTGTGTGAAGAGCATGCGCTATGGCCTGAGCCGAGTAGTCCTCGTCCCAGGTGTCTGCACCTTTGCCTGCGGACAGGAAGTGCATGAACAGGGCGCCAATGTGCTCACTGTCGGTGCTACCTTGAATGTTGGCATAGGTGTCATGATCCAGAATGTCGCAAATGGCACGTCTGATCAAGGTGAAATCCGAGATTGCACCATTGTGCATGAAAGCGAATTTTCCGAATATGAAGGGATGGTTGTTGACGTGAGCGACGGCGCTCTCAGATGTAGCACGGATGTGAGCGAAAACACAACGGGTTTCGGTATTGGCACAGATGGAACGATAGTTCATGTCGCCCTTGGGAGGTTGTATAGTCTTGTAGATGGCGGGTCTGAGGCCTTCGTGAGGCTTACCATCTTCGCTCTCGCCGGTGGCACCTTTTTCAAAGTCGCTGTACGAGGAAGTGTACCAGGCGACACCTAGACCGTCGGCGTTGAGGACGCGGTTGCGGGCATTGGCTTCGTGTTCTGCGGTTATCTTGTTGGGCAGGTGGGCGATGAGGCCAGGCAGGTAGTGATCGTTGACTTGGTTGGTAAGAGCATGCTTAGGGGTGATGAGGACATCGGACAGGAGACAGGGCTCAGTTGGCGAGATGTATGCAAACCAACTGCAAGAGGTATCGGTGTCTGTGGCTACAGCTGCTTTGTGAAGTACTTACCGACACATTTTCAAGCTGGTAGGAGGACTAGGTTATGCAGATTGATGGATGAGTGCAGGTCAGACAGGTAGCAGGGTATGTAAGTCAATGTTTGAGGGTAATAGAAGTAAGAGAGATAGGGTCACTTGGCCGTACGTCTAGGTTCCTATGCGCCTGAGGTCGCACTTGCTGACAGCTCTGTCAACTGCCGGGTAAAACGGCAGGACCACAGATACAAATCAAGGAAGGAGAGGAAGAGAGGGAGAAAGCTTCAAGTGAGTGGGAGGTGGTGGGCAGGAACGAGCTTCCCCACAAACCCACGTCGTCGGTCGGTCGCGCATCTCGAGCCGAGACAGCGTCAAGGCGGCTGTCTTCAATTGCTTCTGAACACTTACCTCTGTCAACCACAATCGCTTTTAGCTCCTTACGACACCTCTTGTTATCTCACTTCCTCGGATTCCGCTCCCTATAGTCACAAGGTTACGCGACGCGCTCTTCCCCCGTTCTGTCCAGCAATGACGACAGTCTCGAAAGATGCTCAGCAGAGTTCATATCCGTATGTCAAGGACAATCGCTGTACTACGCGCACCACTGACGACAAGAGCCGCTTTCTAGCCCAATAGCTCCGCCAGACTTCAATGCACATCAACCAAAGACTGTCAGATTGTATCCTTTGAGCAACTACACTTTCGGCACAAAAGAGACTCAACCAGAAGAAGATCCATCCGTCCTCGCTCGCCTGAAGCGCCTGGAAGAACATTACGATGAATACGGCATGAGGAGAACTTGCGAAGGCATCCTCGTATGCCATGATCACAACCACCCCCACGTCCTCATGCTACAAATCGCAAACGCCTTCTTCAAACTTCCTGGTGACTACCTTCCACACGACGCCGACGAAATCGAGGGCTTCAAGATCCGCCTGAATGAGAGACTCGCTCCTTCAGGCAACCAATTCTCTAACGATGGCAACGAAGGCGAGTGGGAGATTGGCGAAACTCTTGCGCAATGGTGGAGACCCAACTTTGAGACTTTCATGTATCCCTTCATTCCTCCACATGTCTCGCGACCGAAAGAATGCAAGAAGCTATACTTTATTCAACTACCCAAGAGCAGTACGTTGCACATAAGCTCCTAAAGCGCCTGACTAATGCTGACACATGACCTCCAGAAGTCTTGAGCGTCCCAAAGAACATGAAGCTACTTGCTGTACCGCTGTTTGAGCTCTACGACAACGCTCAGCGCTACGGTCCCCAGCTCTCTGCCATCCCCCATCTGCTTTCCCGATACAACTTCGAGTTCGTTGACGAGAACGGTAAGGTGTCAGCCGTGACACCAGGAGGTAACCCGAACGAGGGCAGTGTACCCAAGACAAAGGTACTTGCAGGCGGCGAAGAGTCTATACAACAAGGAAACGGAGCTGAGCAGGACTCAAAAATGGACTAGGCACTGGCCTGGGTGATTTTCATCAATCACAAGTGGACAATATCTCTTCTTCTTGCATTCGAGCGGGCGTTGG
>Ga0181469_100731_pt1 | contig 12548 bp, 9 predicted proteins | sample InSIn2SAF170_2_FD_119081 | JGI IMG/M metagenome (GOLD analysis project Ga0181469, IMG submission 119081) | Clean room microbial communities from NASA Spacecraft Assembly Facility at Jet Propulsion Laboratory, Pasadena, California, USA -... ... | reverse complement strand
ACTAATAAACAACAATTTAATAGTTTATTAATAAACTAATAATTTAATAAAGTAATCTGGAGAGAACAATAATAAATAATTTAATATTTTATGATTTAGTTTTAAAAATAACCCTATGGAGAGAACGACTATCAGGGCTTGGCAACGGAAAACAAAAAAAATTCAGTATTTACATTTGTGGGTTTACCTTTGTCAGTTGGGCAGCAACAAAGGCTTCCGTTGAGTGTTCTTGGCGGCAACAAAGGCTTCGGTTGAGCCTTCCCCTCACAATGCAGGCTGGCAGAAACGACTGAGCGACGTCTTCCCCGATGGCTTTGTCCTAATTGACGACGACTTCCTTGACAACTCTGTCGCTATGCACAGTCTTGTTGTTCCAACTGGCGGCAACTTCCAACTTCATGTCTCTGTGCTCACGAGTTCCAACTTGCAGTCTTGTTGTTCGTCACGACTCTCGTCTCATGAGTTCCAACCTCCAAAGACTGCGTTGCTGTGTGAAGCAGGTTACCAGGCGAATATTTAGCAGTTGCTGCGTTGCTGTGTGAAGCAGGGGGATATTCTGTGTGAGTGCCGACAAAGGGGAGGGACCACAAGTTAATAAAGTTAAAAGTTAAAACCTAAAACGAAAATAACCTAAAACGACAATCAACTTTTCTGAAATGACTTCAACCCATTTTGGTGGTTCCAACAACTTGCTAAACTGGCTTGGGATCCGTTTCATCCAAGAATGAGACGTTTCCTAAAACCGCAAATCCGTAGTCATCCGTATTTAAGCCGTATTTTGGTGGATCCGGATCTGGATCCGGTTCAGATCTGTGGAACCGCCAATCTTCACCCTTCCTATGCCGGATCTTGCAATATAGGACTTTAGCTGTCCCTCAACGCTAGATAGCTTGGCTGCTGACTTGGCACACACCACTATTCTGTCACAAGATGGTGCCTTATATTGTTTGGATCTTTTATTTCAATGCCATAAGATCGGTCCTGAAACGCTCAATATTCTCCTGGAGGATACTGTCTGGTAGTACTGCATCTCTGTTGGCTGCCTTTGCATCTATTCACACCTCATCAATGGGTGGATCCAAATATGGATGCTGAACCACTTTCACCATGTCTCCAATTGAGCCTTCAACTGGCTCTCTAAAGATGCCTTATGAAGCATACTGTCCATATCATCCTGCTCATCTGACTCATGCTCCTCTATGTGCTCTTCATGTTGGATCACTAGTAGCTCATCTTAGAAGTCTCCATGAATGTTTTCTCCTTGGTCTTCTTCACATATGGGGTCAATCTGCTGTCCATCCCCTTCAGCCGTTAAATATGAATGCATGGGTGGGCTGCTATCATCATTTCCATATAATTTCTCGCGCTTGTCAAAGGTATCCTCGTGAAAATCAGTGGACTCAACTATAGTAGAGGACCCCATCTCATCCATTACTATCACCTGATCCTTCAATGGGCTCTCCAAAAGAGTAGACTTGTGATCCTCATGATGCTATTTGGGCATTTTTGAGTTATGCCTCTCATGATCATGCAAGTTAGGGCACTCCACATGCGACTCCTATCCGACCATGGACCCTTCTATGCTTTCCACAATCAATTGATTTGAGTTCCTTGCCATTTCTTTGCTCTGCTTCAATTTTTGCAGTCTCATCTGCTTCTCATCCCCTGGGATCTGGTGTCCATGCTTCCTGATATGTGAAATAGATCTGCTCTCTTCTCATTTGATTTCTGCTCTTCCTTGGGAGTTCTGAAGAGTGCTTTTGCTTTTGCTCCTTATCCTTGCCTGATCTGAGTGCTTAAAAAAATTTCTCCTCATCAAATTTCTTCTGACGAGAGGTTTAACACAATGGGCTATGAACTGCCTCAATGACTCATCCATCCGCTAATAAATTTGCAACCTGCAATTTGCTCTTATTATTCTGGCAACAAACTTGCTAACTCACATCAACATCTTACAACAGAAACGATAAAGGGGATGGGTGTCAAATAAAAGGCTGGCTAACATAAAGAAGTGTCTGACAACTCAACAATTGTACTCTCGGATAGCAGGTTAATGACATGACATGTTATCCTCCAACAACTTCCCTCTGTAATCAATGTCAGCCCAAAAACATGTGCAACCTTTCTGCAGCACAATTCTGCCACAAACCCTACAAGCAGATATTCTGACCATAGACAAGACTCTGTCTCAACCTTAAGCAGTAGATATACAATGGACACTCAACCTTCTGCAACAATTGGACACACCATGCAAAATTAGAGGACACACCACAACAACATTAAGTCAATAAAATACTAATATTGGGACAAATACATGCCCACCAGAAATGTATCATGTGACAATCACAGCAATACACAGGTATACAAGGTCATGACGAGCAATAGTCAGCTTTTCTACAACCTATATGTCATACATTGGCTTTATTAGACAACAATATAACTACAACACCATAAACATATAGACACAGCCACATGAATCAATATTCTGACCCAACCTTTCAGACCAGCAATTGCTGAACACTATCCAATCCTTACACCAACATACTGATACTCATATGTTTTGCCTCAATACCCCTATTACAAGATTTAGACATATATATTTATGGCAGTACACCAAGGAAATTTACATCAATCCTACTCTAGGTGTCATGTAATTTACTAATGCTGTTGTCCCCTTTCAGTATACTCACAGATTTTTACAACTTTGATGACAAAGTAAAGGATAAGAATATGGATGGGGAAAGATGTAAAATATAATGAGAAACCTGGAAATTTGGTTGAACATAACACTAGACTAGCTTGGCCTTCATAAAACAGGAGGAAAATCCACAGGGGACCTCTGTTTGAAGAGTAAGGAACTTGGCCCCTCAATGTCTCTGCAACAGTCAACCTCATCGGCTTTAGAAATTGGTGGAAAGGGTGGTCTTAGTCTGCCAACAGCTGAGCACTTGTCCCCAACAATCTGAACTCTGTCTCCTCATTGATAATTAGATTCCACCTTCAAGAAATAGCCAATTTGATCTTCTCATCTGAAGACAACAATCAGCTTCCAAACAATATTGAACTCTGCTTGAAGCTGGACTTCGACCATCAGGAATGTCTTAGCTTCGATTAGAAATTCGTCCTAGCAGAGAAGTGACTCAGCCCTCCAATATAGTTGAGTCTGTAATATAAGAATTCGCCCAGAACCTAGCCAATCCAGATCTGCTAAATGTTCTAGCAATACAATTGCTCAGCAAGGATTATGTTCTTCACAAGAGGAGCCTTTGCTACATTAATTTAATTCCACCATTCAGATATGAATCAGGTCTGCTGATTAACTGAGCGCGCCAATAGCAATTCCTCATTTACCAAAAGAATGCTTTCAGCCTCCTTGTCAAAATATAATTGGACTCTGATAATAAGAGAAATTCTCAGCCTCTCAATGGATATTAATCTCAGCTTGCTGAAGAAGATGATGCACTTGGCCTGTGACTCGGCCCCTTCAAGATGTGATTAATGTTGGCTCTCGGCTCTTCAGAATAGTATTCTTGGCCCTGGAAATAACAATTGAAACTCGGCCTTGGTAAGAACGTGCTCACAGCCTCATGAAACTCCAAAACTCATCTTGCATAAATTATAAACTTGTCCTTGGCGCAGAATAAAGCTCTTGGCCTGCATAGATTTGTGCACTCACAGCCAACCCAAAAGTTGTATTTAATTCGGCTTTCAGTCAAACTTGAGGAATTTAGCCGTAGATGGGTTCAATTGGTATGCTGAGACTCTGCGATGCTCACACTTTCATTGTGCGAATCTCACTCAACAAAATTAGATCCACCAAACAAATTCACTCTATTAAATTTGATCCAATGCTTGCGATCCATGTGAACATAATTGGTGATCTAATTTATCCACCGTAGCTTCATTCACATATATCAATAGAGATGTGATACGCACCAAGGCTCTCACTACTTGACAAGAACCGGCCTAGAAAATTTAATAAATGTCACCCCTTACACCTGCATCCATAACTTCCAGGTTCGATCGGCCTCTTGTTGGTCCACTAACGATTTGATTGTTGTGACTACCTCCTACAGGCAACGTCACTTAATTCACTTTACATTACATTGTAGGGATTTTATGATCCCTTGTAATGTTGAGAATGGATATCCATGTGTGCTCTGATCCACTCGTTGCCTGTCTTGGTTGGTGTTGGAATCTTTTGTGGTAACTCTGACTCCTACGTGGGCCTTTGACAGCGTTGGCCCTCTCGCCATGCAATGCGGCCCACAATCTCTGCTACTTGATTTCAAATGTCATTCATTCGATGGTTATCGCCATCAACAATTCACATCCAACAATAACTCAACCACTGAATATGCTGTCACATCAACAAGCTATACTTGCTGAAATATCCCTGCAACAGACTTGACCACGAACTCATGTGGCCTCAGAAATACAAGATATATTCAGATTCTTGGAGAGATAATAATTCTGGCTTTGGAATGCACTCAACTATTTGGAATGAACTCGTCCCTGGAGATAAAACGCGCTTCCGGAAAATGATAAATATTGGAGAATCACCTACAAATAAATACAGTATTCCGACAAATATGTTTCTTTTTGGTACTTCCAAAATAATCCCATGAACTTGTCTCGAAATCAATGTGCAGTAAACCCTCAGGCTGGTAGGAAAACCAGTTCTGATACCACTGCAATATCCCAATTATTAAATTTGATAATTTTCTCTGTAGTTTTGCTTTAGAAAAATTTGTTGTAAATTCTTCAACCAAATTACACAAATTATGCTATAAATTTTAATAACAAACTGCGAAATATTAACTGCAATTCAGAATAGACAAGAGAAATATTAAATAATTCCCAACCTTATTATATTATTATAAAATTAATTAATACATGCTAATACAAATATCTAGAAATGGGTGAGGTGACGACCTTCAGGAGATCTACAATGCTGGATTGGGCCTCCAAAATAGAACTAGAACCAATGAACACACTTGTGAATTTTGAATGAATTAACCGAGGGATGAGACGGGTTTTCATCCAATCTCACTGGATAACCCAAGGGTTTTCGTCTTGGGGCCCCAGGGTTTTTGTCTTGGGGCTGAGAACTGGGTTGTCCAAACCTCACTAATGACAAATACTCGAATCCAAGATGTTCTAAATGATCTACTTCTCCTGCTTTTATAGATTTGATGGATCCCTCTCCAACCTTCTAAAACCTTTATTTTATTATTTTATTTCCTGCTCTAGAAGCTTCTCCTCTTCTTCTTATCGTAAGTGAGTTATTATTTTATTTTATTTTAGTCACTTGGCCTTTTTCCTCAATTAATCATTTTCCCTTTTTTATTTAAACAATTTACTAATTAAAGTCACTTTTAATCTAGGAGAATGGTAAATCTACCTCTACGATATTTCAGGCCACTAAAAATCACTTTTCATCATCCCATCCTGTGGATCTCTTTGTTCTAGTTCCAATGAGCTATTATACTTAGGTGTTTCATCAAATATTCTTCCCAAAATGACACTTTAAGCGTATTTAATTAAGTTAGGCTCAATAATAACCCCATTTTAAGGGAATTGTCGGAATTCAGCGAAACCAAGAATAAGCTTTGCAAAACTAAACTTGATGGTGATATAGAGTGAGCGAGCCTCATCGGCCCCCATAAAACACCTCAAGACCCCTCTGGAACCTCTGGCTCCTATAAACTAGCTGCCACCAACCTTGGAAGTCCATCTTGAATGCATCATAAGGGGAACTAGAGATGGGAACATTACATTATGCTTGGATTCCGTATGAGAAGAGAACCAAGTTAGACTTGAAAAGCAAGACACTAATGGTCACAAGGTACAACAATAATCATAAAGCCTACAATTTGGTTGATTTTAACACCAACTAGGTGATATTTAGCAGAGAGGTCCTAGTTGGTGTATTCATTTGACCTTTTCTAGACTTCTTCAACGATCAAAACCTTAAAACAACTTATTGTAGCTTAGGATTTAGGTATCAAGCTTTGGTTAGGTCCCCTTGAGAGGGTAGAGGATTATGACCATGAGGAGTTTTTGGAATTTGATACAAATAACTTTGGACATGGTGATAAGTTCGATAAGGAAGATTCCAATAAAAGACTAAAATGGTGACATAACACCAATTGAGATGTTTGAACAGATGAAATGATGGGGGGATGATCATTAAGAAAGTAGAACAAGAAATCTAATATGGTCGATTTTGCTATGATAGCCAATGTGTAGGAAGCACATGAGCCACAAGTATTTGAAGAGGCAAAAGGAGACTTCAATGGGAGAAGGCCATAGCGACTGAACATGAGAGTTTGATGAAAATTCAGAACTGGGATCTTCAACCAAGGAAGAAATCCATTGACTGCGAATGGGTGTATGTTAAAATTGGAAACTAGAGCCAAACTCCATGTGGGTCATCTTATTAATGGCAACTGATATTTTTCTTGGATCCCTCTCATCGGGAGGTGTAGGATTGATCTAAAGATCATCCAATTTTGATAAGTATTCATGGAGATATGAATTTATTTGTGTTATAAGACAATTCGTCAAGGTCGGCCAACAACCAAATAAACCCCTCATGTGCTCCACGATTTAGTATAAAAAGAGGTGACTTGACAGTCATTTCTACACACACTTCTATCTTGATTTCTCTCCACTTGTCTTGGGTTTTAGTGGAAGAGAAATCTAGGAGTGGAAGCCTTAGACGTTGGAAGAAAAGAGGCTGCCCTAGCCGCAGTCAAGAAGAAGACATACGTTGCCCTAATCTAGAGGACGCAGTCATGAAGAAAAGCCCTAAACATTAGCAAGGAGGAGCCCTAAACCTATACGCTGGTCCCTACCCTAAGGCAGACCTAAAGGCTGCCCTAACGCAGACCTAAAGGCAACCCTCACTAAGACCTAAAGGCAACCCTAACAAAGCTATCCTAAGGCAGCTCAAGAAGGAGGACGTTGATGTGAAGGGTTTGTTTTGGGCAAGAAAACATTTGTAATAAGGCCGAGCTGCTACAGGAGGTAAGTCGCAGGTCTAGAGGCAAATCTGGGCAAGATTTAGGGTGTTTCACTTCACTGTTTTGGGTTCGAGTTTGAGCAGATGACAAGGCCAAACAACAACAAGTTATAGTGCTGCTAAGATGCATAGGACAATAGCTAAGATGCATGGGACAATAGCAAGGTATAGTGCTACTAAGATGCATGGGACAACTGCAAGGTATGGCAATGCTAAGATGCATGGGACAACAACAAGGTATAGTGCTGCTAAGATGGATGGGACAACAACTAAGATGCATGGGACAACAACAAGGTATAGCGCTGCTAAGATGGATGGGACAACAACTAAGATGCATGGGACAACAACAAGGTATAGTGCTGCTAAGATGCATGGGACAACAACAAGGTATAATGCTGCTAAGATGCATGGGACAACAACAAGGTATAGTGCTGCTAAGATGCATAGGACAACAACTAAGATGCATGGGACCGCAGCAAGGTATAGTGCTGCTAAGATGCATGGAATAGCTGCAAGGTATGGCATTGCTAAGATGCATGGGACAACATCAAGGTATAACAGGTTGTGATGGTACAACAATGACAACAACAAAACAATGGGATAACAAACAACCATGGTGCGGTGGTATGAGCAGTGACAACATTAGCAAGATGTCACAATATTGGAAGGTGCAACATAAGTTGCAACAGTATGATGCATGGTCATGAGGTCCAACATTGTGATGATGGGAGCAGCATGGTGCATCATGGTGAGGTGCAACATGATGACGAGATGCAGCACAATGATAGGTGAAGGAGTCACCTTGGAGAATCAGTTGAAGCAACATTTCTTCAACTGATCTCATGTATCATCTTCTTAGAGATGATCTAAGCTCTTATTTAGACAAGTCAAAGTATTGAATTATGTTGTAAATGTACTATCTCTCTCTCTCTTTGTTGAACTATTGAAGAACATATAAGAATAATTGATCAAGGGTTTCCCCACATTGGGGTTTGTCCCTGGCTAGTGCCACATCTTGTATTCTCTTGTCTTGGCTTGTCTTCTACAATTTAAGTTTATGTTCTATCTGCAGTTTACTTTAATGCTGATGTGATTGCTAATTTGGAAAAGATATTGAGCTAACTGTGAAAATTGAAATAAATTGCTCTAAGCATAGAACATACCTAAAATTAACATGGTATCGGAGTTGAGGTGAAGACAAAGCCCAAGCAAGAGTGAAAGAGCAATCACCTAAGACAGTTGGGAAAGGACAAAAGGATCAATGGATTCCTCATCCCTCTTCTAATTCACCAAGAGTGAAGTCGAAGCAGATAATATTATCAGAATGGCGCAATGGAAGCTTCTGATGGCCTACCTAAAGATCACTTCAATGGGAAGTCTAGGTCTAAGGGTGGAAGGAAAGGCAGATGCCTTGTTTGTAATAAGTTCGGCCATTATGCGAAGGAGTGTCCAAATAGCAGGGACACATCACTTTATGATGATAACAATCATTCCAGGGACATCTTCAATGATCAGAGGAATGATAGGCAATGCAGGTCATAAAGGAAACAACCGACTCTTCAAGAAAGCAAGGAACCCCACGTACGAAGAATCAAATGTTGTTTTTGATAATATAAAGAAGTGTTATCTTATATTGGTCCTCTCCTTCAGGCTCCTTGGGAATCTGCCTTATTGATTGCAGTGCTTCAAGGCACTTCATCGGATAGAAGGGTTCTCTTTATAATTTGGTAGAGATGGAAACAATCGTGGGATTATACTTGGAGTCGACGCCACCTATCCCAAAAAGGGTGTAGGGAATGTTACTGCTCAATTGAATAAGGGTAACTCGATTGCTTTACAAGAATCTCTTTTATATACTTGATCACAAGAAGAACTTGGTGTCCATTTCGGCAATGGAAGTCAAAGGTTACAGGGTGGCATTCATCGATGGAAAGGTACGTGTTTAAAAATAAAAATTTTCTAAGATGCTTTTGAGTTCAGGGTTGGCAATTTGTATCAAGTTGCAGGATGGTCCATTGGGGGGACCATGTCTCTTGACACATCTCGTCTATAGCACTGGAGGTCTACTTATGGGGCCCTACCCAATGTGAGTCAGATGGTGACTAGGATGCGAGAATTCATGAAGAGCATGAAGGTACATGTCCGAGATGTACCGAAGGAAAATCTTACAAGGGGACCATTCCCCTCATGTAGCAGATCCACAAGTTTGGAACAACCCATGGGGTTTGAGATTCATGATCGGCAATCTTACATATGAAGGTGGTAGAAAGCCCTCTATGGCTTGAAGCAAAACACCCCGGGCGTAGTATGAGAGGACTGATAGCTGTTTGATGAAGTTGAGATTCACTAGGAGTGAAGCTGATCCAAACCATTGCTTGAAGGTTGTGGATGATAGACCTCTCATACCGGCACCTTCTGAGGACGACCTATTTCTGACAAGTGTTGACCCTCTCTTTTGCAGAAGTAAGAGGGAGTTGGATTCTGGATGTGGAATGGTAAACTACAAGCTCGTGACTACCTAGAGGATCTTAACTTTCAGAAGTTATACGGTAGTGATGCCGGACCAGATTTGGGAAATGCCTCTAAGTTTCATAAACTCATTCGCATTGATGTTCTTGGTGAACTTTCGTTTGAATATATGTTTTACGGTTAGCATGCTGGGCTCATATTTGGTTGAGCCTCACTAGATTGGTGCCAAAGATTTTCCGAGATATCTTCAGGGCACAATCTTTCATGGATTCAGATACACTGCTGAAAATATGAAGCTGCATGATTATTCAAATGCTGACTGGGCAGGTAGTGTGGAGGATCGCTAGAGCACTTCTCAGTGCTGGTTCTCTTTGGATTCTGCTTCGATATCATGGATGAGCAGGAAGCAGAAGTCGGTTGCTATAAGCACCGCCGAGACCGAATACATAGCTACGAGTATGATCACCTGTGAAGCTGCCTGGTTGTGGAAGCTCTTCAGTGAGCTGTTTGTACACATGATGAATACCACTGTGATTCTTTGTGACAACCAGGGCGGATTCGATTATTGAGGAATCCTGTGTTCGATGATTGCTCCAGCAGATAGACATCAGATACTACCTTATCTGGGATATGGTAAGTTGATGAGCGAGGAGGCTCCATCGCATTGAGACTGATGTACAGGTCGCAGACACTTTGTCAAAGCCCTGGGGAAAGGTCAAATCTGTGATTTTCCTAAACGACTTGGAGTCGTTGAGAGACCTTCGTATAAGGGTCTTGCATGTTGCATGCATTGAGCTCTGGGAGCTTTGGGGGGCTCGGGGTACTTACTGGAGTGACATACGACCACAGGGAGACTCACCCTCCCCTGGTAGTGCGCTATGTACCGGGTGACAGGTTCAACATTTCCCTGTGATACCTCGTTGCGACTATGGAACAGGATGATTAGTTCTCCTGTGGGTCAGGATGATTAGTTCTCCCGTGGAAACTATGGAACAGGATGATTAGAGTCCTGTGGGTCCGGATGATTAGTTCTCCCATGGCGAGTGTGGGACAGGATGATTCGTTCTCCCGTGGCGACTGTGGGACAGGATGATTCGTTCTCCTATCGAGGCATCCTACCCATGCAGTCTGGGACTCATGGGAAGTACCTCTCATCTGATCAATGAGCAGGGAAATGGGGTTAGGGACCATAGTAGTACTATCGATGGATGCATTGTTGTATCTACCGTACTCCCTATGCTAGGATGACCCCCAACTGATCTGAGATCAGTATGAGTGGTTTGAGACACTCTCTTGTGATATTGATCTGGGATCAATAAAACTAACTTCGGGTCAGTAAGAGTGATGACACACTCTCTTCAGATGAAACTGAGTTCGGGTCAGTAGAGAATGGTATGAGACATTTTTGATCAATTCTTCTTCTTCATGGTTCAGCAGAGCACAGCAGAGTAGTGTAGTGCAGGGCACTGATGGCAGAGATAGTGCAGTTGGACATATGGACAAGCAGATGGAGTTCTCCCTAGTTGAGAGGGAGTGTTAAAATTGGCAACTAGGGCCAAACTCCATGTGGGTCATCTTATTAATGGCAACTGATATTTTTCTTGGATCTCTCTCATCGAGAGGTGTAGGATTGATCTAAAGATCATCCGATTCTGATAAGTTTTCACGGAGATATGAATTTATTTGTATTATAAGACAATTCCTCAAGATCGGCCAACAACCAAATAAACCCCTTATGTGCTCCACGATTTCGTATGAAAAGAGGTGACTTGATAGTCATTTCTACACACACTTCTATCTTGATTTCTCTCCAATTGTCTTGGGTTTTAGTGGAAGAGAAATCTAGGAGTGGAAGCCCTAGACGTTGGAAGAAAAGAGGTTGCCCTAGCCGTAGTCAAGAAGAAGAAATACACTGCCCTAATCTAGAGGACACAGTCATGAACGAAAGCCCTAAACATTATGAAGAAGGAGCCCTAAACCTATACGCTGGTCCCTACCCTAAGGCAGACCTGAAGGCTGCCCTAATGCAGACCTAAAGGCAACCCTCACTAAGACCTAAAGGCAACCCTAACAAAGCTATCCTAAGGCAGCTCAAGAAGAAGGAGGACGTTGATGTGAAGGGTCTGTTTTGGGCAAGAAAACACCTGTAATAAGGCCGAGCTACTACAGGAGGTAAGCCGCAGGCCTAGAGGCAAATCTGGGTAAGATTTAGGGTGTTTCCCTTCACTGTTTTGGGTCCGAGTTTGAGCAGGTGACAAGGCCAAACATCAGCAAGGTATAGTGCTGCTAAGATGCATAGGACAACAACTAAGATGCATGGGACAACAACAAGGTATAACGCTGCTAAGATGCATGGGACAACAACAAGGTATAACGCTGCTAAGATGCATGGGACAATTGCAAGGTATGGCAATGCTAAGATGCATGGGACATCAACAAGGTATAGTGCTGCTAAGATGGATGGGACAACAACTAAGATGCATGGGATAGCAGCAAGGTATAGTGCTGCTAAGATGCATGGGACAACAACTAAGATGCATGGGAAAACAACAATGTATAGTGCTGCTAAGATGCATAGGACAACAACTAGGATGCATGGGACCGTAACAAGGTATAGTGCTGCTAAGATGCATGGGACAACTGCAAGGTATGGCAATGCTAAGATGCATGGGATAGTAGCAAGTTATAACAAGTTGTGATGGTATAGCAGTGACAACAACAAAACAATGGGACAACAAACAACCATGGTGTGGGAGTATGAGCAGTGATGACATTAGCAAGATGTCACAATATTGGAAGGTGTAACATAAGTTGCAGCAGTATGATGCATGGTTATGAGGTCCAACATTGTGATGATGGGTGCAGCATGGTGCAACATGATGGCAAGATGCAACACAATGATAGGTGAAGGAGTCACCTTGGAGAATCAGTTGAAGCAGCATGACTTCAACTGATCTCATGTATCATCTTCTTAGAGATGATCTAAGCTCTTATTTAGAGAAGTTAAAGTATTGACTTATGTTGTAAATGTACTCTCTCTCTCTCTCTCTAA
>Ga0181469_100720_pt1 | contig 12629 bp, 17 predicted proteins | sample InSIn2SAF170_2_FD_119081 | JGI IMG/M metagenome (GOLD analysis project Ga0181469, IMG submission 119081) | Clean room microbial communities from NASA Spacecraft Assembly Facility at Jet Propulsion Laboratory, Pasadena, California, USA -... ... | reverse complement strand
ATCCTTAAGGAAATGGATTGGCTAAATCCACTAACAAAACATTGATGAAAATGTTTAAGAAAACTGTTACAGAGAATCAAAAATATTGGGATTCGAAATTAAAGTTTGCTCTTTGGGTTGTCTTGGTGACTACAAAAAGGTATACAGGAAAATCACCTTTTCAGTTGGTGTATGGAACTCAAGCTCTATTCCCTAGTCAACTTGTGAAAACTATGATTGCAATGATTTAGGAGGAAAAATAAGAGCCCAATGCTCGAATAAGAAGGATGCATAAGGTAGTGGAGTTGAGTGAAAGAAGGGATAAGGTAAGAAATAATTTTATTATGTATCAATAAAAAATGCAAGGGATTTTTGACAGAAAAGCCAAAGAAATTGATTTTAAAGTTGGATACTTGGTATTAAGGTGGGATACTAGAAGAGAAGATAAGGGAAAACATGGGATGTTTGATAGCCTCTCGTATGACCTATTAGCCTTGTTGGCATTTGTCCCAAAAAATGGATCCAAAACACTCCTAAAAACTTCAAGAGTTGATTAAGATCCTCCCAAGACCAAAACAATCACATGCTAAAAGCCCTTAGAAGGGTGGAAATACGCTATCGAGAGGCTAAAATACTCCAAAATAATGAAAAAACAGAGTACTACAGCCGTGAATAGAGCAACGCACAGCTGCCATTATATTTGGCTAATCAACGGCCCAGATCTAACCGGATAAATTGCAATCGGCCAAGCTGAAGGAAAAGTTAATCAGCAAGTCACATCAGCAGTCACGACGATGGAGAGAATAATCTATAAAGCCCCAGTGTTGAGAGATCAGTGATTGCGATCACATCATAGTGGAACATTACCAAGGGTCAGGGGGGCCACATCACACCACAGGTTTGCAATCAGCGGGAACATACGTCATGTTATATGAAGACTGTTGGCTAGAGCGATATGTGATTGTGATCATATCACATCTCAAGATCGCATCAGAATATTGTGAAGGAGCAGGGCCTCTAATAGGTGGTAATGCTGATTGTGATGAGTCTCGGACCTAAAAGGGTTTGGGAATGAAATCCATAAGATTTGAAGTCTGGAGGGAGGCCAATTTTTATGTATTTCCCGTGTTTTTAATTATTTCAAAATACAAGGGGAAAAAAGGGACCAAGCTGGCTGCGATAGATGACAATGACCTGGGGGTGGAACTGATGAGAGAATAGGCCGTGTTTAAGGAATTTTGAGGTTCGAAAAGAATAAAGAAGGGTGGGATTTACATAGATGCAGCGTTTTATGTATGAAATAGAAATCATTCATGGTTATAATTTGAATGGGACTATTGCAGGGATTTCATAGGCCCAATAGTGACTCCATTAGCAAGATCAGGGGGCCAAACATCCTTAGAAGCATTGTGCAGAAATGCTTATATGCCAGAAGAGGGATTTGACTGGGATACAGTGGCTGGTGGAAAGATCGCAGAAAGGGAAGGAGAGGGGCCACAACATGCTGCAACCTGAATCAAATGAGATCATGGAGCATTGATGGTCCGACCATCACAATATCCATCTTAAAAAACATTATGGGGCATGTTTGGCACGAGAGAGATCCCAGACATCATAGCAAAGCTTCCCAAAATATCTAAATATGGTTAGTCTTATGTCAAAATAATAAACCTACAAATCATGCTGCCCATTGAGGGAATCAAACAATTAAACAAGATAGAGGGATAAATTAAGACACCTGAAGCCTCAAAAGTCTCAATACCATTTTAAACGAGCTATAAGTAGTTGAAAACAAGATGAAATAAGGGTTCAACTTTTGGACAGTATTCCTCCTCCGTTCCTTCAAGTTTCTCATCTACATTCCTTATTAATACAAGCTTCTTCTACTGTTATATGTTCAACGTCCATTTCTCTTCTTTTCTATGCTTGCACTTGAACAATTTGTCAGGTTCTCTTTATGTTTAAGGCTAGATAACTGTCATCTTATCTCTGCTTTGACATATTAGATTTACAAGCTTCTTTGCTGCTTGTAGCTAGCCATTTATACGTGTTATTATATATGCATTTTCGAGTATAGTAAGTAAGTTCATTTGCTGCCTATAGCTAGCTACTCATATATGTTCATGTATGCAATCTGCTAGTATTGTTAGTATTCTCCATCTATCCATTAAATCTACAAACTATTAAGCAGTTTTGGTCTAAAGCCTTGTGTTATTGGGGGTGTTCATGCATGTCTTGAGTGAGAATAGAGCTGAAATGGTTATCTATCTTGATCCAAACCATCATTTATTCCAATAGTTCAGAGAACAATATTGAAGATTACACGTTACCAAGCATCTCTAATTTACAACCTAGGAGAGTTTCTTCGAGCGCTAACATAATTGGCTTCATTGCTGAGGAGAGGAAATTGAAGCTCAGCTTCCCTGGAAATGACACAGACCCAACTTTGATCATAGACAAAGTCTGGGTACATTTTTTGTTGTAGTAATCTATTTGGTGACTCTACTAGAGGCCGAACATCTTGGTAACTCCACTCCAAATTTTTGGCTCTGTTTGTGAGGCACACTCGTAGAAATCCTCAGAAATCACAAGATTATCTAATACTTGACCCTAGAAAGACCTTCAAAGAAATAAAGACATTGCAAAAAGGAGAATTAGGTTCAAGTAAACCTAAACAATTTTCTATATCTCTTCAAGAAAATCCTACAATAGAACAAATACATGTTGAGAGTACAGATTCTAATACTAGAAGTGAAGAAAAAAACTCAGAAATTCATAAAGCTCCTTATTCTTTAGTTTCTCCTTTTATTGAAAGCTAAAATGAAACCTTGCCTCCTATCCATCATCCTCCTTTAGTCTCATCAGTCACTTCTCAACCCTCTACCATTCAGACTTCCAATACCCTTTTAGCTACCATAGCTATGGCAGGTCCACAAGCACCTACTAAAATGGAAAGAATCATAGCTACTAGGTAGGACCTCTAATACTTCTTGCTCCTTTGAATGCTATGTCTGCTGGAGAATAGTAGAAGTATATGCCTAAGTTCACCATGACTGAAGGTGTTACTGCTGAAGAACATCTTGAGTTATTTTATAGCTATGCTGATAATTTGGACATTAGTGAAGATGATGTGTGGATGAGAGTTTTTTTCCAAAGCCTAGATGAGGAGGCTAGAAAATGGTTCAGGGAACTAGCCCCAAGATCTATATCAGATATTGAAGCCTTATATGATGCATTCCTAAAACATTGGATGGATAAGAAGGATCCCCTCTACTACCACACTAAGTTTGGGAACTTGAAGAGAACAAATGGTGAACTATTGTCTGATTTTAATAAGAGATTTAACTGCATGTATAGCAAGATACTAGCTGAAGTAAAGCCCACTACTACCTTTGCTAAACTCACGTATGCTAATGCTTTTGACTCTGACTTCTACCTATTGTTGAGAGAGAGGTGATGTGCTACTTTGGCTGACATGCAAGATGAAACCTTGGAAGTAGAATCAAATATCATGGCTATAGAGAAGCTGAAGGAGAATGTTGATAGAAGAAGACAAAGGGGCAAGTCTTCATCACCCTCTGAACCTAAGATAGATAAAATGACCAAAATGATCGAGTCATTAGCCTCTGAAATCTCCAAATTAAAGGTTGAGTAGCAGCCAAATAAAAGAAGAATACCTAATACCTTTGCCCATAGAAATCCAAACCCAAATCCATATAGAAGAAATAATGAGCAGTTGCATATCTTTCAATGAAACAAAGATGCAAATGAAGACCAAAGGGTGAAGGCTCCTTTTTCAAAATGTAGTCATGGAAGAAGAGTAGTTTGAAGAAGATGATGAGATCCATTGTCTGGGAGACAAGGGAAATGCTTCCTTTCTAACCTTAGCTACCTATGAAAAGCCATATTGTGATGGCCAAATTAGCCAAGAATGGGATGATGAAGCTCTCCTACAAACTGAAGATCAACGAAGATATAATATACCATCAAAGATGAATAATGCCAAGGAAACTCTTGTTCAAAGAACTACTGCCCCTGCAGTACAACAAGCCAATAAGAAGAAACAACTGGCAGTTAATCCCATCACCCTCAAAGCTCTAGCTCACGAGGTAATAGGCCTTGACAAGTCTCCTTCCCCTTTCAGTTTTCAATCAGAAATTCAGAAGCTAAGAATACCTATGCCTCTAATTGAATTAGTGAAAAATGAGTTCTACAAAAGATCCATCCTCGAGGCTCTCGAGCCTAAAGCCATCCAAGCCTCCAATGATTGTGTAAATCTGCAAGATGACAAGCCAGCTATTATTCTCAGCCCAATGATTGAAAATAGTGATGAAAACTCCCCAACATTCTATGTCTCTCTAACTATTCATGATAAAATCCTTCACAATTTCCTTTTGGATACTGGAGCCAGCCATAACCTAATTCCCAAGGCTATTTGGGATGAGCTGGGTCTAGACATTAGCCTTACCATGACCCATTCTCTTTTGACTCTAGAAAAGTGAAATGTCTAGGATTAATAATGGACCTAGCCATCACTTTGTCTCACCCGCCCATGAAAATCATGATGATGGATATTGTGGTAGCAGATGTACCACCCAAGTTTGGCATGTTACTTTCCAGAGGTTGGATCAAGAGACTAGATGGATCATTACAATATGATATATCCTATGCTCATATCCCAGTTTTCAGAGGCGAAAGAAAGATATTATACAGAGAGGTGCAATTGGCTTATATCATCAGTGATGAGAAGAACCCTAAGAATCATCCCATCTATGTTGTGGATACTAATTTTGGAGCATGTATTCTTCATATTGAATAATCTCAGTTGGCCTCCACCCAGCTCAAGAAACCATTTTGCCAGATTACAGAGGATGGAAACCCATAGATTTTGTATATGTTCTTTGATGGGGCTTGCTCTAAAGAAGTTATAGGGGAAGGTGTAGTCCTTATGTCCCCAACACAGGAATACATTCATTTATCTTTCAAATTAACCTTTTAGGTCACAAATAACATAGCACAATATGAAGCTTTGATTATAGGCTTAAGAGCCACTAAAGAGATGGGTATCAAAGTCCTGCAAGTGTTTGGAGATGCAGACCTCATCAGTCAGCTGGTAAATAAAACCTTCCAAGCAAAGCATCCAAGGCTGAAAGCATACTGGGATGAGGTATGAAGGCTAAAAGATTCTTTCAAAGATTTCAACATTTCTTATATTCCAAGAATGAAGAACCAACTTGCCAACTCCCTTGTTGTCTCTACTAGCACGTTTGTTCCTCCTTTGCCTCCTAAATTGACATATGAAGTTTAGGTAAAATAAAGACTGTTCCTCCTAGACAATGTCAAATATTGGAGAGATTTTGAAGATGATGAGGAAATCAACAGGTTTTTACAAGTCGTTGAGGAATTTTCTGAAATTCACATCAACTAAGAAAAATGAAAACATGGAAGAATTTAGCCAGTCCAAGATAAAAAGTGAAATTAGCCAAGAAAGCAGCATCTAGCTACCTAATAATCACATACCAAAGGGATTGGTGCCTCTAGAGAAGATTTTCGATCATAATGATGTGCCTTACAAGCCAGCCAAAATAGAGAACGAGTCTGTTGTTTGTAAACATAATATAGGGAGCCCAGCCCATTTGAAATTCCTCAATCTGTCTATTCATTTGTCTTCTTCCCAGAATTATGAGTATCACACCATCATGAAGCAATTAATTGATATTTTTCCTAGGAATACAACGATCTTAAAACCTATGACCCAGACATTATTCAACGTAGGATCCCACTAGAAAAGAACACCACCCCTTTTAAGCAGAAATTAAGACATGTTAGCCCTCTCTTATTGCCTTTGATTGAGAAAGAAATCAAGAAGTTGTTGGATGCCAAAATCATAACTCCACTAAGATATTTGAAGTGGATAGCCAACCTTGTGGTGGTAAGGAAGAAAAATGGAGAAATCAGGCTTTGCATTGACTTCAGAAATTTGAACAAGTGCTCTAAAAAGGATAACTATTCCCTGCCCAAGATGGAACACTTGCTGCAAAAAGTTTCAGGGGCTAGAGTCATGTCTTTCTTAAACAGATTTTCAGGTTACAATAAGATTGTTATACATCCTGAAGATCAAGAAAAGACCACCTTCACTACTCCTTGGGGTACTTTCATGTACTCCAATACGCCTTTCGTACTGATGAATGCTGGGGCCACGTTTCAGAGGGATATGGACATAGCCTTTGTGGGAGAGAAGGATAAGTTTGTCCTTATTTGTCATGATGACATAATAGTCTTCTCCAACAGCCACAAAGACCATTTATAGCATTTGAAGAAGGCATTCCTAAAGTGTAGACAGTTCAGAATCTCACTAAACCCAAATAAGTCATAGTTTTCTCTAAAGGAAGGCAAACTTCTGGGGCATATTGTTTCTGCTGAAGGTGTGAAGATTGATCCAGTAAGGGTTCAAGCCATTTAGACACTATCCATCCCAAGCTCGAAAATGGGCATCCAATCCTTCCTCGATAAGATTAACTTTATAAGGAGGTTCATTCCAAACTTTGTAGAGTTAGTAAAGCACATCACTTCCATGCCAAAGAAAGGATCAGATATAAAATGTATAGCTGCTTCAAGAAGCCCTTTTGAAGCCATCAAGCAAGATATCATGGAAGCTCCCACTCTAATCAGCCCATATTACACTAAGGAGTTTTGTATCTTCTCTTTTTCCTCTTATGGTACACTGGCAATAGTTTTGTTGTAGAAAAATGATGAAGGTATAAAGCACCCCGTGGCCTTTTTTAGCAAAATTCTAAGGGATTATAAACTAAGGTATGACCTTATTGAGAAGAAAGATTATGCTCTCATAAAATCTTTGAAAGAATTTAGGATTTATATTGTGCATTCCAAAGTAATTGCATATGTTCCCTCAGCCTCGGTAAAAGATATCTTAACTCAGCCAGATATTGATGGAAAGAGGGAAAAATGGATTACAAAATTCATAGAATTCGACATAGAGGTGAAGCCCACTAAGCTATTCAAAGGCCAAGGCTTGGCTAAGCTCATGGTTGAAGAAAATTGCAGCTTGTTAGACATAAATTGCATGGGTCTAAATTCAGACGATGAGCAAACAAAGGAAGCATCAGAAGAGAAAAAGAAAAATTAGTCCTTGGCTGAAAATCTAGCCACATGCGAATGGTATTCCAGCATAGTTAATTTCTTACAGAAGCTAGAATTTCCTCCAGGGATTAGTTCAAGTCAACCTCGTACCACTAGACTCAGATCAACCAAATTCTACATTGAAAAAAATCTGCTTTACTGGAAAGACCCATCAGGAATCCTCTTGAGGTGTCTATATAAAGAACAATCTGTAGAAGTCATACACCAGTTCCATTCTAGCATTTGTGGTGGGCATCATTATTGCAAAACCACAACTCACAAAATCTTGAGGGTTGGGTATTATTGGCCTACGTTGTTCTCTGATGTGTTTTATTTTGTAGAAGCTTTTGACAAGTGCCAGAGGTTTGTAGGAAGAGAGAAGCTCAAATATCTGCCTTTGAAGCCAATACATGTCAATAGTCCCTTCCAATAGTGGGGCTTGGACTTTATAGGTGAGATTAACCAACATTCTAGTGGCCGACACCAATGGATCTTAGTAGCCACTGATTATTTCACCGAGTGGATTAAGGATATACCCACTAAGAGTGTCAATCATCAAGTTGTCATAAAGTTCTTGAATGAGAATATTTTCACTAGATTTGGTTGCCCAACAAAACTAGTCACTCATAATGTAGCAGCTTTTAAGGAAAAAGAATTGATGGACATGATTGAATCCATGGACATTCAAGTGGTGCATTCTACCTCATATTATCTTCAAGGCAATGGCCTAGTATAATCATCTAACAAGAGTCTGGTAAGGATAATCAAAGAACTATTAGAAGACAACAAAAAGAGCTAGGATTACAAGTTGAAGTTTGCACTATGGGCTAACAGAGTTTCCATCAAAAAGTCCATAGAGAACTCTCCATTTAAACTAGTTTATGGCGTTGATGCTATTTTCCCTATCTAGCTGATCCTCCCTGTGGCTAAGTTCTTGCAAGAAGAAAAAGATGAAGAAAATGACATGGTAAGAAGAATGAATAACCTAGTTGAACTATAATAGATCAGAGAGCAGCTGGTTGAGAAGTCACAAGTCCATCAGAAGAAAATCAAAGAAACCTTTGACAAGAATGCAGAAGTGGACAACTTCCAAGTTGGTGATTGGGTGCTAAAATGGGATGCACTGAAGGAAAAGAAAGGTAACCATGGCAAGTTTGAATCCTTATGGACAGGTGCTTTTGTCATCGCTCAAGTTTAGCACAACAATACATTCATCCTACACAATTTGGAAGGAGGAGACACTTTTGGTAGCCCAGTAAATGGGTAGTTCTTGAAACTCTATTTCATTTAAGGCCTTAAAACCTTATTATTGTGCATATGTTTTTCTTTCAGTTTTTAAGTTTATGCTAAAAAGACTTCATTCCCAATGGAACACTACGGGGAAGATTTAATTTCATTTTACAAGAAAGGCATTGTTATGTGATTCTTGAAATCCCACAGGGAGGATTTCATCCCTAGAAGGAGCCAGCGTTAGCCTTGTTGGAATTTGGCCGAAAAAATGGATCCAAAACGCTCCTGAAGTCTTCAAGAGTTGATTAGGATCCTCCCAAGACCCAAACAACTATATGCCAAAAGCCCTTACAAGGGCGAAAATATGCTATTGGGAGGCTAAAATACTCCAAAATAGTGAAAAAAACAGAGTATTACAGGCACAAATAGAGAAACACACAACAGTTGTTAGATCTGGCTGATCAACGACCCAGATATAACTGGCTAAATTGCAATCGGCCAAAATGAAGGGACAATTAATCAACGAATCACATCGGCAATCACAGTGTTGGAGAGAATAATCTATAAAACCCCGACATTGAGAAATTAGTGATTATGATTAGATTGCATCGCTTCATTACAATGGAACATTACCAATGGTTGGGGGGTCCACATGCATAGCATGTTCGCAATCGGAAAGAACATTTGCCATGATATATGAACACAGTTAGCTAGAGCAATATGCGATTGTGATCATATCGCATTGCAAGGTTGCATCAGAATATTGTGAAGGAGTAGCTTCCCCATCTTCTAGAGAACCTGTTCATGATCAAGTTCCTTTAATTCAAAATATGTTTGCTCAAATAGCTAAGAGAAATCAAAAGGTGAAGTTAAATATGGAGGCTCAAGCTGAGTCTCTGGTAGCTCCTGAACAAACTAGATTGCTATCTACCATGGATCTGGAGAGAAGGTAAGTTAAATTTTTTTTTTCTCATCCTACTAAAATATCAATGGGGTCTACTAGCAATTTCAAGACTGTGAATTTAACTGTTGACACTCACAATATTCCAATTCATGACAAGATCAATTTGCATATGCAAATTGGGCAACTGATTGTAAATGATCTACATAAGACAAATGCAACAACTGTCAAGGCAGGAAAATGCTAAATAAGGTGATTCAGCAATTAAAGTTGGAGAAAGCCAACTCCAGGGCTTTGAATGCATAGATGGATGAGCTAAAGAAAATTATCATTAAAATTGGTGTAAACCTTGATGAACAACCTACTTTTTATAAATTATTGCAATCTTCGAAGTCAGAGATTAGGGTTTTGAAAAAGAAGTTGAATCTACTTGCAGGCGAGCATCCCATATCTGCAGCAATAGCTAAAATAGAAGATGAAAAGGAAAAGCTCCTATAGGATGTGTTGCAGAAAACTGAGTAGGTTTGATGACTTAAAGAATCATTGGAAAAGCTGCAAAGGTAGATGGAGACTCATGTTTGTACACTAGTAATGCCAGCCAAGACAGATGATCTAGCAGCATAGATTTTACAGTTGGGAACATAGCTTAAAATGGCTAAGTATGATGTAAAGAAAGCCCAAAGAGAAATAGAAACAACTTGCAAGTTATTGAATTTGAGTGAAGAAAAAGCAAGAAGGGAGAAGTATAATGTAAAGAAGTGCATGGAAGATCTCTTAAGGGATGAAGATGAAATCAAAAGGCTAAAGGAGAAAATGAAGGGTAGTGTGTCCTTAATTCAAGCTAGAGAAATCCTATGGGATGAAGTCATTGAGGTTATCAAGGGAATTTGAGAGTTTCTTGTGATTATATCAGGAGATAAAACATTAGTTTAGGATATGGAAGAGGTGGTCATAAAAAATAAGCAAAATGATCTATATAGATCAAAGTTTACAAAGAGGATGATAGATTTCATTAACTCTAAATCTACTACAGAATTAAAGGAACATGACATGCCAGACAGAACATCATGTGTAATATATTTTAAGAAAATGATTGTCAAGAACATCTACAGGAATACTAATGAGAAGAAGATAAATGAGATGAAGGAAGCAGTTTCAAAGTTTAACAACATGTTTGATAAAAGGGTTAGGGATGGACTTCTTTATTGCTGGGATCTACAAGGAAACTTGCTACCATGGAAAACATATGAGACTTTGCTACTTGAGACAAAAAGAAAAGCTGATAATACTCATGAAAATAAAACATTATTAAAAGGAGCCACTGTTGTGAACTACCTGGACAAATATTTTAAACTCCTTTGGATGGTGAAGACTCTGTTCATATACAAGCCTACTTATGTTGTAGCTCTGATACCACTTGTTGTAGCTCTAATCTAGAAATATTATAGATCTGATATGAAATAGCTCTGATACCACTTGGTGTAGATCTGATATGAAATAACTCTGATACCACTTGTTGTAGATCTAATCCAGAAATATTATAGATCTGATATGAAATAGCTCTGATACCACTTGTTGTAGATCTAACCCATAAACATTATAGATCTGATATAAAAATATAAGATAATGCGAATACACCCAAAAATAATATGAAATGAATATTTATTGATATCAAACCCTTAAGGTAGGGAAACACCATACATTCACTCCTTAAGGAAGGAGAACACTCCACAAGCCATATGCATGTTCATACAAGAATACTTCTCTTCATATCTCTCCATGTGGAGTCTCTAGCCTCTATATAGGCCTCATACATACAATACCATGAATCATTACCATGGTTTCCTCATACCATCAACTAATACCATGGGCCCATTACATTATTATTAACTACTTGTGGTCCCTTACATGACATGGGTTAACCACCTTATTTATTACTATGGCCCATCCCATTATTACATTATTACCTTGGGTACCTCCCTTGATACCCCATATTACCCCCCTTATGTATATAACAACTTATGGTAGTCTTACAACTTGCAAAATAGCACTTGACAAGTTAGGGGAAGCACCAAAGTCAAATGTACCCTTATGGAGAAAGTGAAAGGAATGGATAATAGAGTAGACCAAAGATGAATTAGCAGGACCATATACTCAAGGCATAGATTCAGACAGTGAACAACAATCACCAATCATACTCTAATTTTTGTTACTTCTTGTTATCTTATTTTCTTGATAAGTTTGAGGCGTCTTTCACCTTCTATTGTAATATTTTGTAATGACTTTTACTTTAGGCAGTTAGAAAGGGTAGTTAATCAGTTTGACAATTTTGGTAGTTACCAATTTTCCCATGATGTATAAAAGAGGCAAAATTATAGAAAAAGGGTCTAAATTTTGAAGAACCTGGGGACTATGCTATTATAATTTTGATAAATTGATGATTAATGAGAGAATAAGGAGTTTTCCACACATTGTTGGGTATGATTTTGTAATTTCTCTGTTATGTGTTATGATGTTTCTTCTTTTCTTTAAGTATGGTAATGAAGCTGCAAGTCTTTTTTAACTTTTGTGAATGAAGTTAAAATTTCTTAAAAAATCACTCCTATATTTAAAGTTTCTACTTCTATTAATCTTTTAAGTTATAGATAATAGTTTCTATGAAAAACAACATATTATCTCCAACTTCTCAAGGCATTCTTCCCACAACATTTATATCTAGCATCACATGGCATACTGAGATATTCATGTCAACCAAATATTAAGGGTTAAAATTCACGTCCTTCAAGCCCTTCATATGAGGATACAATATACAAATAGTGACATGCACAAATAAAATGAATGTCTTAAGTAGAATTTCTACACAACCAGGAAATTGGTTTCTGAAGAGACAACAGCAAGCATGGATGGTTTCATTTCTTTAGACTGCTTACCCTGGCTTCCCGAGGTAGAAGCCTCAGAGAAGGTTTTCTTCACTTTCATCAAGGTTTCATTTACGTGCTCTAGATCAAAGCCCACCTCCTTCTCTGAAGCTTTGTGGAACCATTCACTTTCTTTAGGCTTCTTTCCCTTATCTTCACCAGTAGTCATTCCACTTCATAGCATGATATTCACATTAGGATCCTCATCACAGGGTTCAACCCTCATCATCTGCAGGTTCTAGGTAGGTTGCTAAAGCTACATCCCTTTTTCCCAAATCTTAGCTATTAATATATGGTAGTCTTCTGCCACGTTGTCAAACTAAGTATAGTATTAGCATGACAGGTGCTTCGGGTTCATACATTCTCATGCGTAGTGTCCTGGCCCTCCACAATTATCGAAAATAACTTGTCCCCAAACTCTTGTAGGTCCTCCTCTGCCTTTCCCCAGTATAGTCACCAAT
>Ga0181469_100578_pt2 | contig 12676 bp, 10 predicted proteins | sample InSIn2SAF170_2_FD_119081 | JGI IMG/M metagenome (GOLD analysis project Ga0181469, IMG submission 119081) | Clean room microbial communities from NASA Spacecraft Assembly Facility at Jet Propulsion Laboratory, Pasadena, California, USA -... ... | reverse complement strand
AAAGCCAACTTCGGGTCACAACTTAGCATTTTTAATACGGGCTCACTTTCCCGGCACTCCCTTGTCCCTTCGTTTCGATCATTTGGGCAGCCATGTAAATTCATTCAGGCAGGTTGTTTGAGGGCGTCGGTGTCAACCCATTCGAGCGGGTTGTTTGGAGTGGTCGAGTGAGGGCGTTCATGTGAACTCATTCATGTGGGTCGGGCGAGGGCATGCCCAGGCGAGCGAGCCCGTATTAAAAATGCTAAGTTGTGACCCGAAGTTGGCTTTATGCACGTTCGTGGAGTTCGTTTGCCCGGCTCTCCCTTGTCCCTTTGTTTCAGTTGTGTGGGAACCCATGTAAACTCGTTTGGGTGGTTCGTTTGAGGGTGTGGATGTCAACTTGTTCGGACGGGTTGGTCGAGGGCATCCGTGTGAACTCGTTCGAGTGGGTCAGGCGAGGGTGTGCCTAGGTGAACGCGCCCGTCTAAAAAATGCTAAGTTATAAACTGAGGTTGGCCTTATGCACATTCATGCACCTCATTTTCCCGGCTCTCCCTTGTCCCTTCGTTATGGTCATGTGGGCACCCATGTAAACTCATTCAGGCGGGTCATTTGAGGGTGTCTGTGTTAACCCGTTTGGGCAGGTTGGGCAAGGGCATCCGTGTAAACTCATTCTGGCGGGTGGGGCGAGGGCGCCCGTGAGCGAACGAGCCCGTATCAAAAATGCTAAGTTGTGACCCAAGGTTGGCTTTGTGCACATTCATGCAGCTCATTTTCCTGGCTCTCCCTTGTCCCTTCATTACAGTCGTGTGGGTGCCCATGTAAACTCATTCGGTCGGGTCGTTTGAGGGTGCCCATGTAAACTCGTTCAGTTCTTGCTTTTCATGTGAAAGGTGGGCTGGTAATTGAGATGTTTGTTCAGTTCTGCCTGAAGGATGGCCTTGGGTCATTTGTAGGATGGCTGATTCTCATCTACTCTCCATCCCCACTCGGTAGCACATGAGCAATATTGTTGGCCATGCTCATCTTGGTTCCTCGGTCGGATTTTCGTGTGAAAGGTGGGTTGGAAAATTGAGTTGTTTTTTTGGGTTTGCTTGAATAATGGCCTTGGGTCATTTGTAGGGTGGTCGATTTTCATCTTCTCTCCATCCCCACTCAGTAGCACATGAGCGGTAATGTTGGCCATGCTCGTCTTGGGAGGCAAATGTGAACAATTCCCCTTTTTCTCTCCAAGTCCTTGGAGTTGTATGGGTTTTTGTGGTGTGGCTCCCTGGATCGTCTTGGTCCCCTCGTGCCCATCCAAATGATATAAGTGGCAGGTTTTCTTTTCGTGTGAAAGGTGGCTTGGTAATTGAGTTGTGTTTTCGGGTTTTCCTGAAGGATTTCCTTGGGTCATTTGTAGGGGGGGCGATTTTCATCTTCTCTCCATCCCCACTCGGTAGCACATGAGCGGTAATGTTGGCCATGCTCGTCCTGGGATGCATATGTGAACAATTCCCCTTCTTCTATCTAAGATGTTGGAGTTGTATGGGTTGTTGTGGTGTGGCTCCCTGGCTCGTCCTAGTCCGCTCGTGCCCATCCAAATGATACAAGTGATAGGTTTTCTTTTCGTGTGAAAGGTGGGTTGGTAATTGAGTTGTTTTTTTTTGGGTTTGGTTGAAGGATGGCCTTGGGTTGTTTGTAGGGTGCCCGATTTTCATCTTCTCTCCATCCCCACTTGGTAGCATATGAGTGGTAATGTTGGCCATGCTCGTCCTGGGAGGCATATGTGAACAATTCCCCTTCTTCTCTCCAAGTTCTTGGAGTTGTATGGGCTATTGTGGTATGGCTCCTAGGGTCATCCTGGTCCCTCGTGCCCATCCAAATGATACCAGTGATAGGTTTTCTTTTCGTGTGAAAGGTGGGTTCATTATTGAGTTGTTTTTTTCAGGTTTGCGTGAAGGATGGCCTTGGGTCATTTGTAGGGTGGCCAATTTTCATCTTCTCTCCACCCCCACTTGGTAGCACATGAGCAGTAATGTTGGCCATGCTCATCTCGGGAAGCATATGTGAACAATTCCCCTTCTTCTCTCCAACTTCTTGGAGTTGTATAGGGTGTTATGGTGTGGCTCCTAGGCTCATCATGGTCCCTCATGCCCATCGAAATGATAGAAGTGATAGGTTTCATTTCCGTGTGAAAGGTGGGTTGGTAATTGAGTTGCTTTTTTGGGGCTGCTTGAAGGATAGCCTTGGGTCATTTGTAGGGTGGCTGATTTTCATCTTCTCTCCATCCCCACTCAGTAGCACATGAGCGGTAATGTTGGCCATGCTCATCCCAGGAGGAATATGTGAACAATTCCCCTTATCCTCTCCAAGTTCTTGGAGTTGTATGGGTTGTTGTGGTGTGGCTCCCAGGCTCGTCTTGTTCCCCTCGTGCCCCTCCAAATGATACTAGTGAGTGGTTTTCTTTCCATGTGAAACATGGGTTGGTAATTGAGTTGTTTTTTTGGGTTTGCCTGAAGGATGGCCTTGGGTCATTTGTAGGGTGGCAGATTTTCATCTTCTCTCCATCCCCACTTGGTAGCACATGAGCGGTAATGTTGGCCATGCTCATCCCAGGAGGCATATGTAACAATTCCCCTTCTGCTCTCCAGGTTCTTGGATTTGTATGGACTGTTGTGGTGTGGCTCCTAAGATCGTCCTGGTCCCCTCGTGCCCTTCCAAATGATACCAGTGAAAGGTTTTCTTTCCGTGTGAAAGGTGGGTTGGTAATTGAGGTGTTTTTGGGTTTACCTGAACAATGGCCTTAGGTCATTTGTAGGGTGCCCAATTTTCATCTTTCTCCATCCCCACTCAGTAGCACATGAGTGGTAATGTTGGCCATGCTCATCCCGGGAGGCATATGTGAACAATTAGCCTTTTTCTCTCCATGTCCTTGGAGTTGTATGGGTTGTTGTGGTGTGGCTCCCGGGCTCGTCCTAGTCCCTCATGCCCATCCAAATGATACCAATGATAGGTTTTTTTTTCGTGTGAAAGGTGGGTTGGTGATTGAGTCATTTTTCTAGGTTTGCCTGAAGGATGGCCTTGGGTAATTTTAGGGTGCCTAATTTTCATCTTCTCTCCATCCCCACTCGGTAGCACATGAGCAGTAATGTTGGCCATGCTTGTCCCGGGAGGCATATGTGAACAATTCCCCTTCTGCTCTCAAAGTCCTTGGAGTTGTATGGGATGTTGTGGTGTGGCTCCCAAGCTCGTCCTAGTCCCTTGTGCCCATCCAAATGATATGAGTGATAGGTTTTCTTTCCATGTGAAAGGTGGGTTGCTAATTGAGTTGTTTTTTCGGGTTTGCCTGAAGGATGGCCTTGGGTTATTTGTAGGGTGGTTGATTTTCATCTTCTCTCCATCCCCACTCGGTAGCATATGAGATGTAAGGTTGGCCATCCTCTTCCCGTTAGGCATATGTGAACAATTTCCCTTTTGCTCTCCAAGTTCTTGGAGTTGTATGCACTTTTGTGGTGTGGCTCCTAGGCTCGTCTTGGTCCCCTTGTGCCCATCCAAATGATACAAGTGACAATTTTTCTATCTGTGTGAAAGGTGGGTTGGTAATTGAGTTATTTTTTTGGGCTTGCTTGAACGATGGCCTTGGGTAGTTGGTAGGGTGGCCGATTTTCATCTTCTCTCCATCCCCACTCAATAGCACATGAGCGGTAATGTTGGCCACGCTTGTCCCAGGAGGCATATGTGAACAATTCCCCTTCTACTCTCCAAGTTCTTGGAGTTGTATGGGCTGTTGTGGTGTGGCTCCCAGGCTCATCCTGGTCCCCTCATGCCCCTCCAAATGATACCAGTGAGTGGTTTTCTTTCCATGTGAAACATGGGTTGGTAATCGAGTTGTGTTTTTGGGTTTGCCTGAAGGATGGCCTTGGGTCATTTGTAGGGTGGCAAATTTTCATCTTCTCTCCATCCCCACTTGGTAGCACATGAGCGGTAATGTTGTCCATGCTCATCCCAAGAGGCATATGTGAACAATTCCCCTTCTTCTCTCCAAGTTCTTGGATTTGTATGGACTGTTGTGGTGTGGCTCCTAAGCTCATCCTGGTCCCCTCGTGCCCTTCCAAATGATACCAGTGAAAGGTTTTCTTTCCGTGTGAAAGATGGGTTGGTAATCGAGTTGTGTTTTTGGGTTTACCTGAACAATGGCCTTAGGTCATTTGTAGGGTGGCCAATTTTCATCTTCTCTCCATCCCCACTCAGTAGCACATGAGCAGTAATGTTGGCCATGCTCATCCTGGGAGGCATATGTGAACAATTAGCCTTTTTCTCTCCATGTTCTTGGAGTTGTATGGGCTGTTGTGGTGTGGCTCTTGGGCTTGTCCTAGTCCCTTATGCCCATCCAAATGATACCAATGACAGGTTTTCTTTTCGTGTGAAAGGTGGGTTGGTGATTGAGTCATTTTTCTAGGTTTTCCTGAAGGATGGCCTTGGGTAATTTTAGGGTGCCTGATTTTCATCTTCTCTCCATCCCCACTCGGTAGCACATGAGCGGTAATGTTGGCCATGTTTGTCCCAGGAGGCATATGTGAACATTTCCCCTTCTGCTCTCCAAGTCCTTGGAGATGTATTGGATGTTGTGGTGTGGCTCCCAAGCTCGTCCTAGTCCCTTGTGCCCATCCAAATGATATGAGTGATAGGTTTTCTTTCCATGTGAAAGGTGGGTTGCTAATTGAGTTGTTTTTCTAGGTTTGCCTGAAGGATGGCCTTGGGTCATTTGTAAGGTGGTTGATTTTCATCTTCTCTCCATCCCCACTTGGTAGCATATGAGATGTAAGGTTGGCCATCCTCGTCCCGTTAGGCATATGTGAACAATTTCCCTTTTGCTCTCCAAGTTCTTGGAGTTGTATGCACTTTTGTGGTGTGGCTTCTGGGCTCGTCTTAGTCCCCTTGTGCCCATCCAAATGATACAAGTGACAAGTTTTCTATCCATGTGAAAAGTGGGTTGGTAATTGAGTTGTTTTTTTGGGCTTGCTTGAACGATGGCCTTAGGTAGTTGGTAGGGTGGCCAATTTTCATCTTCTCTCCATCCCCACTCAATAGCACATGAGCGGTAATGTTGGCCACGCTTGTCCCAGGAGGCATATGTGAACAATTCCCCTTCTACTCTCCAAGTTCTTGGAGTTGTATGGGCTATTGTGGTGTGGCTCCCAGGCTCATCCTGGTCCCCTCATGCCCCTCCAAATGATACCAGTGATAGGTTTTCTTTCCATGTGAAAGGTGAGTTGGTAATCAAGTTTTTTTTTGTTTTTGCTTGAATGATGGCCTCAGGTCATTTGTAGGGTGGCCGATTTTCATCTTCTCTCCATCCCCACATGGTATCACATGAATGGTAATTTTGGCCATGCTCATCTCGGGAGGCATATGTGAACAATTCCCCTTCTGATCTCTAAGTTCTTAGAGTTGTATGGGTTGTTGTGGTGTGGTTCCTTGGCTCATCCTGGTCCCCTCGTGCCCATCCAAATGATACAAGTGGCAGGTTTTCTTTTCTTATGAAAGGTGGGTTGGTAATTGAGTTGTGTTTTTGGGTTTTCCTAAATGATGGCCTTGGTTCATTTGTAGGGTGGCCGATTTTCATCTTCTCTCCATCGCCACTCGGTAGAACATGAGCGGTAATGTTGGCCATGCTCATCTCAGGAAGCATATGTGAACAATTCCCCTTCTTCTCTCTAAGTTCTTGGAGTTGTATGGGTTGTTGAGGTGTGGCTCCCTCCTTGGCTTGTCCCGGTCCCTCGTGCTCATCAAAATGATATACGTGATAGGTTTTCCTTCTGTGTGAAAAGTGGGTTGGTAATTGAGTTGTTTTTTCGGGTTTCCTCGAACGATGGCCTTAGGTCATTTGTAGGGTGGCCAGTTTTCATCTTCTCACCATCCCCACTCGGTAGCACATGAGTGGTAATGTTGGCCATGCTTATCCTGTCCATGTTGCCCATCCGAACAATAAAAATGTTAAAATTTTGCTCAGTGCTCCTTTGAGCCTTTGTTGTTGTGGTCCTAGATCGAAACCCCAAAACTTCGTCGTGCCTATGTCGCTATCGTGCCCCTCAGTTGTTGCGAATAGAAAATTTTGATTGGGCTGGGCAACCATGTGTGGCTCCATTGAATTTGGCTCCTCATTATATTGTTCACCTTCTCCTTAATTGGTGAGGACGGCATTGCTTTTCGTGTGAAAGGTGGGTTGGTAATTGAGTTGGTTTTTCGGGTTTGCCTCAAGAATGGCCTTCGGTCATTTGTAGGGGGCTTATTTTCATCTTCTCTCCATACCCACTCAGTAGCACATGAGTGGTAATGTTGGCCATGCTTGTCCTGGGAGGCATATGTGAACAATTCTCCTTCTACTCTAAGTTCTTGGAGTTGTATGGGTTGTTGTGGTGTGGCTCCCTATGACGGATAGCCTCTTCATTGTTTGGCTATTTATGGTGCCGGTTTCTTGTGCTTGTACTCTTTTTGTGTTGCCATTGTCAGTTGATATGCACACATTTAAAGAGGGATGTGAAAGGGTTTTGGTTGTAAACTACCTACCCTCCCTCTTGCTTGCTTTTTACGTCAGGCGATGTGAGGTGTTGTTCTCCTTATTGTAAAGTTAAGGGTTGGCATTCCTTTCAAAGTGCACATCGTTCATGGTTACGTTGGCTTTGAGGTTTTGATAGATGTGTTGGCCCATATGTTTGATCAAGTGGTCGGATTTTTCCTTGCATCTTTCGTGTGTGGCAGGCTTTTGTGGTTGGAAATGTTAAGTCACAACATTTATGGGCATTTGTTGTTTCAATTGTGTATGCTCTCATGGTCCAATGGGGAGGAGGCTTGCTAAGTCAATGGTGGGGGCTATCTGGAAGAAGGATTTCGAGGTGGAACACTTCGACCACCCTCCTTTGTGTGGAGGTGGCCATAGGTGAAAATTATTCGTTGTCCAGTTGGTAAAGCTATGGGAAATCTCCTAGGTTGCCTGTACGTAAGGTGCGTGGGGTACAGAGTTGCCCGATCCCTCCTCCTGTTTGGATATGTTCTTGTATTGTGTAGCGAGCCTCTTGATTTGCATTTATTTCCTTCCTTTTCCTTTGCATCGTGGTTGCTGCAGGTGGTCAAGTGATCGAGGTCCACTCTTGCTGCTGTCCAGGTTGACTCCTAGGTGGCCTCATTGCATGGTGGGGAGGGTCGGGGGGCATTTCTAAGAGAGGTTGCAGGCTTAGTTGGTATTGTTTTATTTCCTTCCATTTCTTTTGCATTGAGGCTACCACAGGTGATCATGTGATCGAGGTCCATCATTGCTGCTATCTGGGTGGACTCCTAGGTGGCCTCTATGCAGGGAGGGGAGGGTTGGGGGTTATTTGTTGTTTCAATTATGTATGTGCTCATGGTCCAATGGGGAGGAGGCTTGCTACATCGATGGTGGGGGCTATCTGGAAGAAGGATTTCTAGGTGGAATGCTTCAACCTTCCTCCTTTGTGTGGAGGTGGCTGTAGGTGAAAATTATTCATTGTCCAGTTGGTAAAGCTATGGGAAATCTCCTAGGTTGCCTCTAAGTGGGGTGCATGGGGTGCAGAGCTACCCGATCCCTCCTCCTATTTTGATATGTTCTTGTATTGTGTAGCAAGCCTCTTGATTTGCATTAATTTCCTTCCTTTGCCTTTGCATCATCGTTGCCGCAGGTAATCAAGTGATCGAGGTCCACTTTTGTTGCTATCTGGGTGGACTCCTAGGTGGCCTCGGTGTGCGATAGGGAGGGTCAGGGGGGATTTCTAAGAGAGGTTGCGGGCTTAGTTGCTCTTGTTTTATTTCCTTCCATTTCCTTTGCATTGAGGCTATTGCAGGCAATCATGCGATTGAGGTCCATCGTTGCTGCCATCCAGGTGGACTCCTAGGTGGCCTCTATGTGGTGAGGGGAGGATTGGGGGCATTTTTTGTTTCAATTTTGTATGTGCTCATGGTCCAATGGGGAGGAGGCTTGCTACTTTGATGGTGGGGGCTATCTGGAAGAAGGATTTCAAGGTGGAATGCTTCAACCTCCCTCCTTTGCGTGGAGGTGGCCGTAGGTGAAAATTATTCATTTTCCAGTTGGTAAAGCTATGGGAAATCTCCTAGGCTGCCTATACATAGGGTGTGTGGGGTGCAGAGCTACCCAATCCCTCCTCCTATTTGAATATGTTCTTGTATTGTGGAGCAAGCCTCTTGATTTGCATCTGGGTGGACTCCTAGGTGGCATCAGTGCGGGGTGGGGAGGTTTGTATGGCCTCTCTATGATAGGATTTGCGGTCAGTCGTCCTCTTTTCATTTCATTCCTTTACCTTCGCATTGAGGCTACGGTAGGCGATCAGGAGATCGAAGTTCATCATTGCTGCTGTCCAGGTGGATTCCTAGGTGGCCTCAGTGTGGGGTGGGGAGGGTTGGGGCTCATTTATAATATAGAGGTTATGTGGTTTGTCGTTCTCCATTTATTTACTTTGCATCAAGGCTGTCACAGGTGTTAGCACCTAAATTTTCCTTAGGCTGAAGGAAGGCAAAATTCAGGGTAACCACAAACCACACTCAGTTTGGTAGCTAGCCCTACTAAAATAGGATAGGGCTCTCTCCGAATCATGCTCAGTGAATAGATAAACGAAACGATCTGAGATGACTTACAGTGAAATATTGATCTTAGGCTTGTAAGTGAATATGGATACAAAAAACAATTTTTTATGAATGATTAAGTTTCTAGGATGGTATGGGACCAACGGATAGCAATGAACAGAGAATTTAATACAAAGGCACAAATTACTTCGTGAGGCAAGACCAGCGGAAAGTATAGCAATTTAGTTCGAAATAACATGGAATGGAGAGATTTCTTAGGAGAGTGAAAAGGGCATAAGTACATGAATCCTTTTCAATGGAAGAAGAACACTGAACATGAAATTTTCCCACAAGCAGAGCACTATAAACGAATTCTACCTTATCTAACTTAGAAAATTTCACTGGAAATGAATATGAAATGAACTATGAAACATAATGAAATACATGTGAAACATAAGAGACACATTTGCTACACTCACAACCACACGAATCTCATGAAACAGAGCCGCTGCCTTTCATTAATCCTCTGTCAAGATATACAATGAAGAAACAAAGTTTCTTTCCCACAGTCTCCCAGAAGTTACCAGCCAACCAACCCTTTGCAAATGGTTTTGCATACAATAAATATACTATGCCGTGAGGAAATAGAACGACCAAGAGTTGGGGAGTTTCTCAAATCATTACAAAATGGAGATGGAAAGCCAACCATTAGCTACAGGTGCAGCGTTACAAAGATGACAAATTGCTTGGGTGACCGTTTGCCTTCCTTTGCCACTTGGATAGAATCTAAACTCTTTAAAATTTGCCTTAGTTTATTAAAAAAGTGAAGTGTAGATGAGCGGGCCCACTTGGAGAAAGTTGCGAATGGAAATTTCGCGAAACGGAGGTGAATTTGGCCTTTTTCTCTATATGCGTCGCGCCCAATTCTATATGCGCCGCACCAATTTGGAGGCTATTTTGAGGCACTTGTAGGAGTCCAAAATGTGACCAAGTGTGTTTTTTGGAAAGCCTAGCTTGTCTACTTGCCAACCCAAGTGGAATTTCTGAATTTGGTGCTCATTTTCCCCTCCAAATCTTCATTCTCCGAAGACTGCTTCCTGTGTGTCAAAATAGGGGCAGAGAGGTCATTTTTTCAGTGTTTTTGACCTCCTGGAGACTCAAATCATGCCCAAATTCCTTGTCCAAGCACCAGTGGTTGTGATTTTTCATGTTGAATCCAAAAATGCAAACCATTTGTGATTTGGAGCTCGCAATCCTAAGCGCTGTGCTAGTGGCGCGACGCACGGGGAGAAAAACCCTGTTTTTTGCACAAAAATTTGCCAAAATGCCAAAAATGATCCAAACTTCTTGAAATTTGAGCTGGGGTTTCTCTATGAGGTGTCATACTGGGCCAAAGAGGCTTAGGCCAATATCTGAAGTCGATCAAGCTCTTTTTTCCTCTTTTTCCTTTTTGATGCCTTCCTTAGGTTTTCCTTCAAATTCCTTATTCGTGTCTTGCAAACCTTGTCCCATGCCCAATAGTGGTTTTTCATGTGCCTGAGCATGTACCTGTCCTTGTTTGCTTTCGCCAACAGCTTCTCTAAGTGTATGTGGATCCTCTCGAGCCAAATCTCTCAATCAACCTCTATCTCCTGCTGAATAGGTGTCCTCTCTTTTAGGCTTCTTTGGGCAGCCTGCTAGTCTTCACGGATGTTTTTCCACCTCTATGAGGCCTCCTGGGTGCATGTACCTCCAAGGATAAATCGCTTTGTGTCTCCATCTCATACTCTGATGAATGCTCAGATGCCATGACTGATGTGTGTACTGTACTTGGGTTGCCCTTTGATGATGGTGTGAAACTAGGTGTTGTTGTTATATCTGCCACCAAGGGGAACAATGAAAAAAAAGGGAGTATTAGGAGGGGAATAATATAATGGGAATAGGGGTTATCGGGGAGAGTTTTTGTTTAGGGATATATAGGAGGGTTTGGGGATTTGATAGCGTAGGGTTTTGGGGTTTATATTGACCAAAGAGTGGAGGGATAAGGAATAGGGGTTTGGTAATATTTTAGGGTAGGGAGAATAGGAAAAAATGGGATAGGGGGGATAGGGAAAAATGGTAAGAAAAGGAAAATGAGGGGTGATAATGGAACCTTGGCATCAACACCACAATTATGCAACCCTAGCAACAATGGCTTTTGGTGTTTTCTTGTGGTTGGTTTTATGAGTTTTGTTTCAATTAAACATAGTCATGAACCACCATAACATTCACAAAATTTGATGAGCAAGCCATGATATATAGCAGACATGTTGATTTGAGGGGTTTCATAGGCAACTTGAGGAAATTTGGCACAATTTCAGGCCTTTTAGCCCTGTGTGCTGCGCCTCCCATGTGCGTCGCGCCAATGTAAATTTACATTGGAAAATTTCTCCCAGTGCGTCGCGCTCCCTCTGTGCGCTGCGCCTTTTTCCAGGTTACTTTTGGAGGCTTTCCCGATGTCCAAATTGGGTGTAGGATATCTCGTTATAAAGGTATTTGCGTCTAATTTCCAACCCAAATATAATTTTTTAATTTGGATTTCATTTTCCCTATAAAAAATAAAATCTCCCAAGACTGGTAAAAATGTGCCAAATGAGGCTGCATAAAGGCAAAGTGTTGTTACAGTCAACTTTTGTATGCCTTACTCAACTCCAAATTGAGCTCATGATAGCTAATTGGAAAGATATTTATGTCTAGTTATCATTTGACTCATCAATAAAGTCATTTAGCCAACCAAGCTAGGAGAAAACTTGATTTTCCCAAGGTCACTTCAAAGGTGCATCAATTCTCCCGAGGCAATTGTATTTTTGACATTTCTCTAAAACCATGACACCTGTGTAAAAAGTGAAGGAAGTTTTTCTTCCCTGTCTTATTGTGGACAAAAACCTCTATCATTTTTCCAAAATTCATCTTTTCTTTCTCAGAAACATCATTTGAGTAAAACCTACCCCGATATGTGGAACAAGAGATTTGTCGAAATGAAGCGAAATGAAGGGGATAGGGAGCTTCTAAATTCTTGAGGAAATTTTGGGAAGTAGGGAGGGATGTTAGGAAGTAGGGGAAAGTGGAATCTCATAAATTGAGTGAGGGGAAGGGGTCCAGAAAGGAAAAACACAGGTCCAACCTAGAAAATTGCCAAGTTGTAGCAAGAAACTAGGGCTTGTGCGAAAATGAGGAAATTTGGGGATCTCAGTGATGGAAAGTGTTTGATAAGGTACTTTAAGGATAGGGGAAGGTGTATGAACATTAGGATACAAGTTTTGCTGATGATTTTACCATCCAAGAGAAATTGCCTTCAAAACCCTAGGAGAGGGAAAAGACCTTACCTAGGTGCAAGTGAAGCATGAACAAGGTGTAAAATGACCCAGTGGAACTTGACATGATAATGAAAACCCTCTGAATGTTGGTACACTCAGCTGAATGGTGACATGGACCGACATTTGGACAACTTTGACAGGAATAAAAGCAAACCCTAGACCTTGTACCTAGTGACCAAATTTTGCTTGAAGACTCACTGAAATGATAAAATTTGACCTTGACGCCTTCAAATCACTTTGTAAGAGCATGTTTGATCTCTGCCGGAGGATTGACAAGGCTGACTCTAACAACAGGTGATCTGGATATTGAGGTCCATTATTTCTGCTATCCGGGTGGACTCCTAGGTGGCCTCGATGTGGGGCGTGGAGGCTTGTGGAGGCATTTCTATGGGAGTGGGTGAGTGATCGCTCGTTTTTTTGTTGGTTGGGGATTGGTTTCAAAATCTGGAGTGGCCTTGGTGCATTGTGGCTCAGCAAGTCTACCCTTTTGTTCACCATGTCCTTGGCATGTTGCATGTGCTTCCTTCTTGGGATGCAAGAGGTGCAAGGCATAAAAGTTTTACATGATATTTTGGTATCTCTTTGACTTGATGGGTGTTCAGGTTGGCTCTTGGTAAGAGAGAACCTGGAATGCCCTTTGAAGTGGGAGGGTGCTACCTGGTTGATCCTACTAGTAGTCATATGATTGTCTTAAAGATTAAGCCATGCATGTCTAAGTATGAACTAATTCAAACTGTGAAACTACAGATGGCTCATTAAATCAGTTATAGTTTTTTTTTGAT
>Ga0181469_100716_pt1 | contig 12685 bp, 5 predicted proteins | sample InSIn2SAF170_2_FD_119081 | JGI IMG/M metagenome (GOLD analysis project Ga0181469, IMG submission 119081) | Clean room microbial communities from NASA Spacecraft Assembly Facility at Jet Propulsion Laboratory, Pasadena, California, USA -... ... | reverse complement strand
GCTAACATGGACATATTTACTGGGAATTTGATTAGAACAAAACTAGTATCATCTTGGATCAAATCCAATTGGGAGCCAAATATTGGTTTTTTGGTGGTCATTCACATTCTCTCTAAGGGATGGTTATGTGCCATTTTTCACTTGGAAAGAGAATTTATGGATATTATGAGTTGCCATTGGCACTAAGGAAAGTTGGGATTAATAGTATAGAGGTGTAAAAGCAATTTTTTTCCCAGCAATGAACCTATGGTTAGTCAAAAGTTGTGGGAAATACTTCCTGGTCTGTCTCTTATGTTTGAATGCACAATGTTTTGAAATACATTGGTAGTTAACTTGGCCAATTCATATGCTTAGAGGATGAGTGTTTAACAAAGCTTGATCAACGATATGCATGGCTACAAATTGAGGTGGATGTATGTGAAGGATTAGTCGAGGAGGTATAATTATACATCTAAGGCAAAACATGGATTTCTTTGGTGGATTATTGGCGGGTTCCTTTCAGGTTTTATGTGTGCAGATGGGTTGGACAACTTGCAAATAAGTGTGAGTATAAGCTTCATAGGATTACGCCTATTAAAATGATTTGGATTAAAAAAATGTAGGATGTGAATAATATCCTTTCCTAATGTCCTATCATTTGAATCCAGAGCCTATGACATAACCTTGCAATCACAATGAGGAACAATCTCTTCCAAACACAATTCTGGGACCCCTTTCTACTTGTAATATTCTTCCTTTTATATCTATGTCTGCTATGATTCCTATAGAATCCCATCATACTTTGATTGTCCCCTCACTTCTCCCAGGTGTCTCTTTTTGGTAGAACTACTCCAAATGTTTTCCTAGACGTAGTGGCTCCTTTATTGATGTCTCTTATTGTCCCTTATTTTGACTTGATCTCCAACTCATCGTACCTCTCTCCTTCTTTATCCCTTTTGGATGAGGCAATGTATGTACCTCATAAATCACCTAAGGTACCATGCAAGAGGAACTACGACATTCGTTCATGTCTAAGATCATCCTTGGAATCCTCCTCTCAAGGAGGTTTGGTAGAAGATCCAAAAATTTCCATTCATACAGGAATGAAGTCCTTGCTTTCCAAGGAAAAAACATGAAGAAATATATTAATCTAGGTAGACAAATACTCTCCTAGAGGCCCTTGGATTAAAGAAAGTCCCTGTAGGGACTTCTAGATGATTTTTTTTTCCATGAACATCAGTGGTTTTAGGGTCACCCCTAAAAACTTATCCCTCAAACATCTCTTGATGTTAATAAACCCCAACATTATCCTCTTACAATGGACTATGACTTCTGGTGTAAAAGCGCGCAAGGTTTTAGAGCCTTCGTTTAAGGTTGGCCTTTGTGCACCATGAATGCTGTTGGCTTGTTATCGGTTTGGCACCCAACTCTAATAGAAAATTATTTTTCTGCTTCCAACAATGTTATCTTTGTAGATTTGGATCTAAAATGTTTTAACACTATTTGGAGGACTATTAATGTTTATGGCCCTTACTTTGATCATAAAACTTTCTGGGATAACCCCCTCTCCTCAGGCATCTTATGAAATTCCACCACTACTTTGGGTGGCTATGTTAGTTTCACTACATATGTTAGAGAATTTTGGGGTCCCTTCCCAAGAGAAGACCCTTTAGAGGATTATTTTTGTAGCCCTTTTGAATTTAGGCAATTAGTCAATATATTCTTGATCAAATTGTCCCTGACATGGAGGAATTTGAGGATTGGTGTTGATGTAAATTCTAAAAGGCTTGACAAATTTTATGTTTATGAATCCATTATAGCAAATAATATCATTTTGAAGTCATGGGTTGAGTCGGGTGGTATCTCCAACCACAACCCCCTCCTACTTTGTTTGGATTCAAAGGATGAAAACCCCCCAACACCCTTCATGTTTATTGTTTCATGGCTCAAGGATACTGGTTTTATTAAAATTGTTGAGGAATCCTAGTCACATCTAAGAGATGACTGCCCCATTCCTTATATCATACAATTCTTGGATAATTTAAATCATTTAAAAGAAAAAAAATGAAGCTATGGAGTAGAATATTCAAGGCTAAGAAGGAGGATCATCTTACTAAAATCGAAGCCAAAGCAACTAAAATTTTTAATTCCAATGTTTCAGATGTTTTTTTTACACGAATCCGTTAATTATATTAATTCTCTTTAAGCTTCTAGGAGGGATATGTTAGCTCGTGAAGAAGAATTGTGGCATAAAAAAAGTTGGGCTGGTTGGATGGAGGCATGTGACAACAATACCAAGTTTTTTCATCATTTTGTAAATGCTCAAAAAGTCAACAATACTATTTGGGAGATTAAGGATGAAGGAGGGATTTGTGTAAAATATTTCAAGGATAAAGCTTTCACAGGGGTCAATTAATTCAAGGCATTACTTTTAGAACCTTCTTTTTTCCATGTCCTTTAAACTTTGGAGGTATTAATCTCTTTCTCTCATGCTTTTGATGATGAGTTGAATGGGGAATTGGATGATAACATTTCTAAATCCGAAGTCCTAGGTGCACAATTCTCTATGCAAAAAGGGAAATTTCTAGGGCTAAACAACTTTATAATTGAGTTTTATATGGGTTTGTATGAATTATTAAAATACAACATTGTTAAGTGTTAATTTTTCATAGGGCTACATTTGTTCTTTTCTTTGATAATTACATTTCTTCATTAATACATTAAGTTCACCCCATATAATCATTACTTATTCATATTTACACCATTATTCATAAACATATGCAATTATATAGAAAGAACAACATCATCATCATCATCAATGTAGTGGAACATAAAGGAACAATAGAAGAAAAGCAGGCACACACATAGAGACACCAAGATTGCTCCGAGACCAAGGTAAAACACACTATGGGGAAAACCCTTGCAAATATTCTTCTTCTCATATCATCATCCAATGATTAATAAAAATAGAGTACAATGGACCATAACTTTATCTATGCAACAAAACAACTATGATATCCATAAAGTAGATCTAATCATGCTTATAATCAAAACCCTCATTCTGATGGTTGTACTGTGCTATCACTGACTATAGTTAACTGCTGAACACTAAGAGAAATCTTCATAATACTAAAATATCATCTTTGAGTCCTGAACGTAGGGAGGAGGAGTTGTGCGAGCATCTATAATAGTCCTTGACACTCTTTGTGAACTCTATGCCAGTGTTTACAGTAGCCCAGACGCTCCCTATACCATTTTGTTCATGTGTCCGGGGACAAACTCACCATATCTACTCCAAACCCCTAGACATTCTCTTCAGTTATTATGTGTGTGACTGGGACAACCTAGACACTCTCAGGACCACTCTGTGAGAGCGTCTGGGGACCTACACCTCCAGATCTGTCTCTGAAACATTGGATGCTCACATAGGCTTCTGTGCCAATGTCTAGGGCTCTCTGGACGTTGTCTTGACCACTGTGTGCCAGTGTCCAGGGACTAAAATGCCCAGTTCTATGCCAACATATAGGAATTAGAAAACCCTATATCAATGCCAGCTTCATCCTTGAGATTTCAGACCCTTGCGCGAACTTTCCTCTGACAAACCTGTGCGAACCAAGACAATAGGAGAAGATAATATGGCTTGATCAATGTGTCCAAATGAGTTTGAGGTCTTTTCTATTTATAGGCTTCCATGAGGGTCCACTTGGGGTTAAGGCTGGCCTATCCAATTTAACATGTGCTTAGGGCCGACCTAACCCAATATACACGAGTGAATAAATAAGTTCAAAAATCAACTTTTTCTTGTCCAAATAAGGTGATATTTAGGTCGATTTTGGTCCTCTCGAAAAGAGGAATATAATGAAATCATAATCTTGTTAATTTGAGCTGTCCAATGTGTAATTTTACCACATTTGCAAAAATTAACACTCCCTCTCAACTAAGGAGAATTCCATCTTCCAATATCTGTCCATCGATCAATATGCCATTATTGTATCTTCATGTATCCTCACTAATCATCTCAGATAATCTCTGTCATGTCGTAATCATGCCATGACCACCTTAAGTATCTCTTCATCACAAATCATCAATGTACATCTTGATCTATCCCTTTCTTATTCCTAGTTATCTCTTGATTGTTCTTGCTCGTACGTTGAACATTCTTGAATCTAGAAGAAGAAGAATTTGTTACCGGAGGGGAGATTAAAATACCACCTTATATCCATCAGGCTGCTACCTGGAATCTCTGCCAGCGGGCTTCTACCCAGAATATCATTATTAATCGTCATCAAAGGGCATATCAGCAAGGAGCACATCTCAACCTGTAACCACATCGGGGAGCACATCTCAACCCAGAATATCACGTGGGAGCTATACGTATACAATGCCATATCAAGCAATAGGATATCCAAACACGCAAGGGAGCACATCTTGACCCTGAGATCTCATCAATGAGCTCAATCTCAACTTGGAATCACATAGGGTTATCTCAACCCATCCTACTGTCTACTGATCTTCCCATCAATGACCCTAAATAGTCATGCGGTAGAACACCCACATCATAATTGACTTGGGTTGTACACCCCAAGTACACTCTCACTTGTTGGCCAAATGAGGAGCAGTATTCCTGACAAGTCCTGCTTGTGGGTATGATGCCAACTAGGGTATACTCTGTAATGAACAAACATGGGAGCATCATTCTCCGACCCTATGAAGATAGGGGAGAAACATATTAAACCATGTGGGTAACAGATAGGGGTCATACCCTATTGTCTAGAGTTCCCTCAACCCTAGGATCCGTCCGTCTCAATTCCTCACCCTGGGAGCTAAGAGAAGGAGGAAGAGTTGGCTCAGTGTCCTTGATCAGTGTTGCTCCCATCATTCTCAAATCTGGTATCGGCTTGCCTCAATATCAGTTGTTTCCTATTCATACATGACATCAAATCAAATATCATGTCAAAACATAAATAATGATATAAATCTCAAAAGGATACCATAATCATGATCCCTCTTAAGGAGGTGCTAACCACAAGCCTGAGCTTGTTTTAAACAACTGCATTGTCTCAATATATGAGAGTATCTTGGTCCCAATCAGATCTCACTCGATGTCATCACAATGTATCCATGTCATATCCAAATCATGCTTAGATGACTCTGTAAGGAGCTGATTCATCTTACCTCACAACTATCCATGCTAGCAACATCGTACTCATCCTCAATCATAGTATGGACCTCTCATCCAAGATATCATGGAATATTTCATACTAAAGAAACATCCAAATGTGCTTAACAATAGCCTCAATCAAGAATAATACATCTATGCAATCACATGTCATAGGAGAAATATCTTAGCCTTTAAAATAGAATATCTCATGCAGATATTTCAAAGGATGCTCGGTGGCATCTCTATGTAAATGAAGATCTCCCTCATGAATTTATTCAGGTTCTATGCGCATCATATAGATGGATCTTCAAAAAGGAACATTAATGATTCAATCAACATTAAGATTCCATGTCAAGTTCAACAACATCTTTGAACTTCAAATCAGAGTATCTAAGGATTTGCGTTCAAAATCATTTTTCAATAGCTTTTCAATATGTAATTTCTTTTCCAAATTCTAGAAATTGATTCATCATGCCATGATAAATCGTTTCAAGCTTCAGAAGCTATCTCCATGTGATTGAGATCATCACAGGCTCATCACCTCTCAAGAGTAGACCATCAGGATGTAAAACCAAAACCATAATCAAAATCAAAGCCATACCTTGGAACTCATCATCCTAACTTCATCGGATAACTGTCAAATATAGACATATTTGGATTGGGGAGCTTGCTTCATGCAATGTGCTAAGCATAATGCCTTGCTAATCCAACATAATAAGCCTTACATAAATCAAAGTTGTACCATCATATCAATAAAGTCAGCGCATTAAGGTTTAGAAGTAAGATCATGACCATTATCAAAGTCATCAACATTACAATATGAATTATTTCAACCAGGAGACAGGGAGAGCTCATATCAAGTCGTGACTTCATTTATTATTATTCCAACAAGTGGTTATCAACCATGCATTATGAATATGAACTTTATCAAGTCATTCTCATAATCATAATACATGTCATTTCTGTCACTAGTAGCAAATGCATACACCAAGGACAAGTCGTGCAAGTTCCATTTTCATGCTGAATCACAAAAATCATTACCTCAACCATTATGCTAGGAACGAGGAGGCCAATGCAAAATCATTTTTCCAAATACTCACATAAGTCGTTATGCCCACATAACATAGACATCAAGGAAAATCAACAATCGTCAAATCAGATTAGGTCTAGTCCAAATTTTCTATCGGAGAGAGATCTTTAGTCAAAACATATCTTAATCATCAATTCAAAATTCCAAGTTATTGTCAAATATCGTGACACAACACTAAAGACTACTCATTTATATCAAGAAGCCAAATCATGCCAACCTCTTGCAGCACAAACATAGTGACATATCTATATGTATGTCATGGTCACCTGCAAACACAAGTTCAGTATGTATGTTCATTTTATGGAAAACATTCAAAATTTTCCTTCTTGTAGATCTTATTGTTATTTGAAACACATCTATGGAACTGACATCTTCTAGGTGACCATCTGATTTCATGCACAATGGTTCATTTTTATGTGATCAATAACTTTACCCAAAAACTTCAAAAACAGATTATAGTGGTAAAATATGTCAGAGACACCTTGATTTAGAGTTCAGACAACTTCAGAAAGTTTCAAATGATGTTCAATTGTAGTCAAACCCCTAGACACTCCCTTTTAGTTAGCATGGGAACATCTTTAGCTGCTTGGATGCTACCAAGGCCTTAGCATGTGTGCGTCCAGGGACGAGATTTCCCAGTTTAATGCTTGCGTCTGAAGAAGAAACCCTAATATCTGTATAAGTTTAAGATCCAAGACTTTGCTGCAGATCAATAATGTCAGATGCACATAAATCATACTTCAACAATACAAAATGAAAATAGTAATAAGGGTAATAATCTTGAGAAGAGATTCTCCCTCAAACTGGTAATCTATGTCATCAACCTGTCTCTATTAGAGTCAAACAACAAAAAATATGTTAGATCATAAACATATATCTATCAATATTTCATCAAAGGTTAGACTCAAATCAACATATAGATGCAACATCATATCTCAAATATTATGATCACAATAACACTTTCTATCAAGTAACTTCATCAAGTTAGGACATTCAATTTAACCATATGCCATCAAAACATGACCACAAGTAGTAATAGATCTAGAATATCAATCTCATAGTTATACCTCTAATATCATGCTTATCGTGATCAATAAGATTAAGTTAGGTCATTCAATAAAGCTTTATCAAAATAACAAGAGTGTCAATCTCTCTTTCCATATGCTTTCATCATGCTTATCACAAGCATTACCAGTAATATCGTGTATAAGAGTCAATGAGCTATCCTTCTATATAAAATCCATCATGACAAGTATCAAGAGTATCATTTACTAGAATCAAGGTGCTATCCTTATTTATAGGATCAAGATGTCCAAGGGATGGATGTTATCCAATCATCAAGTGTATCAATATATCAATATTAGATAGCCTCATAGAATTCAAGAAGATCAAAATGTTCAACACCAAGTGCATCATTTCATCATAGGAAACATCGATCCAAGTCACTTTCATATGCGTGTATGAGCCATCAAAGAAAGACACATTCTCATCATACCTTAGGGCTTACCGAGCCATCCAATGTTACAACTGAAATACAACATACCATGCATACCTTGTGGTATTCAAATACCTATACACCTTCTCATATGCAGCTTGTAGTGCTTGTAACCTTTTCATCAAGTACCTCATTATTTGTTTCTAGATCTAGATTTTCTTTCTTGCATCTCAAATTATCCTGAAGAAGGATCTACTCATCACATCTCATAAATGAGGTTAGAAACATCCATATACTCAAATACATATGCAGGAAGCATAAGAAATAAATATAATCATTAGATCCATAGGTCTAAAAAAAAGTAAGAGGCATCATAAGTCAAGAAATATTTATCTTCAATGAGAGGTTATCCTCTCCCTCTTGAACCAATCTTCAAGAGCTATCAATGTCCATGGTCCATATACCAATGTTGTCTTTAATTATCCAACCAGGTCTAGTAGGGATTATTCCATCTAGGGCTTCATCAAATCTTTGTTAAGTGCTTGAGCATCTTCACATTGACCAGCTAGGTTCCATATCCCATATTGTTTCCATAAACCAGGGTTTACTCTCCAACCCTAACCTCATAGAATCCATCAAACCCTAATAATCAAGTTGCCTAGGGTTGTATTCAAAACCTAGAATTATTTTAGGTCTCCACCATCCTCTTCTTGCTTCCATCTAAGGTGTCATAATCAGGGTGATTTACATGGCTTTTCTTCATCCCAACTCTGCTACCATGTTAATTTTTCATAGGGCTACATTGTTCTTTGCTTCGATAATTCATTTCTTCATTAATACATTAAGTTCACCCCATATCATCATTACATTATTCAGGTCTACACCATTATTCATCAGCATATGCAATTACATAGAAATAACATCATCATCATCATCATCAATGCAACAGAACATAAATGAATAATAGAAGAAAACATGCACACACATAGAGACACCAGGATTGGTCCAAGACCAGGGAAAAACCCACTATGGGGAAAATTCTTGCAAATATTTTTATTCTTAGATCATCATCAAATGATTCAATAAAAGAGAGTACAATGATCCATAACTTTATCTATGAAACAAAATAACTATGATATCCATAAAACAAATCTAATCATGCTTATAATCAAAACCTCATTCTGATGGTTGTACTGTGTTGTCATTGACTGTAGTCAACTACTGGATACTGCTGAACACTGTTGTCACTGAGCATAATATTTAGAATACTAAAAATATGATCTTTAAGTTGTGGACTTAGGGAGGATGAGTTGTGCGAGCATCTACAACAATCCTAAACACTTTGTGTGAACTGTATGCCAACGTTTACAGTAGCCTGGACACTCCCTAGACCATTATGTGCATGCATTCCGGGACCAACTCACTAGATCTGCTCCAAAACCCCATATACTCTTTTCCATTTATTGTGTGTGCGTCTAGGAAATCTTGGACACTCTTAAGACGACCTTGTGCAAGTGTCCAGGGACCAACACCTCTAGATCTGCCTCTGAAACCCTGGATGCTCCCATAGGCTTCTGTGCTAGCATCTAGAGCTCTATGGAAGCTGTCTTAACCACTTTGTGCCAACGTATAGGGACTAAAATTCCTAGTTTTGTGCAAGCATCCAAGAATAAGAAAACCCTAGTTCAGTGCGAGCGTCATCCCTGAGATTTCAGACCCTTTCACGAACTTTCCTTCGATAGACCTGTGTGAACCAAGATAATAAGAGAAGAGAATATGGCTTGATCAGTGTGCCCAAATGAGCTTGAGGTCTCTTCTATTTATATGCTTTCATGATGGTCCACTTGGGGTTAAGGCCGACCTATCCAATTTAACATGTGCTTAGGGCTGACGTAACCCAATATACATGAGTGAATAAATAATTTCAAAAAAAAACTGTCACTTGTCCAAATAAGGTGTTATTTAGGTCTATTTTGGTCCTCTCAAAAAGAGGAATCTAATGCAATCATCATCTCAGTCATTTGAGCTATCCAAGGTGAAATTTGATCGCAGTTGAAAAATTTAACATTAAGTTGGTCGAGGAATCCTAGAATAAGGCTTGCATGAATGACACCCTTAATTCTACCTTTATCTGTTTAATTTAGAAAAAAAAACAAGTTGCTTCTTCATTTAGTGATTTTAGTCCCATATCTTGCTGCAATGTTATTTACAAACTGATCACTAAGATCATCTCTTTGAGACTAAATCCCATGTTGAGTGCATATATCTTAGAGGAGCAGTTTAGTTTTCTCCAAAATTGAAAAATCCATGATCCAGTGGTGTTGGCTCAAGAATCCTTACATTCCACAAAATCAAAGCACTCTTCTGCAATAGCACTAAATATTGATTTATTGAAGGCCTATGATTGTGTTAGCCAGTCTTTCATCAGGATGTTCTTAATTTAGAAGGACATGCATGTAAGGATGGTAAATTGGATCCCAACTCGCGTCTCTATTTTAAAATTTGTGGTTCTAATTAATAGTCACCCTTCATAGTCATTTAATGCTACCGTGGTCCTTAGATAGGGATGCCCAATTTCCCTATTTCTATTCCTTTTAGTGGCATAAGTATTGAGCATATTGATTAAGAAATCCACTACTTTGGGAGAGATAAAAGGTGTCAAGGTATCTGATCAATATTATATCTCATATTTGATGTTCATAGATGAAGTTATCATCTTCCTAGATGGTTCAATAGTCTACATTGCTGCATTGAAAAAACACATGATTATTTTGAGATCATCACGAACATGAAAATAAATTTAAAAAAATCCACTTTATCATTCTATAATATTCTGAATGCAATCAATATTTTTTTTGTAGAAACGTTTACCTTTCAAATCAAATATGTGTAGGAAGGCATAGAATATTTGATATTTTACATTTGGCCAAATGCATACAAAAAGGGTGTCTGGATTTGGCTTATAAAAAAGATGGAGGCTTCATGTTTGGACCAATCATTTTTTATGTGGAGGATGGTTAATACTTATTAAATCAATACTGAAAAGTATTCCAATTTATTAGACCCTTATTATTGCCATTCCAAAGAGAACTCTAAACAAGATCATAAACATAAGTTATAAATTTCTTTCATCTGGAAGAAGTAATATGGATGGTATACCCTTAGTTGATTGTAAGTATATTGCAAGGTCAAAAATGCTTGGAGGTTGGGGACTGAAAAACTCAAAACTTTTTTAGTCAAGTTCTGACAACAAAAAGTTTGTGGAGGCTTCTAAAGACATGTTTCTTTTTGGGGTAAAACCGAAATTGAATGGATAAGATGTCCCAAGAAATCAACACCAAATTCATCAACTGAGTCTAGAAGGCCCTAGAAAATTCTTTTCCTATCATAGGAAGTTGGATTTCTTGGAAGATGTGAGATGGCAAGAGTGTCAGGCCTAGTTTGGACCCTTGTGCTAACATAGGGGGGAATTTCATATTATTAAAAAACCCTCTTTCATATGTGCATGCTGTTGATGTTAAAATCCTTGCTGATTCCAACACTCAAAATGATTAGAAGTGGGGCACCAGGGCTACGAAAACTGTACAGGACTTGGGACCGATTAGGATCAAGGCAGAGGAATGGTTCAGCTATGTGGGAAATATTGTCATGATAATGACCTATTTTTCTAATGATAATGAGGACCATCATATTTGGTTGAAAAATTCTCATTCCGATTCATATAATGCAAATTTAGGTATCAAGCATTAATGGAATATCACCCAAGAAGGGAGCATGTTTGGTTGTGGATGTTCCTTTAGAAACACAAAGGAGCTTTCAAGTACAAGTTAGCGCTATGGTTGGCCTTATAAAATAAACTGCTGACATGGGATAGCTTTATTAAGTGAGGTTGGATTGCACCCAATCATTTTCTACTGTGCAATCAATTGAGGAATCCATACTACACTTGTTCATTTCTTGTCCTTACCTCTGATAGGCCTGGTCATTAGCTAAGTCCCCATTCAGTCCATTAGTGGATTTATGGTACAAATATACTTTGGACAAATGTGTTATGGAATGGGCAAATGATTAAGTAATTTCATATTATTTCGTATTTCTTGCATCTCATGTTCACTCTGTTTGGTGGGCTAGAAATATGGAAATATTTTAGAAAAAATACATTCTCATGGTGATAGTTGACAGACTTACCAAGTATGCACACTTTTGTGCATTATCACATCCATTTAAAGCCAGTACAGTTTCTATTGCATTTATGTAAACAATTCAAAAGCTACATGGAAACCCAGATTATTGTAAGCGATAGAGATCCCATTTTCACTGGAAATTTTTGGACATAATTATTTTCTTATCTCGGTACTCAATTAGCTCATAGATCAACTTATCATCCTCAATATGATGGGCAAACTGAAATAGTAAACAAATGTTTGGAAGGATATCTTCGTTGCTTTATATCTGATAAACAAACACAATGGATCAAATGGTTGCCTCTAGCTAAATGGTGGTATAACACTTCCTTCCATCTTGAAGCAAAAATGACCCCATTTATGGCACTTTATGGATATCATCCACCATCCATCACATCATATTTAAGAGAAAATTCTAAGGTTCAAGTAGTGAAACATCACATCAAGCATAAACAACAAGTTCTCCAACTCTTAAATGATAACCTCATGTTCGCACAGAATAGAATGAAACAACAGACCGATCAACATCGCAGTGAAAGAAGTTTTGATGTAGGTGATTGGGTATTCCTATGGCTACAACCATAAAACAAATGTCCCTCAAGCAAGCTAAGAAGGATAATAAATTATCACCAAAGTATTATGGTCCATACAAGGTGTTGCAAAAGATTGGTACTATGGCATACAAATTGGAGCTTCCTGCAGCTTCCTGAGTGCACCCAGTTTTCCATATTTCATGTTTAAAGAGGGTTATAAGTGACAAGCTCCTAGTTCAAATAATATTGCCAAAAATTGACGAGGAAGGAAAAATCATATTGGAACCAGAAGCAGTCACAGAA
>Ga0181469_100715_pt1 | contig 12686 bp, 9 predicted proteins | sample InSIn2SAF170_2_FD_119081 | JGI IMG/M metagenome (GOLD analysis project Ga0181469, IMG submission 119081) | Clean room microbial communities from NASA Spacecraft Assembly Facility at Jet Propulsion Laboratory, Pasadena, California, USA -... ... | reverse complement strand
GAAAAAAGAGGAGAAAATGTTAAAAACTATTCTCACCTGTTGCATAAATCGTCTCAATTTACCTTTTTTTTCTTGAGAAAAAAAAAGATTTTAATAAGGAAACACGTGGAAAGTGTTTTTTTTTAGTGCGATCGGGAAATATTTTTGTTGAATGATTTTTTGAAAGGATAAATTTTGTCCATGGAAAATACGGGGTGATTCCAGTTGAACCCTCACTTAAACTTAGTTCCGTTAGAAACTTGTTAAAAAAAAGTACATGAAAGTTTCGCTATAAACTTTGAAAATGGAATTTTTATTTTCTTGAAAGTTTTTAGGGAAACCCGTGATTTTGAATTGAAACTCAGGGAAGCCGGAGGCACGTATAAAGAAACGTTTCTGATGTATGGGGACGTTAAACTGGTGTGTTATATCGAATATGGAGGCTTGGGATAATGTTTTAAGCCTAAAGGAGGAAAAGTTTTCGAGAAAATTTCACATGTGCGAACGTCTACTAGTATCTATCACTTGTTTCGGTGTCTTTTATTTACCGAACTAGGGCTTTTCAGCGCCTCGCCGGCGTCCGTGTTTATGTCTCTTCTCAAAGTGGTCCGATAGCGGTCTTCGTCACTGAGGTCCTCACCCGGCTTCGAGGCTCGGCCTTCTCCTCCTCGCTCTCTCGCTGCGAGCAGCCAGATGAGGGCACAGGGAGACTTTTTTCTGGTATAAGATTTTGAGCGCACGATTGTTAGCACTGCAGCGAAAAGGCATTTACCCAATTAATAATTATACTTTACCGCAGATCTCTGCCGAAGGGCTGCTACGTATAGATGAAGAAATTAGCTTGGTGAAGTTTTAAATGATAAATAACACTTGAGTGAAAACACTAGAAAACAGTAAAAATTATTTTTTCCAAAAACTGACATTTGTGACAAACACTGCAAATGTGACAAAATACCCGATCGTGACATAATTAAAACTGTGAGAATATCGGTACCAAAAATTGTGACAAAAAGTCCCAAATTTTTTTAAAGATCTTTACCGGCTTAATCCACAATAAAATCAGATGCAGGTTTTCTGGTAGCCATCCTCATAAAGAATTAAATCTATTAACGTCAGAATTCTCTACTAATATCTCGAATATAATTCCTTCTACGACAAGATTTTTTTCATGTGATCATTATCAAGGATGGATTATAGGCCTCACGTGAATTTGATAGAGGAAAAATACCCCAGATAATACTGAAAGAAGTATTAAAATAAAAATGAAGATCATAAATAGTCGAAGAATGCCCTGTTATCCCATTTAAGTCCCATTTTAAAGATTGAAAAATCATTTAAAGCACTTCATCCCGGCACTTTCTTGACGATATAGATAAAATATTTACAATAATCATAATTCTCTAACAAAGTCGAACACGAAGGAAGATGGAAAAAAAGAAAAAATAGCCGCAAGTTTAAATAAAATATTTTGTACGGTAGCATGTTATAAGAGATATTTATTTAATGTCATTTAATTTTTAACGCCTTTAAAATACGATTTTCATTTGAAGTAGCTCCATTGGAGCGAAAAGAAAAAGATTAAGTTGACATTTAAGGACCCGTTCCTGCATGGGTGGCCATTTATTTCGTGAATCTATTTCACACATTAACTTTTTTTTCAAACATTTTATTAAATCAATTTTATAATAAAAATTTTGCTACCGTTATCTTGTATCAAGGATTTTATACTAAGGATTTTGGTTTTAATTCTCGGCAACTGCGGGATCTGATATTTTACTGATCCGTTCCTTATCAAAAGTTGGATCAAATGGCAAGGTGGCCAATAGCTTAATACACGTGCAAAAACTGGAACTCAGCTGCAGGACGATTTTAGGACTTTTTGTCACAGGTTTTTAATACCAATAATTTTTGACACAGAAAATTGGTCACAAGTACATTTGGCCACCAAAAGCGCTGTCACATTAGGGCATATTGTCACAATGCTAACTTGTCAGTCTCGAATTATTTTTCAGTTTAAATTATGTCACGATCTAGTATTTTGTCACAATTGCAGTGTTGTCACAAATGTCAGTTTTTTTTCCCCAATAGGAATCAATTGCCACTGTTTGACACGTATTTGTTTATTTGTATTGGGCAGCAATGCGGGATATTCTGGTGTCCAATTCTTCATAATCTATGATTGGTGCTTACCCACCATTATGTTGCGCTTGTTATGCCAGGCCTTAACGATGTTCTTCGTGCGAGGCAAGTCTCCCAATACTATTTCGTAACAGTTCCATTTGGCCAGAGGGAAGGTAGGAGGAATTTTCCCCCAGTGACAAAATGTATTTTGTGACGAAAGTCCCACGTACGTCAAATTTGTGACAAAATGTCCGAATTTCCTGCAGGACCAGCCGAAGAATAGGAATCGGCTCTTCGGCAGGGGAAATCTTTCATCAAGATTTCTTGTCCATGTATATTACAAACGGAAAGATATCTGCCAGGCTCTCTCTTCTCGGGTGCCCTGCTCACCTAAGAGCTTAGGTGACCTATCCGACGAACTGCTTAAATCGTTCATGGTCTGAGGCAATGCGGAAAAGCTCCTCCACGGTCAACCCGGTCCATTTCCGGTTCCATTTCTGCAGACAAAAGAGATTTTTACGACCAAGCCTTCTCTTCCCTGCGATATCTGCCAGGCACAAAGCTTTAATTGCAGCGCAAAAGGGCCTAACTCTATAGAGCCAGCAGATTTAGAGTGAAGATTGAAAAAACAACCCTGAAATATTTTAAAGTTGTAAAGGTACACACTCTAAAATGTGAGTTCGGTCTGTGTAGATTATCAACAGGTTAGTTAAAATTCTTGTTTACGTAACTGAATTACAAACGCATGATAATGAATTGAAGAAAGAATAGGAAAGGGGGATGAATGTTGTAGATCAAGGTACAAGGTATCCCATCTCTTCAAAAAAATGATTAACGCGTATAAGGCACGCTTGATGACCTTCAAAAGGTCATTCTTACAACAAAAAAAAAAATCTCCGCTGTTTCCTTTCATTCACAGGGTCCTTCCATCTTAATTTGGTTTATTGTGTTTGTTTTTAGTCCGGAGATACGTCTGACACACCTTTTATTGGTCTCGTCATGTTTGTTATGTTCGGTTCATGGTAAGAGATGACCATTTACGTTTAAAATAGTTTTTTTAAATCGTTAAATCTTCTCTTTTCCCGAATACCTTGTTTAGGTAAAAAAAAATTGTAATTTCTCTTCGTTAGTTGGCTGTGACAGATAAATTGTCACGGGGGTTTTGTCGATTTTTATGAAAGAATTTGTCGAGATTTTGTCAAGCTGATTGAGGATCATTAGAGCACCTTTATAAAAAAATAGTCCTTTAGCCTTGGGTATAGAATTCAATATTCAAATTATGAAGAAAAAAAGGGATTGCCTAATCCGTAACGAATGTTAAAATGTTAAAACGATAGAAATGTCTTAATAATCGACTGGATATGTGAACCAAGAATCAGGTTGACACCTACGCCGGCCATTCTCCTATATTACATGCAAATTTTTTATAAATAAAGCGGATCGTTATTGAGGTGGGAAAGTAATATTGATGAAAGTAACTATGTGCTTAATTGAGATTTGTTATTTTAAATCGGGTTTCGATATTAGGGTTCGTTAGGTTCCCACGTTTGAGGAGTCTCCCAGGATTTTTTATTGTTCAAGTCTAATTTTGAGATATGTGGATTAGTTAAGTGGGTCTATTGAGAAATAGTTTTGCAAAGTCGATAAAAATTTGTTGTATTTCGCAAGGCTGCTGAGATAGCGAGGAGAGTAGAGAAGAGACCTTAGGATTCCAAATTTCTTGAAAGCTCAGACGTCAAAAGTCAGCTCCAGGATTTGCAGCATCAGGTGCTCTGTCAAGCCAGGGAAAATCTGCCCGCCTCCCCCCCTTTCTAGCTCCCCTCTTTCGGAAAAAATTATAAGTCTGCATTTACTACTAAAGCATAGAGTCAGATCTTGGCCCCCTGTGAAAGTTTCTGGCGCCCCTCCTTCCTTTGGTCCTCACCCAGAATTTTTTTCTGGCGCCGCGGCGCCAGAAAACGGCCAGGATGGCGCACCGTCCCTGGAAAAGTGTAGCTTATTTTCTTAAGAGTAACCATTCCATGTCTTTTTATGCTATCAGAAGCAAAAGGTTTTTTCATTTACCAAGGCCCATTACAAATTCTTGAACTAACATAAGAACGATTATGTCAGATTATTTTTACTCACGCAACAGTGAGCTTCTTCAAACCAGTTCAATGCATGATATTTTCTTCGAATTGAAAATAAGATTACAAGCTTGATCGTAATAACACCGCGAGATGCTTAACCCACAAGTAGCAGAAAACGAGACGCTGGGCAAATAATGAGGATCAGCGAACAAATGATGTGTGACCATGGGCGATCTTCATACTGGTATTACAAACCAGAATACATTCGATATCTTTTGAACATTACCTTTTCGTTTTTTTTATCGATCCATCTCCCACTTCTTGACTTCTTCAAGACTCGTGTCGATTTTTATCTTTTTTATACGTTTTCTTGTGATTGGCAGCTTTTTGCTCAAGAATGGTTTTTCTAACCATCTTCGAAAACGTCGAAAGATGGAAAAAGTTTTTTTTTTTTTTATATACGTGACACGAAATCGAAAAGGAAGCTTATGGCGATCACGAGGGATGTCCTACGGACAAAATCACTTAATGCGATCGAGGATAAGATCCCGATATTATGAACGAGGAAAAAAAATTTGAGTGATTTTTGCTGCGAGGGATTCCGGGCCCGCGTTAACGCGAAATAGATGACGCTTTAGTATCCAACGCAAAAAATTTCTTCAAGATAAATTTATGTAGTTTAAATATTGAAAGATTTATAAAGTTTGATGTTCTCGACAAATGATGGACAAGAATATTAAATCGCGAAGTACTTCCCACAGGTTTGGAGACAAGTTATACAGCTCTTGTTACTGTGCCAACTAGATTAAAGGAAAAAAAAACTAATAAAAATGGGATCGTTATAATCATCAGAATTGCATTATATCAGCTGTGTAGAATAATCATAACAAGAAGAACGATTAAGGATAGTGATCTCCTATCGTGCAGAACCGCATTAAAATTCTGGCAAAAGAAACGCAGTTGATCGTAATGATTTAACAAAAAAATGATGTTGGAGGTCGCGGTTTACGTTTTGTGAGTTTTTTGGATCAGTCATTTTGTAATCCAGGATGATCCCCAAAAATTTTGCCGGTTTGGCAGAATATGTAACATAATTGGTTGATTTTGTCTATGAAAGTTATTGGAAATTAGAGAGAAAATAACGAAAATTGAACAAACATGTCTTTCGCATTGACCATTTTTTTTATTGGGTGGGTGGTCAGTTTAATTCGGGCATTGTGACATTTCGCTCGGTCGTTTTTATTAAGTTTTTTGCCTTAGGGCCGGGTTATGTATGCCACTCACTCGTTTTTTTTTTAATACCATTTCGTGTCGTCATTAATTCACGGATATTAGCCGCCGCCACATCGTTTTGTTTTCGTGAATTATATGCAAAGTGAGGCCCTTAGTCAAATAATATCTGAAGTGGAGATCGTTCGACTTGGCTAGACATGTATTTCCGCATGGCAAATTTTTAAGACTACTTTTTGGAAAGAGAATGAAATGTTTCGTGGGAATCAATGTGGGGGATCCACACAGCCTTTTAAATAAATACTCTCTGTTTTTAGGGTTTAACGTCTTGAAATTTTTGCATAAACCCATGCTTCGATTGTTTTGTTTTTTTAAAAAAAAAAGATGTTTCGAGATTGGCCCTGAAAGATTTTAACTTGGTTAATAGCTGTAAAATTTACGACGTGATGATAATGGTTTTAAAAATTGCCGAAATACATGACAAAAAGCGATAAAAATTCAAATTCACTTGAAAATGTTTTTCGAGTGAATCTTTTTCATGAAAAATTCAAAACTTAATTAGTCGAAGATAGATATCGTACCGGAATAGCGGAGCATCATCAAACAGATATTTTGGCATCAGATCGATTATTGACGTCCAGGAGGTCAATCGGATTTGCAGATTACCGCATTGGCATGGTGCGAACTTAATTAAGCCACCACTATGTACAGTCAGAATTTAATTGTTGGGTTAGGTGTCTGCTGTCCGGTGGTGGCAGCGGATATTGGCGAATCAGGCTTTGGCTTTTGGCGCATTACACTTCTGGTCTTTAGCTTTTGGCTAGCTTAGGATTTTGGCTTGGCTTTTGGTGGCTTTCGGTCTGGTACTATAGTACCATTGACATCATTCATTATGCAGACTTTGGGAAAAAAACACAAGCAAAGGAATTATTTGTATCATTTAGAAATTAAAGGGGCAACACTGTTATTGGCTGAAGTTCAATCAGAGTTCGGTTGCTCGTCAATAAATTACCTCTTACCCATAGAAATTTCATTAAGATTTTACAAAAGACACTTTTATAGCGGATACGATTTTTAGATACATTAATGTTCAGGCACGCACAGTTTCCAGTTCGAAATCCTCCTTCCTCTCAAGCCTCTCTTTTTTTTCTCAAAATGTTTTTTTTTTCCTTTTTAAAGTCGTAAAACTATTAAATTATGCACAATTTACAAACGAGAAAAAATTTATTACCCATTGGAGACTTTCACTTCCCACGTGAAATGATGGAAGAGTTGGTGACCTTGAGCCGAAATGACAAATCAAACAATACTATTGGAATAAAAGTAATATCGGGGGGACACGCGACATGGTTCGAATTGTCTTCCCAAGGCTCCAATTATGACTAATATCAGCTGGTGTGTGTGTACTGCTTGATTTATGACGCGGAATTAACATTCGAAGAGTTGGCACTTGGTGCCGGTGACACGTCAGGTTGAAATTTCAAATTCAAACGATCCGAGTAGCGATACTGCTAATTAGATACAACCGATCGAGCTTTTTTAAATATGTTGTGCGTGTACTAGGAAACATTTTTTTAAAAAAAAAAAATATTTTCAGGCTTAAGCTATCGATTTCACAAAAGTCCTATGACTAAGGGAATTTTCCCTTTTGTGCACATTCGCGTGTTAATAATTGATATTCTAATGGTAAAGAAGGAAAGATTCACGCAAGCGTCTTACGCGTTCCCTTAACTATCATTTGTAATTTTTTTTTCCGCTAATCGAATCCTTTCACCGAAAATGAAGAATCATATTTATTTGGTAAAAAAAAGAAATAAATCGATATTTCGTATTTTTTGGCATGACGTCACGATTCGTTGCGATCGAATGATAACGATAACCATTAACCGATCGATACCTTACAAAAGGTTAATGTCTTTGCGTTGGCTATAAATCACAGGCAACCACTTTACCCAACTTTTTTTTTACCGATAGACACATCTACATTATGTAATTAAAACTTTTCTTATGCACTTTTTTTTTTCAAAGATTGCGTGACTTTTTTTTCTTTGATTAATTATTTCTGTTAAAAAGTTCGGTTAAAAAATTTCAAAAGTAAGGGGATTAAAATGTCATAGGATTTGCCTTACTTTGGGATTGGTTCGCCCTAATCAACATTAATGAAAGTTGAAATGTATATTGGAGCAATTTTTTATTATTGCATGGATTTCGTGTGGCTGGTTAGCTCGCACTTTTTCTCAATAATTAAATTTTTTTTTACAAAATTATGAGCTTGGGAAAAGAACTTGCAAATTGAAGAGGAGCGTTCTTTTCAGAGCAGTAGAACTGTGGGTAGTCCCAGTTTATTTATTGAATTTTTTAGGCCAAATTTGAACTCTTGCAGACTGACCCAAATCTGAAACAACTGTTGGAAAATTCACAATTGGACGGCAGTCCAATCTGTTTATGGGCATTTTTAAATTCAAAAGCTGGCGGATCAGTCCTTATCAATAAAAAATTCAACGCAACAATTTTATAAGGTTGTAAATGCGAATAAAAGCGCCGTTAGAGCTTTAGACATTGCAACACTTTGTAGGATCTGGTCTTGTAATTTAATGCTGACATCTCTGTGCCGACCAAAAGGCCGGGGAGTCCCCTATGTTTTTCCAGAGGAGTGATATTGCGGTCGGAGTGGATTCATTTCCTTTCCCCTCTCGCGATATTAAATTAACGTTTTTCCTGGACCTCGTAATATCCGCTTATTATATTATAAGAAGTGTCAGAGCAATTACAACTGTCAGAAAAATGTTGGACTTTAGCCAATCACAGATGCAGAAAGTAATTTGTGGCGTCAACTCTGTCGTACAAGGTATCATTAATCAGTGGTTTTATTTCTCTCGCTGAGTGTTTGTTGATGCATTTTTTGTATTTTTTTTCTCTTCTTCTTCTTTTTTAAAGATTGTTTTTTCTTTAAAAATGCGTAATCTGTCTTTCGTCTATCGCATTAACAACGGCTTAAGATATAAATTTCCAAGAAGTAGCTGAGATATACGGTCGTCGTGTGTTGTAATTTTTTGAAGAGTTTGTAATGCTGATTGAGATTATAGCACACGGTGAATTTCTGGCTGCTTTTTTCGTTTTTGATATGGATTTCTTTCATGTTTATGTTGCGGCGTATTTTTTAATTACTCTGTCAGCTGAATCGTCTTTTTTTGAGCTACCGTGATGACTTTCAACTTTAGGCTTGATTTTCTTGATTTTCTAGGCTTGACTTTCAACTCTAAGCTTGATGTTCGAAAATCGCGCCCTCGAAGTACAGCACTAAAAGAAACTAGACAGTTGAGGCTGTGTGTCGACTGCAATGCAAAAAACAATATTACAGGACCATGGGTAGTCCCCACATGTTGGGTTTTTAAGAGCTTTCCCGGTAAAAGCTCGGTGTCTGCCGGTGGTCAAAACCATCTCCTCGTTGTGAGGAATCTAAATCCGGGTCAGCAGGTCGATTTAAAATTTTTAATCGGGATTTTAAGAGCTTTGCCGGTGGAAGCTCAGTGTCTGCCGGGTGTCAAAATGATCCCCTTGCAATAGAGAACCTAAGTCAGGGTCAGCAGATCAGGTAATTTAATTTTTTTCTGGCAGGCAAATTAGGCAGACCCTGTCAAAATACTTTTGAGCGCTACTGCACAGCCCAGCTAAATAATATTTCGATTAAACTCCCCTTTAATTGAAACATTTTACATGTGCAGTAGCTTACGTTTTTTATAAATGACCCTTATCTTAATGCCATTCTTTTATTTCCCATATACTGTCCATAAACTGGTACACATTCAGCTACTGGTGTTTTTTTTTCACCTTATTTTTTGCGCACGCGTGTATGTAGCTAAGTGGTTTCCTTTATTGGTCTTATATGATGATTGATTACGTTTATGATTTTTTTATTATACCGTAATGCTGACAGTTTTACTGCTTTTTTACGGTATTAAACTTGTTATTATCATTATTGTATGATGTTATTATATTTTTTTCCGGATTTTCATTTCGGTTTTTTTTCTCCCCCGAACGTTAAGACTCATTATACATCTGCTAAAAAACGCGCAATGCTCGAGTAATGAAACATTCATCGTTCTTGGAAGTATAAAAAAAAATATTGTAAAATTTTTATTCCATCGCTAAAAGCATTTGGATTTTTCACTCGAGCTTGATTTTCATTCAAAATTTAAGTAGTGGCTAATGGGCTGGGAAGAGTGAGGATTTTGATGCAGTGTTCGTTTGAAATATTTGATTTCTTTTTAATTGGGTTCATTTTAGTGATCGTTCTGGGCCTCGAGACGATTCTGTGTTTCAGAAAGGCTGCAGAGGATTTCGTGTGGATTTTTAAAGGAGTCATTCCAGTCATTCCGTCTTTTGCTTTAAAAAACGTATATTTTTAAATAAACCTTCGAACATTACCTCTTGCCAAATAAAAAAAAATGTTTCCAATGTTTCCAAGAATTCCAAATCCCGCTGTCGTAAAGTTTCAAATCATTTAATCAGCTTTTCGTATTCTAATCTAATACTCTCCCTTTTACTTATTTTACCCCCGCAAACACCCCCTTTTCCCCTTCACGCAAAGTCTCCGACATTTTTATTCAGTAAAAGAAAAAAAAAAAATTTTTTTTGAATGCCTTATAAAGATCTTGAAAATATCCCACCATTAATTTCTCGGTGTCAGCCGAAAAGCGAGAAAACGAAGCGAAATCCATTAGAATTCGTTCGAAAGTAAAACGGAAAACTTGTCGATGTTAAAGCAAGTTTTCCAAAAAGTTGCGGAGCTCGGTGAATGATAACTCTGGAATGCAGATAAATCGGATTTCATCGAGCCAGAACTTTTTAAATGGACTGGAAACAGTGAAAATGAATCACGGAAAATAATCTTTGCTTTATCTTTCTATTCATCATTTATTCACACGCACAATGGGTGATGACGACATCTTACATGTCGTAGTTGGGTTAGGTTCTGTGATTGATAACTTTTTTTTTTTTTACAAAGGATTTGGATATTTTCAAATCCCCGATTTTTATCTCGTCTTTTAGTAACCGGAAATTTTTTTTTTTCGATTTCATGGTGTTGGTATGTAGTTTTTGTATTGTAATGGCGGCACGTCTTGGGATCGAATATTTTTCCAAGAAAAAAGTTCGATATGTGATTTCGAAAAGTCAATTTTTCTTCACTCGAAAAAAGCGGCGCACAATAAAAAAAATTGTATTCCCTTACAGAAAAAATGTGGAAGTAAAAAACATCCGAAGCCCTTGAATGCCGTCTGTAAAATCAGAAGCTAACAAGAAAATTTTCCAATATCGCCCTTCTATATATTTTAAGTGGAAGTTTGAATTTCGTGCATGCGAACGAAATCTTTCTCCAAGTCAAAGGATACGAAGTATTATATTCAAGATGGATTTTGAGCCTTTATTGAATTTCGGATATTAGAGAGAAGTGGATGTCGCTGAAAGCTAAAAGTTCTTTAGTTTTGTAATCGGAAGGGGATCTTCAGGAGGGATGCATATTGCACGGTGCTTCCAGTTAGAAAATAAGCTTGATTTTTAAATTTTTAAAAAGAGAACAGAGTGTTTGAAAGGGGCTGCAGAAAAATTTCTTTGGGTTTATTTCGAATGGATTATTTTTTGTTAGTGTGGTAATTAAGATTTATCGGAATTAAGATTTTGAGCTGCTTCTTAGGCTACTGATAAACTTCAGGATCATCTTGAAACATAAAAGAAAAGAAAATTTATAGACCTTGGTTTAATCAGTGTTGTCGGCTTAATTAAACTGTAGTCGATACTATCTTACGCGATATTGCTATATAAATAATATTGCGGTTTCTGTATTTTGCAGTTAATGCCCGAGTTCATTAAACCATTAACTGCTTCTTTACTCGGCAATTACTAATTATTTCTTCTTTTTTTTTATTTTTTACAAATCAAAATATTTTATTTTTAGTAGCTTCACGAGCGATAAATGTCAGATTAATCTTAATTATTTAATCAAAAATGTTAAGTTAATTTTATGTGGTTTTATCTGCGTGACAGTGACTCGTCTCTGTCGCACGATGACCCAAACTGATCATATTCACATAACGGAATTTTTTTAATTGTTCTGTGTGTTGAACGGGATGACTTAGCGCACGCTTCCGCGTCATAATTTTTGTAGCGCAGCACGTTTCGAGCGTGCTGAAAGTCATATCGGCCCGCCCATTGTCGCTCAATTCTACGGCAGCTACTTACACAAATGCTCTCTTAAAAGAAGTCTGATCCATTAAGATATCCATTTGAAAATTACATTTTAACGGGCATAACCCTCTTAATATTTAAGACGTATGAAACAAAAGCCTTCAAACCACCTTAGCTACGAAAACCCGTTGAATTAATTGCACGTTTTTTTTTCTTTACAACGGCTTATTGCAATCGAAGCTTATAAAATATAAATACTAAATAGCTTCGTTTTCGCTATAAATCACGATTCGCTAAAATTTTAGATATCCCACGACTAACTCTCTCATCCAGAATTGATTTTCTCATCTCGACCCAATAAATCTTCGCTATGCGAAAATAATTTTCATAAAAGGGCTCGGGGTAATATAAATAAATAGGAAAAGTCATACTCTTTTACCTTTGTAGCTTTTCTCCTTCTCTATCTCACCTTTTCCTCAAAGGGATTTTCGAAAAACGGTTTTTCGAAAATTATGTTTATAGTTCCAGGTTAATTAGTAACAAAATAGGGCCAATTATCCGAATGGGATAGAGTTGATACGGTTTGACTGATTACAACGACGGTAAAGTGGGTGTTTCAGGATGGCCCCGGGCTGACCCTTGACCTCGGCAAGCCCCTGGCCCATCTCAGATCGTCGTGACCCTTCTTTTAATCTAAGATCCATATTAGGTACCTGGATGCCCCTCCCAACGCTCTGAGCTGTTTTCAAACCGAGATCACGAAACACCTTAGTTTTGAAAAACTTGTAACTTCTTCAGTTATTTAACTTTGATTTATATGAATTTACAATTTTTTTTTTTTTAGGGAAAATGTTTTTCATGAGTTGCTTGTTTTATGACGTAATGCGATCATTTATCCTCCCGCTATCGATTTTTCAGTTCGTTGAAATGGTTTACTGCATTTATCCGCCATATTTTTGAGTCGAAGGGGGAATATTTTATAATGTTTACTACTTTTAAATTTTATGTACATCTGCATAGCTAATATTAGTTATTTTTTTTTGATGTTGGGAAACCTGTAGGAGAGGGGAAGGAAATCGTATATTTGGAATGTTGATGCCA
>Ga0181469_100600_pt2 | contig 12700 bp, 14 predicted proteins | sample InSIn2SAF170_2_FD_119081 | JGI IMG/M metagenome (GOLD analysis project Ga0181469, IMG submission 119081) | Clean room microbial communities from NASA Spacecraft Assembly Facility at Jet Propulsion Laboratory, Pasadena, California, USA -... ... | reverse complement strand
AGAGCATACTGCAAGGATGATTAGTGCGCTTCTTCCAACGATGTAAGACTTCAGATAACCATACCCCAGGGAAGAATCCAGCCTCGGCGATACCAAGGAAGATGCGGCAGGTGACCAACCCGGCGAAGTCTTTTACCACGCCGGTGAAAGTCATCACGATGCCCCAAGAGACGACAAGGATGCCGATATAGGTTGATGGTCTCTTGAACTTCTTGAGCAAGATGTTGCAGGGAACTGCCAGATCGAAACGAGTTAGCTGTCTGCTCAGGGCCAAGCGAGGTGTTTGGTGAGAAAGTACCTTCAAGGAGGATGTATGGAATCTTCAATGTAGGTCAGTCATACTGTGTGCTGCCAAAGGACACAAATGCAAGATGCGCCGGCTGAAGAGGAAGGAAGATGAGGACAAAACATACTGCGATATCGTTAGCAATCTATGTCACAAGGTAAGGTATCATGGTTCAGACTGACCAAAGAAGAGCGAAAGTGCAATATTATACTGAATGCCAGTCATGTTTACTTTTCATCTCTTGTCAGCGGTGGTACAAAGATTGAAAGGACCGTGCCATCGTACAATCTTCGATCATGCCCTCGATCTTTGCGTTACCAATGTTTGCTCTATCGATATGTGCCATGAGGTACAAAAGAGCTAGAACAGGTACAAGTCGGAAGTCAATCTTGCGAACCATCTTCTTCTTCTTGTCCTCAGGAAAGTTCTCGTAAAATTCCGTCTCTTCGGCAGTAAGACCAATGTTGGCATACTTGTTGTTGTTGACTTCGATGTGGTCGACTTTCTCAAGGTCTTTCTCGACCGAATGAGTCGACGCTCGGTCGTTCGAAGGTTGAGCCATGGCGATGACAGTAGATCTTCTTGGCGGAAGTGAAGGTAAGATACTCTTATGGAGTCGAAGCGTTGTCGACAAGACAATTGTGCAGATTGGAAGGCATGGCACCATGGCACTCCGGCCAGATATAAGGTAGCGACCTGAAGCTCAACGGCCACCCCCGGACTCTCCTACACCCCCATGTGGAGTAGAAGTCGGGGTAGATCGCCGAGGCTGGATTCTTCCCTGGGGTATGGTTATCTGAAGTCTTACATCGTTGGAAGAAGCGCACTAATCATCCTTGCAGTATGCTCTCCCTTCTCAAACATGTACCCTACCGAATCTGGCTTTCCCTAACCTTACCTGCTCCCTACTTCTTCTAAAAGTGATCGTCTTGCTGACCCTCATCTGTGTAGCGCTGTGTATCTGATCACTAGGTGAGTCTAAGTTACATCTCAACAATGAGGGACCCTTACTAATATCCACATTCCAGATGGTACGGACAACGCCAAGTCCAAACTCGTCTCGCTCTGTTCTACTGTGCATCCGCCCTCTCAGGAGCCTTCTCGGGTCTCCTTGCATTCGCTATCGCCAAGATGGACGGAATCGGCGGCCGACCGGGCTGGGCATGTATCTTCTTGCTCGAGGGCATCGTCACCGTGATCATTGGTGCCGCATGTTTCTTCGTAATGCCAGACACACCTGCTCTCTCCGGAAGATGGCTCACGGCCGAGGAAATGCACTACTTCGCCATCCAGAACATGATCAAAGACGGCGGCAGAGCGACATCCGAGAAAGCCGACAAGTTCAAGTGGTCGTACCTGATCGACCTTGTCACCGACTACAAGGTGTACTTGCAAGCTTGGATCCTGTTCACGGCTTCGGTCTGCGCATATGGTAGGTCTCCCAGCACCTCGCACGTAAATTGCAATACTCACATCTCGCAGGCCTCAAATTCACAATGCCCTCGATCACAAAGTCAATGGGCTACACCTCAGCCCAAGCCCAACTGCTAACCATCCCACCCTACGTCGCCGGCGCCATCTCGGCAATCACCCTCTCCAAGCTCGCCGACCGCTTCAACTGGCGCATGCCCTTCATCCTCGGCCCCATGGCCGCCGTCCTCACCGGCTTCTGCATCCTGCTGCCCCTAGCAAGCAACATCGAGAACCGCGTGGCAGCCTGCTACATCGGCGTAATGCTCATCTGCATCGGACAGTACCCGACGAACCCCGCCGGGTCCGCGTGGATTTCCAGTAACCTGGCGGGAGACTCGAAGCGGGCGATGGGAATCGCTCTGAACATCTGTCTCGGTAACAGTGGAGGCATCTTGGGATCGTACATGTTCCTTGACTCGGAGAAGGAGAAGGGATACCCGACTGGGTTCAGCATTGGGCTTGTTTTCGCTGCTATTACTCTCATTAGCACTGTTGTGCTCGAGTGGTCTTACTCTAGGATTAACAAGCAGAGGGAGGCGATGGACGAGGATGAGGTTAGGGCGAAGTATACCGAGGAGCAACTTGCGAGGATGGGTGATAAGAGTCCGTTCTTTAGGTATAAGCTTTAAGATGGCATGGCTAGAGTCAGGGTTGTAGGAGGGGCACACGGGTGGTACATGTAATTGGGTTGGTCTTTATATGTCTGCAACGACTGAGATAGCAGTGTCAATGCATGTCTCGTAATATGCTTTTGAGGACCACTATCGATTCCAAGCCTAAGTTGAACTTGGACAGTACGGTGTCCTTTGATATGTCCTGTGGTAGCAAAGCTGCTTGTGAACGATTATCGTCTTTTGGGGATTCATGCCTATCATCCATGGTTTAACGATTGAATTTGTCAAACGAAGCTCAAAACCATTTCTCTCATCAGTAAGGACAGTTTCATCATTCGAGTCATGCAACATGATCACTCCCCATCCGTGAAAGAACCCAAAATCACCCACTAACTCGCAGCCCCCAGAAAACTCACACCCGACTAAACCCATTCGATAACATATCACAAAATCTCCTCACTTCGAACAATATTGTCCAATCTGAGTAGTATCGACCCCCCAAGCAATACTGTTAAACTCGATGTCGACCGCAAAAATCTCCTTCTTGTTCGAGATGTAGAACAGGTTGAACCCAGTGACAGGGTATTTGCTGCTGCCAATCTTGTCGAAGGTCCATTGCCACAGGATCTTGTTCTTGTCCGTGACGTAGATGTTGCTGCGGCTGATGCTTTTGGTCGGGTTCTTCATCACGCCGTTGTACCAAGTCTCGCGATCGGTGAGGACGGGGGCTTCGACCTGAGGGGGTGGAGGTTATTAATATTTCATGAGAGATGGAAGGAGGGTTTCGGTTGGACTTGCATTGTTTTGCGGAGAGATCAGAGAGTTGATGGAGCCAGAGCGTTCGGTGAAGCCCGGTGATAGGTATTTCTTGTAGGTTTGGCTGGGAGGCTGGCCTTTATAGGGCTGGTTCCTGAGGACTGATATGAAGCCGTTGACGATGTCTTCGGCTTGCTTTTGGGGCAGAGTCCCTTGATACGGAGTTGGGTTGCTGTTGCCGTATTCTGGAGGAGCGACGGCAGCGGCGACCGCGAAAGAGAAGATGGAAGCGAAGAGGATGAACTTCATGTTGGTTGAGTGATTGGTTTTGGAGTTGGTTATGTGTTGTGAGTGATTGATGGGAAGAGATGGGAATGTTGTATCACGGAAACAGGTCGTCTTCAAGTACTTTATGTTGAGTGAGTTTCCCTGGTAGCCGGTATTCGACCTCAAGTACACAACATGCGCCTCCAATGTACTGCAGTCCGACCTAGACCTCTCAGCTCAGCTCTGCGGCTGATGATCCTCGTCTGTATACTCCGAATTGAGATCACAGGGTAAAGCTCAGGGGAGTGTCACGCCATATTTGATCAGGCCAGAAAAGCCTCTTTTGCCTTGTATAGCTTCCACGCTGACTTAAAGGACTAGATCCAGGCAAATATTATCCGACTGCAGCGCCATGTGTCCAGAATGTTAGACACGACAGGCGCCTCTATTGTTTGAGGATTTATGCTCCAGACGCCCGAACTTATTCTGGCAAGATCAGTTGATGATGTGGAGTCTAGACGGAAGAGATCGTATGGGGCGTAATTGTAACGTCAGGTGCTGAGAGAAAGGAGACTCGGGGTCTTGTATCACAGGCATGGCGCAAAGCTCGTGTGTGGAATAGCATAGGTGCGAAGGCACATGCTGCATTCGCTGAGCATTCGCCTGTCATTATTTTTAGCACGTCTTTCCTTGCCAATTTATGTGAGGAATACTTTAGTTTCGAGATTGTAGGCTACCTTCTGATCACCACTTGCGCCCTGCAGCCCAGACCAGGGAGGGTTTAAGAGCACAAATAATGCGTCTCAAGTGCAGAATGATCAGTAAGACTATGGACATGGAAGTCAAGGTAGGCAGGTTACATAACTAGTGTGTAACAACTTGCCTGCGGCCAAACTAACATTCCCCGCCATTGGCCTTGCGGAGATGTCGGGTGGAGAATCGGCTACCCTCATAGACCGAACGGCTGGCTGTTGCCGACTTCCCACCTTTTCCGTGTGTTTTTCCTGTCCGGAAATCGACATGTAACATGTTTCCACGCTCGGATGAACTTGACCCCGGGCACTTGCCGACATCCACCTCGATGGATGAGCACAATGTGACCAGTGGAGGTGGGTCTGATCGGAAAGCACGCATTCTTATATAGTCTACTCTTGTCAAAATACAGTACTGCTTCACGCCCTAACATCCTCACAACACCACATCTACCATCATCATGCTCCCCTCACACTTCACCCTCAATACCGGAGCCAAGATCCCAGCCGTGGGCTTCGGCACCTGGCAAGCCGCACCAAAAGAAGTCGAGAACGCAGTCGCCGAAGCACTGAAGCAAGGCTACCGCCACATCGACTGCGCCGCCATCTACCGCAACGAGACCGAAGTAGGCGCCGGCATCAAGAAATCCGGCGTCAAGCGGGAAGACATCTTCATCACCGGAAAGCTATGGAACACCAAGCACGCCCCCGAAGATGTCGAAGCTGCCCTTGACAAGACTCTCGCGGATCTTGGGACCGATTATGTTGATCTCTACCTGATGCATTGGCCGGTGTAAGTGAAGCCGCTCGTGCAATCGACCGTCCACCAAACCTAACACCCACGCAGAGCATTCGCAGCAGGCGACAAATTCTTCCCTCTTGACAACGAAGGCGTCTTCCGCCTAGAAGGCATCGACCCCGCCGTCACCTACAAAGCGATGGAGAAGCTGCTATCGACCGGGAAAGCAAAAGCAATCGGAGTATCCAACTTCAACATCCGCAAACTAGAAGACCTACTCTCCAAAACCAGCGTGGTGCCCGCGGCCAACCAGATCGAAGCCCACCCGTACCTGCAACAACCCGATCTCCTCCGCTTCTGCCAGGACAAGAACATCATCGTCGAAGCCTACTCGCCGTTAGGGAACAACCAGACCGGCGAGCCCCGCACGGTCGACGACGCGGTCGTGCACGAGGTCGCAAAAGATCTAGACATGGATCCTGGTGTTGTGCTCGGTAGCTGGGGCGTGCAGCGCGGTACTGTGGTTCTGCCCAAGAGTGTGACGCCGTCGAGGATCGCGTCGAATTTGAGGGTCAAGGAGTTGCCTGCTGACCAGCTGAAGAGACTTAATGACTTGGAGAGGCATAAGCGCTTCAATTTCCCGGCTCGATGGGGTTCGGATATTTTCGAGGAAGCGGGCGAGGAGAAGGTCAAGGCGGCGGCGAAGGAGGCTGGGCCTGAGAATAAGACTAAGTTTACTGTTTGAGCATATAGTGAGCGTTAATAAAAACCTGATACATGAGTGCGAGAAAGTACCATTCTACTGTCAGTTAATGCGTCTGCCTTTGTCTTCCTACTTGTCGCTGTCAATGTTGGATTGTATCGGGCAAGTAATGTTCAGTCTCATCATATCATGCATCTCATCTAGTAATATCCCGTAGCTAATACTTGGGCCTCGAGGGGATCGTCTTCATCTGCTCTCCCGGGTGACCATCAAGACCGAAAAGATTATAGATCCACTGAATGATCACGAAGAAGCTCTCCGGCTCGCCCATGTGCTTCCTGTCTTCGATGAACCTCGCTTCCTTCGGCGCACCATGGCGCAGGCAGAGCTCATAGTCATCGATCGGGAAGATCTCATCGTTTACGCCGTTGACAAGCAGAAGCCTCGCGCACTCCGGCTTGTCAAGCGTGCCGTCGTTCAAGAGAGAGAACTTCGACGCCTCCTTCTTGAACTTCTCCAGGTCGTTTCCGTATCCCCATTTGTAGGCTAGCGTGTTCGCTAGATCGAACGGGTACTCGAGAGTGTTGACGCTGCTGAGCCATCTTTCGTCGAACATGTAATGGCAGCCGCCACCAAGTGCGACAACACCCGCGACCCTCTTCGGGTGCGTGTGAGCAAGACGGATGGCGTAGTAGCCGCCTGTGCTGAAAGCCCAGACTGCAACCTTATTGTGGTCAATTTCCTGCTGCTCGTCGAGCCAGTCGAGTAGACTGGACCACTCACGGTCAGGAGATGTTGGGTCTGTGGCATCAGCCGGGGAGTCACCGGTTCCAGGAATCTCCAGAATGACAACTCCGACCCCCTTCTGCGACCAGCCCTCGATCCAAACTGCGAGCTCGGTGCGGTAGCCGTCGAGTCCCGTGAAAATGATCACCACCGGAACGGGTTTATCTTTGGTTGTGCCGGGCGGCAGATGGTAGTAGAAAGGAATTTCCTTGCCTTCGCTTGGCAGGCCGTGTTTGTGCGGGATGGTGACTTGCTGAGTTGGGCGCTCACGCAAACCCAGGCCCTTCCGCGATGCTTTTTTACCCTCTTCCCAGGCATGTCGCTGCTTTTCTGAGCGAGGCGCGGGGAATCTTGAGATGGTGTAGAGGGAGGAGGCCCGCCTGATTTAGGTTAGTCAGGCTTCATGTCCTGTGTTCGTTGGGTCAAATCAAATACAGGTAGAGCTCCGAGGCCTTCTCCTTGTTGCCTTCCTTTTCGGCCTTTTCAGCTTCTGCGACTAATTCTTCCGCTTTAGGGGAAAAGGCCTGCGCGTAATTGTCCCAGTTGTAGGGTGGCTTTTGTCCTTCCTGTTGTGTGGCGTGTCAGATCTTGTGGCACGAGCTGCTGTTTGCATGCATTCTGATCTCACCTGGATCAGTCGCTCGACCACCGGTTCAAAATCCTTCAGGGAGCCGAACATGAAAGGATAAACACCCATGGTGCACTGCACGCTAGGTCAGAGTTACGCCTCGACATTACAACTGCTGTTCACAAGACATGTGTACGAACCAGCGGTTTCCACTTTGTCTCCCATAGCTGCTGAAAACTCTCGTGATGCGGTGCTGTAGTGCCGAGCTTCTCTTGGATGAAGAAGTCTCCGTTGGGAGCGGCCATGATGAATGATATGTGTTTAGTACAGTATGTAGAATCGCTCGGTAGACGGGATGGCAGGCAGTGCAGGAATACAGGAGATTGGAGAGTGTGAGACCAGATATCAGAAAGACCTACGCAAGCCGCTGAGTTACTTATCGGGCAATGCAGCGTAAATAGCACGGTGATTCGGTGTGAGTTACATCTCGCGTTTCGGACGTGGTGTCTAGAGTCCGAAGGCCGATCATTGGACAGTTGGCTGCCTCTCTTATAGGCGCTAATAATCCAGTCGAAGGCCGGTGGGGTGAGCCGGGGTGGCATGGAATCGGTCAGAGGCCTTGGAGCATCCCGGCGGAGATCGTCAAATCTTCCGGTGGGCGCGCAAGGTACTTACACGTAGCAGCTACACGTGAGAAAAAGTGAAAGACATCAACACCAAATTGCAATCATGCCGGAGTTGACAAACGTGGGCAACATTTTTCGCAACCTTATGGGAACTTGGAAGCTACGAAGGACATTGAACAGCTCTCTACCTGGATTTCCTTCAGGAACCTTCGAAGGCACGGCAACCTTCGTCCCTCGCAAGCCAACCGCACACTCTGTCGCCGCCGAACTGCTATACCATGAAGAGGGCGAGCTGAAGACCGACAATGGCTTTACCCTCAAGGCCAACCGGAAGTACATCTACAGATACAGTCAGGACGAAGACAAGATGAGTGCTTGGTTTGTGAAAGAGGACACCAAGGATGTCCGTGGTAAGGAAGAGGTGGACTACTTGTTTCATGATATCGAGATGACGGACGAGAAGTCTGCCATAGCTGGCCGTGGAGAACACTTGTGCAGCATGGACATGTACTGGGCATACTACGAGTTCAGAATGCCAAAGGTGACTGAGGAGTCCACGGATGCTGAAGCTGAGGACGACGAGCCAGGCATGAATCTCTGGGGCTTAAGATACAAGGTCAAGGGTCCTGAGAAAGACTACACGAGCGATTCTGCTTACGAGCGGGCGTGATTTGCGTGCACACATGAATATTTGAAGCGTCACGAGCCGCTGCTGTAGTGAGGCGATGCTGGCTCCCATGACTGTGGTCGTATGCTATGAGTCGGCGTTTGCTATGCATTGGGCACTACATCGACTCGTGGTGGATTTGCAGATTGGCTATACAATCGACAGCAACGGCTACGAAAGCAAATGGTTTCGATGCTGGAAGATATGGTCTTGCGCTACACCGACGGCGCGCCTCGACTCCGAGCCTACCTACTAGAGCTCTTGGATGGTCAAGCGTTGCGCACATTACGCCTTACCTCGAGGGTCTTACATGATATGGTCGATCATCACCCGGATAGGATGTTCAGCCAGCTCCTAGTCTTCGCTCCTTGGTCTGACCGTCGCGATGCTGAGTCTCTCAAAGCAGTTGCCCCGTTCTGCCATAATATCACGGTGAAGGTTGGCTGCAATGAACAACGCCGCACAGAGCGAAGAGCACCCGAACCACACGAGAACAGGCCGTCGAATGGGAGCCCACGTGTTATCGCTGTGCGCGGCACCTCTGCTCGTTATCTTTGGCGTAACATACGACAGGCACTGTCCTCATCAATCTCCAGTTCTGTGTCTTCATCGAGCATGCCGGTGTCCAGCGACCAGTTTTCGGCGGTGACACGATCTACAAACTCTTCAATTCCACCAGCGCCTGATCGGACCTCCCAAAAGTCGGCACAGCTCTTATGGAAGAGCATTTTCTCAAGATGTCAGCAGCTGCGAGGCGTCACCATCAACATTATGGGTGATCCAGGATGGCCTGGACGGACTGGTGTTGAGGATGCACTGGTGATGGTTCGCGCAGCACTCGAGACTTCTCAGCTGTCCCACGTACGATCTATTCAATTCACACCAATACACGCCATGGGAATCATGCATGTACGCTGGTCGGGTCTAGGGGCTATCGGCACTGACCTCGAGTCCGTACCTACGTACAAACTCTGGCAGAACTTGCACACCCTGAACATACAACTACGCAATCCTTTCTTGAAAAGGCACGAGCTGAGTCGGAGCCAGCAAGCAATGTGTAAGAAAATCTTATACGATTACCTGCGCAGCTTTGCCGCCACTCTCAAATGTCTCCGCTTCGTATGGATGGACGATGATGGACCAAGTCCCATCACGCTCGATCTGGAGCCCGAATTGATTGGAAACCGTCAGCCGATTGTGTGGAGTGTGCTAGAAGAAATGTGCTTGGGCAATATACAACTGCCGCATCGGACGATCACGTTGCTACCCGAGCGAACTGTCAATCCCGATGTGCGGGTGCGCATGCTTCGGAGCACACACAAGCACTCGATGGCGGTGTTTGGAGATGAAGATGCGTGGGTAGAGGTCTTGCTTAATTATGCGCCCCACAGCATGGATCGAGAGAGAGTCAATAGGCAGGCGAGTAGTTTGTACAGCCAGTAGTGAATGAATGATGAAGCAGATGTGCCATGCAACAAGCGTCACAGAGCTTGCAAAAACGCCTTTCTCTGCGGTATAATAGACTAGAACTATTGAAGTCGTCTCATGAGTCGTGATCCAGAATAGAGATCAAAAAAGAGAGAATCTTCAACCAACAACACTACATCTCGGCGGTATAGTATCCTCGAGATCGTTCGATATACCTCTAGGGAACACCGTAAAGCGCTGTCTCACTTTTTCTTTTCCTCAGGAGGGTGTCCATCACCATCCCGACGTGCACGATCGTGTCCAGATTGCACTGACTGAACCCGTCTTTTGCGTTATTGGAAGATTGAGTTTCACATTGCTCCGTGGTTCCACTCCAATCCGACCATCATCGTAAAATTATTATAGACACACATCAATTGATAGCAGAGATACACTTCATCAATCCCCTTGATGTTGCAAAGAAACAATCTGGAAAGGCGGGGGTCGACGGAAGCAGCCGCGACGCTTGGCGCCCACGGGAAGAGCGTGTGTGGTCTCCAAATTCAACTTTCGAGAACAACGCCTTGCCTTGCCGCAGACGACCATCGATAACCATCTCAACAGCTAACCAACAGCCAAGATGTGAGTCCCGTCCAGATACTCTGCCCGCCGAATGCACCGCACACCGCACGAGAATCAGCATATCCATCCGCCGCACACGCACCTCGAATCTCAATCCTCCGCCAACATCCACATCCACATCCAATCGCCCGCCGCACGCACAATGGCACCTCCCAAGGACGCACCGTACTAATATGCTCTCTCTGCAGGGTCAACCTCCGCACCCAGAAGCGCCTGGCGAGTGCCGTCGCAGGCTGCGGCAAGCGCAAGATCTGGCTCGACCCCAACGAGGTCAACGAGATCTCCAACGCCAACAGCCGCGCCACTGTTCGCAAGCTCATCTCCGATGGCCTCATCATCCGCAAGCCGGTCACCATGCACTCGCGCTCCCGCGCGCGTGAGTTGACCGCCGCTCGCCGCATCGGCAGACACCGTGGCACCGGTAAGAGAAAGGGTACCGCCGACGCCCGCATGCCTAGGTGAGTTCTACCACCTTCACCGGAGCGCTGGAATGGAGGACAAGGAGGAACAAGGCCGGAAGCTGGGGAACGCATGGAATTATGGAAGTCTGAAGATGGGTCGGAATGGGATTGCGACTGACAATCCATTACAGCCAGGTTATGTGGATGCGCCGTCTCCGTGTCCTCCGTCGTCTGTTGGTCAAGTACCGCGCCGCCGGCAAGATCGACAAGCACCTTTACCACGAGCTCTACCACCTGAGCAAGGGTAACACCTTCAAGCACAAGCGTGCCCTCGTTGAGCACGTAAGTCCCCCCACCACGTGACGACATGATCGTTGCCACTTCACACCAACCAGAGGCAAAGTCTAACAACCTCTACAGATTCACAAGGCCAAGGCCGAGGCCGCCCGCGAGAGCAAGCTCAAGGAGGAGATGGACGCCAAGCGTGCCAAGACCAAGGCCGCCCGCGAGAGGAGACAGGAGCGCGTCCAGAACAAGCGTGCTGCCATCGAGGGCGAGGAGGAGCAGCAGGAGGCTACCCAGTAGATCAAGCTTCCGATTCTCCGAAATCATCATCGGCATCAATCACGTTGAAGGTGTTTTCATGCATCAGCCAAGGAAAAACAGCAGCGCTTTCTGGACGACAGCGGGTGCTTGAGGCGAATGCACAGCGTTGCTTCATACAAAAGGGACCAATGGGGCTGTCTGCTTTTGGGCGTTTCCGAGTAGTGCGTCGTCTGCCGCCGCAGGTGTTTTTAGTCCGAGGCCAAATGAAATGTGACGTCTCGTACGAAAAGAAAACAACCTCGGGGTCCGATCCAATTCACTTCGATTATAAAATGATTATAAGATCCAACAGTTCGGACTGCGCTTATGACCCACACGACACCCAAACGTCTTTGGCATACTGCGTGTCTCAGTCGGTCCAGGCTTAATTTTGGTTCCATGCTGACTCTGTCGTTTTCAATGAGTCTTTGGAGTCAACCTCCCACGCTCAGTGTTGGAGGGCGTCTCAATGGACGCCTGATGATTGGTACATGCATAAACCACATGATTATTGAATGTACCTACCCAATTCTCGCCACCCTGTATGCCAGTTCCTGGCCAGGCAGGACACGTCGATGTAGTATCAGATGTGTCGTATGAATAGAGCTGCAATGTAGAATATCTGCTTTGCTTGAACGATACATATACTTACGTATATTTCGCACGTGTTCTGATATTCATGGTGCTGAGCGTGACATCTCTTCCATGTTTTGGCCGACCCACATGGGCGTGTGCGTGTGCCTGTCTGATATTGCCATGATTCATTCGTGCTCAACCTTGATCGCTTCATCATTCCCATGTCAAACAACACTGGCACTTCGGTACGTTGATGATAATGGGTCTGGTAAGGAACACTTTCCCCGTGGCTACCATCGAAGTTCAACAGTGCAACTTACCTAGGTAGCTCTATTGCTCACTTACTGAGTCTTCCAATGACATCAGAAATCACAAAGCAGACACATTGCATCACAGGTAGGTATTCGAAGAGAGGAGTCATTCCAATCTCGGCTTCAAAATATCATATACATACAAGTCGTACAAAAAAAGACAGGAACAATATGGGATCCCTCACAGACAGTCAGTCAGATTCCCCTTACGAGTCCTGCTTCTTGTTCATGGCATCGGCAGTCTCCTTGTCCTTGGCGAGCTGGGCCTCGTTGTCGGAGATCTTCTTCCGCAGAGCTGCCAGCTTCTCGGCCTCCTGCTTCTTGACGTACAGGCCCTCCTCGGCCGCCTCCTTCTTGTTGAAGGCGTCGCTGGAAGCCGCGCCGCCGGAGCGCGTGGCGCCCGTGTCGCCGGCGGCCATGCGCTGCGTGATGGCGGTGAAGGTACGGATGGATGTAGGTGCGGTGGCGCGGGGGATGGCGCGGGTTGCGAGGCGGAAAGACATGTTTGTGGTTGGTTTCGTTGGTTTGGTTGGTTGGTTGG
>Ga0181469_100712_pt1 | contig 12714 bp, 12 predicted proteins | sample InSIn2SAF170_2_FD_119081 | JGI IMG/M metagenome (GOLD analysis project Ga0181469, IMG submission 119081) | Clean room microbial communities from NASA Spacecraft Assembly Facility at Jet Propulsion Laboratory, Pasadena, California, USA -... ... | reverse complement strand
CAAAGTCCAGATGCATGGATCGTGCGCAGGCTGTGGTACAGGTTGTAATTGAGTCCCTACATGGATCAACACCCATCGTTGAACTTCAGATCTGCCAAGGATCGCAGTGTTGTGTCAGTAATATCCTACCGATGCTCTGACTCCAGGAAGGAAGTGCTCCGACTGAGCCGGGGCAAGCGGGTGCAGAGATATGACACCTGCTTCCACAGCTTTCACCGGTAGGAACTGTGTCGTCGATTGTAGAAGGGTCATTGTCGGTACAGAGATCTGGTGCTGTAGGCATCTGGTCGGTACGAGGCTTGTGGTGGAAGGCCGCGGTGGAAGCAGTATTTCGGCACATAGTTCAGCCAAGTACAAGACCGTCTACTTCCGGCTGGTGGGACCGAGAGTCTCGGGACGACCAAACGTGTGCGAGGAGTTTAATCGCTTTGGCAAATTTTGAATGAAAGAAAAAGGGAGACACAGTAATTTAGGCCACAGTAGACTGAGGAGTACTCGTGAATACGCGATTTGCCGGGTTTGGTTCACGGTGTAGACCAACACGATCAAGCTACATTTACCAAGTTGATTTAAAGCGTGCATATCATTAAATTCCTCGTTGACCACGACCTCAGCAAAACCTTACATGGTACCCCCGTGGTCACCCGTAACGGTCCTCGGTGTAAAAGGGATCATAACGTGTCCTGCAAGGTGCCCATCAGTAGTTCAATAATCAGAGACGGATGCGGCAACCCACCAGAAATTGCAACCTCCTCTTTCGCACTCGCACGGCTATTTGGTAGGTGGAGGTCTTGGCTTTTTTATCGACGGTCTCCACAATCCCGGGGCCGGATTCATTTTTCGGTATTGCCGTCATACCATGGCAAGTCTTGTCGGCAGTCGCTAAGGAGATGCAACTCGGTGGAGACGTGCATCTGGATGTACCAGAGGTACTTCTCAACCCGGATCCAATCAGCCAGGTTGTGGAGTTGGAAGTAAGATGGAGGGCCCTAAAGCGATGCAGAACCAATCCCAAGCGAACTGGTTAGGATTATTGGGTGACCTCGGTACTGAGTAGCAGAATCGAGGAGGTGGACCGTGATCCTTTTCGCTCACGGCGGAATCGAAATAGGATACAGCCACCGGCACATTCATGAATGGTCCGACTAGAGATACCCATTAGTAGCTTGCTCTTTGGCTTCAATCCAATATGGTTCCCAATGCTACGTTTCCCTAGCTTTTCTCCCTTTGTTGACGAGGGCCAGTAGAACAGGGGCAAAGAAGGGCTTAAACTTCCTCACGGTGGTGCCGATGGTGCCGACGGTGCCGATGTGTAAGCGAATATGTTGATGACTGTCCACGATCTCCATGTCTAGACTTTGTTCGGACTCAGACAGACCGTACCGGTCCTTGGCGGTTTTGACCAATCGATCTCCTGTACACATCTTCACCTGGAGTAAGCAGGTAGAAATATGGTAGTCTGCGGGCATGCGCCCTGATCGGTACGCGTAGAGTAACGTTTCGAAAATGCTCCCTCCCTCAAACTAACCAGATACAGTACTTCTGAGTCAGGGACTTACGGTGGATTAGGGTTGCATCCTTCTCACGCGACCACCCATCGTGAATACGATGCGAGACACGTCTTCCAGTCGATTCATTTCTCATGAGTCAAATGTTCGTCAGCCCCGTTTGACGTGCTTTGAATCCATCACGAACTAATCCCGTGTGAGGGTGAGACGGCACGTTTGCCAGACATGTTGCAAGACTTTTCACAACTTCGAACGGTAAAGACTCCACGGATGCCGGTAGCACATGTCACTTGTGGTCTCGCCATTCCAGATCGACAGATCCATACGTAGCATCCTCGGTGGCTTTGAGCATATCCGCGCAGTCCTGGCGACAAAAACCGAAAGCCTCGAACTTGGCTCTCTTCCAATCGAATTTGTCGTAGTTTGGCACTTGTCGCGTCGACACGGGGAATTCGAAACGCCAGCCGGTTCCCCGCAGGTGGACGTGCTGTCACACAACCACTACTTACGTTAACTACTTTCATAGATCAGATTTTCCTGGTCCTATTCCTGGTCTTTGAGGAACGATAGGGACGGACTTGGAGCGCTTGAGATATGCTCTTCAACTTCCACTTGCTGCTGGACGACGTACTAGTCTTGGCGGACCACCTGGTATGGCGGGAGAAATGCGGCATCCACACCTCACGTGACCTGACCTCGGAACCCGTGACGCCATAAGAGCACTAACGAAGCATAAATTCCAGAGGTCGTAAGGTTAATGGATTACGATCTTTGACCTACTAGACTTTATAGCAGACGTTTTATAGGGACGTTATTCACTCTCGTTTAGACTACATATGTAGCGTTGAACGAGTGTCATTGATCGCTCATTACCAAAGTTGCCGTACCCGAAACAAGCAAGACTTTGGTGAGGAAGCGTGGGTGTCCAGAGACTTTTCGCGCAGAACTAACGGTTTGTGACTTCGAGATGTAGTCAGATGATCGGTATTTCTTCTGGACATGGGTTCATAACTTCAGTGATGACAGAAGCGACTCATCCTTGGTAGCTCCATTGGCCTTGCTCACCACAGTTCTTTGACTCCATGTTTTCGCTGTCACCTTCATATCCCCACCTGGCATGCCATTCCTGCCTGCCAGCCGGTCTTCGATCCATCAGATGGTCCATGGTTCTCGACTCGGCACGATATCGGTCAGGCCCAAACCAGGTCGTCTACAACGAGATGTAAGTTATACGTTGTCGCCCAAAGAGCTCCCACGAACCATCATTCCCTGACCAGCTCGCGTTGCGCCGTTCAACCTCTTCACACTCTCGCTTAGCACCGCGCGGGACCAGTCCCCTCCCCGGGCTTGGTTTCGTGTTCCTCGTTGCTGGCGCTCTGGATCGCGTGAGAGGGGCAACTCAGCTTCGACGATATCCTTAGCAGCAAATGTACGCTGCTGCACCGATGTCCTGTATGGAGCAGGCTCTGTTTTGCCTCCTGCCGTTCAAACCTCTCCCCCCGAGTCATGCTATGGTCTACTTCAACTACTGATCTTCACATTTCACGTCCGCGGCCAACCTTTTGGTATCATGCTGCCCGGTGTCAACTGTGGCCGAGTAAATGATCACTCCTCCGGTTGAGCGCGGCGCTGGCGTTCGATGCATGCCGATGCACCCTGTTTGTGTCGCGTCGTTCGTGGGTCCGGCTTTCGGCCGCCGATGAGGGTTTCGGCTCCTTCTGAGCACAGCACGACGTTTTCGCTTCTTTCCCGAGGGTACGCCCTCCTCCGCTCGGTCGATAATAGGTCCGGCTGAAACCGTACCGGACGGCGGTGACCCATCGGTACGAAGGCCTTTGCCTTCTGGTACCGAGTTCTCAGGCCAATTAAATAGCTTCCCCATCCCCAAGTTCTCGTCCATAATGGTATATAGCCACCCCTGGAAGGCACCTGGAACTGTGTTTGAGGAGGACGGAAACGATGGACAGGTGTGGGAGGCGGCCGCAGTGTCATTGTCAATTCGGCACATAACTTCGTACTGAGAGATGGATTCGCGATTGGTAGGACCAGAGTGAGGCCAGTTTGATATGCCTGTTGACTGGGCTGAGCATCCGCGCACGGTCGCACCACGGGAGGCTTGTCCTGCTACGCCCCAACACCATGCTTTCTTGTGCTTGCAGAAGTCCGAATGTTCGTAGACAATCAACAAGTCGTCGATCGTGTCGACATCCACGACGTCCAACCCAGCAGTCCTCCGCACAGACCGTGGACACTCGCCTTTCCTAGCCCTTTTGACCAATTCCAGCCACTGGACGGTCAATCTTTTCCGCGGGACGTCTACCACCAACACGTTCGCCGGCCAGTGCTGACGGTCAGTTCCTCTAATCCACACCGAGCTTCCTGGTTGGACAATCAATTCACACCCTATCAGGATTAGGTAAGGCATCTCGAACGTCGGCAGACTCACATGCGAGTACCTGAGTATTCATCCTAGCTTCTACGGATGCGAAGTTCGTCCTTATGGCTAGTCAGCGGAACTCGTCGATGTGATGCCTCCGACTCACCCGTAAGACGCCGTGATCTCCTCGCCCGCTCGAACGACTTTTGATGTAAAGGCGCGAATGACGCGACCGTCGCGGGTCTCCATGACTTGGAATCGAGCATTGGGTTCCGTCTCGTGGTTGATGTAATAGATCAGGCATCTACGGTCCGGTTCGATGGAATGATCTTCAGTCGTCAGTGACAGGGACGTTGGAGGATCATGTATCTCACCCTTGCTATATGCAAAGCGTCGCAGACGGTGGTCTGCTATCTTTGTGTCGTCTTTGATGATCGTCCCCGTATACTGACCAAGCAACGTGTTTGGTCCGATGTCCTCAACGGCGAACAGACCAAAACCTCTCGTATCTCTGGTTGATGGCTTGATTTCCAGCAGTGGCGTCGTCACGGCTTCAAACTGTTGCTTGCAGCCGTGGCAACGACACTCTGCTGGACGACAGTCGCGCCCCATGAGGAAGCACAAACAGCTTTTGCGGTTGCATCTCGTCACACACTGGCATGGCGGAAATCGTTGACCACATCGTGTGCATTGACAGGATGCCTCACAAGTCGTTTGGTTCTGCACGCAGGGGCAGCTGTCGCTGTCGCATCTGCAGTCGACTGAGCACTTGTACGGCACGGGCTGATGAAGAGGTTTCCAAAGGTTCGGAAATCTTTTCTCGATGCTTACTTTGCACATAGTTGTCCAAGCCTTCACCGAGGACGGGTGTGTGCGCGCAGCGACCCGGAAAGATTGCTGTTGATATTTACGCCCTGGTCGAGTAGGACAGAAATAATCTCCGCCATATCGGCGACGCGTGAGACGCGTCTGATGGCAAGACGCGCGCTCACGAAACGAAAGCTCGCCGTATTCACGAGACCGAGGCACCGCCGCCAATCGGAACATCCCGGCACTATCGCGAAAAGAGCCGGGTTCCCAGTGCAAGATCGTTTGCTCTCGCTACGGCGGGCCAAGACCACGAGAAAGGCGTTTCTCTCGACTGGACAAGGGTGTGCCGCCATCGTGCAATGGTTGAAAGCATTGTGCTACAGTATCACCGATGCGGCGATAATTTTCTTTCAACAGCAGCAGACTGTAAACCCTCCAGCTACGACCAGCCCCCTGTCCGGGTCTTCCAGCCAGCGACTCGCCAACCACTTTCACACATCTAAGGAAGGCCTGTGCAGAACTGAACAGAAACATCGGACAAACACGAAAACATCCGTGGGACTCAGTGAAACCCAAGCTCCACCCTGGCGAATACGGTACGTGGACTGAGCAGGTTGTATCCACGACGCGGGCATCGAGGAACAGAAGACAGAAAACAAGGCCCTATTGAGCCGGGAGCAGTTCGACGCGAGGCAAAAACTTCGGTCTCATGCAACCCTCGACTGACAACGTTCGGCTGAATTCATTGGCGGTCGAGGTCGGTCTGGAATGACAGCAACTTTGCCGCTAACCACACTGCGTGCACCTTCGCCATCAACGCCATCGTCAGCATCAACAGTACTATCAGCACCATATCACCGGCGCTTGTGCATCACATGTGCTATCTATGTCAACCTCAGAATGTTCGAAACATCAATCGTTTCGTTCCAGTGTCTTCGTGTCAGCTCGGTTTGTTGAAGGTCGCATGTCGATATCGCCTGACCTTGCTGTACCCGTCCTCATCTTTGGCTGACCTCAATGTTGATCATAGTCGATCACCGAACAGCTGAACGGAGGATAAGATACATTGGTCCACTCAGGGTTACCTGCTAATGATCGGCTCTTTAGCTTGAATCCAGTGTTGTTCCAATGCTACTCCTCCCTAACTCCACTCGCTTGACAGATGTGGGCCGTATGTGGGAATAGAGACGGACTTTGATTTTCACCTTGGTGCTGCAGGTGATGCTGCAGATGGTGTCGATGGTACTTGTAAGGATGTTACTAGCAGTCCACGACCTGCAGGTCTGCACTTTGTCAAACTTGGGTGTACAACCTCAGTCTCTCAGTATTTCAGCCTGTGGTATTTCAGCAGCTATTTTGGCCAGGACTGGCTAGACAGAGAATAGTAGCAGATGTGGATGCGTCACCGTCATCATCATCATCATTAGGAGCAGGGCAGTACGAACAACGCGCATTCAGAAAACTAACATGGTATAGTACATTTTCAGGGATTTGGCGTGTAGTTCAGCACCTTCCTTTCCACCCCGAGCACTTGGAGATATTCCTGACACACATTCCGGTCAAACTGTCCCTCACAGGTCGAATGTGCATAAGCGACGTTGGCGTGCTTTGAATTCGACACGGACTCATCTCTTGCGGGGGTGAGACCACATCTTTCCAGAGCTTGTCACAAGCACTTGTGGCAATTTCAACCCGCAATGTCCTAGCTAATGTAGCCGACACGGGTCACCTGTGGTCCCACCTTTCCAGGTTAACAAAGCCCGGCCGTAGAATCGACAGCAACTTTCAGCATCTTCGCGCAGTTCTGGGCAAAAGTCGCACGGCTCTCCACCAATCAAACTTGTCCAAGACCAAGGCAAACGCTATCCCCTTTCCCCCGCGGGCAGACGTGCATAAAATCTGCAAACGCCCTTGTCAGTGTCGTCCGCTACCAATGGTGTGCTCTTGGCGTCTCGAAACAACACAAGCGATTGCATGGACGGGCTTGCCGGGTCGCGGGAACGAAGGCACAGGTATCCTCGTTTCCTTTCGATTTCAGGTTCTCGAACAGGATCGCTGTCAGATCTACCGTCCGAAACGAGTGGCTACCTCGATACCGTTCTCGGTCCGGGAAACACACTAGGCACAAGGGTGACGATCTGCGCTTCAATCATCGAGTTACTGTTGCCGTTGCGTTTTCATGTTCTGCAATCCCCTTTGGCATCCGGAAGCTTCTGCTCTGACCGGTCTCCCACTGGTAGACGATCCGTATCCTTCGCGCGTATCGAGGTTGAGTGTTGACAATGCTTTCGAACGGCGCAGCTCTTCAACCTACCTCCATAGGCCATGTTGCTACAACGCGAGACGCACTTATCTTGTTCGAGGCCTGTCTGCAGGGCCCTAAACCCTCGAATTCAGTATCACCATTATCACACAGTGTCTGTTGGCAGGCTAGGAGACTGTCGAAGATGCAAAAATTGATTCGAGTGAGTTTCCGGTCATGTCTTCCAAACCCATGCAGTCTAGAGCTTGCCTGTTTTGACTATCATGAAAGGCCTGGAATAAAGTATTTGCGATGACCAGTGGAAGTGGCGAAAAGATTGTGTCTTCCCTACATCAATACTCAAGCTAAACGTCAGACAACCCCTCTTGTGTCCTTTGGTAGAAGCTCTCGAAAGAAGTAATCTTGTTTCTTCAAAATCATGTGAGGGAAAGTTAGAGTGCCCCTACCGACAACCAACCATGGGTTGCTCTACTGCGAGATGTTTTGTGGTATTTTTAAGTCATAACGAGATCATTGGCAAGTATCTTTGCCTGATTTTGAAGCTCCATGTTCGACAGAGAGTGGAACTAATCGAGATGGAAGTACTCTTGGCGGCAACCGCGCTAAGCCGATTTGGTTGACGAGAAGTCTCGCATCTTTATGACATAATTGTAAACAAATCACTTTTTCACTCCCTCAGTGTAAAGATGCCTCGCGATCCATATCCAGACCCTCAGCATGAAGACAAGGGCGAGGGTATAACGACATTGCCAAACAATATCGCTTTTCGGCATCCAGGCTATGCAGATCCAGCTTCGCAGATTTTGTTCCTCCTTCCCGCTTGCGATGATAATACGGTAGATTACGACGTCGCCAAAACGGCTTGTGCTATCGTGGCCTGCAACAGATTCGACGGATTCTTGACACGCGACATCAAAGGGCATGATATTATCACTGACACACGATTACCCCTCCGCGCGGAAGGCTATTACTTTCACGTTGGTGGTTCTGAGAGTGGGTGTGGCAATTGTGACCAGCCATGTCGCTAATGAAGACCAGATCAACTCACACCTTATCCCATATTCCCATCCTTTCGTTGCTACCGTCCACCTCCAGAAGTTCCTGACTTGTGGTCTCAGACCACGATCCCGAAGGCGGAACCAGCGACCACCTATATCTCCGAAAAAACGAGAACTCGTGATGTTTCGTGCCGCGTTACAAATCACAAAGAAGAGACGGAAGCCGCACATATCATCCCAGACGGAGAGTCGAACTGGTTTCATTCAACAGCTCTTTGGACAATCACATCTCTTAACGAGGACGCTCGGAACCGTATTCTGCTCAGACGAGATGTCCATGCACTTTGGGACAAACGCCACTTCTCGATTGTGCCACGAAGATGGACCACTGCTGCAGGACAGGTTCGAACTGCTTGGGTAGTGTATGCGACACGGAAAGATGTGACATCTGAAGTGGTCCGATTGTACCATGATGTGCGTCTACAGCCTTTGACGGGTGTTCCTTCAATGCTTTTATTTTGTCGATTCGCCTACAACATCTTGGATGCACTGTCTGCGTTTCTCAAGTATCCATGCGAACGGTGGATATCCGTCAGATCCTCCCTAGACGGTAGCCAAATCATAGAAAAGGCCAGTAAAGAGAAGGTCCGAGACGAGCAATACACAAAGCGTACAAAAAGTCAGAGCCCCCATAAGCGGTCAAGACCTGCGGAAAGCGCAATCGATGATGTAGAGGATCTTGATTGTGGTAGCTCAGGCAGTTCGACCTTTTCTAAAAGGCGCAGGAGTTCTTCGACATCGACATCCGATCTCATATCTTCTGAGGATGAGGATCGAGGCCGGAAGAGGAGGAGATGGGATCGTGTAGACTATATCGATAGTGGTCAGTCCTGGTGTAGTGGGCGGAGCTATTCTTAAGCTACAACCAACCTCATAGCGTCTGGTGCGGGCCGGAAGAAAATGACTCGACAAAGCTTGGTGTTTCGATCACGAAACGTTTCTTGATCCATTTGGTGTGTTGCTACGCTGTAGCCTGACTCTTGTCCATTCAGGCAGGACCCTCCCTTACTGAGGATTTCACAGTAATCTTGTCGATTGTGGTCTTTATGCTCGGTGCATGTGGTAGCTTCAGACTCGGCTTCGTGTTGCTTAACTTTTCCTAGAGTGCTTGCAAGAATCATGTTGATTCAACCACACAGCTGACGTAATCTTGGAATCTGATGGACCAAGTCGGCCTAAGACCTTGTCCAGTCAAGTCCTTCGCCTACCAAGGCTTAGCCAACAGTCGACTGGAAAGAGGTATGAGCGAAGCTAGTCTTGCAATGAGTCTGTACAGAGTCATGGCAAGCCGTCAGTGACGATGCGAACATGACATCAATATGTCCAGCAGGGAATGACCGACGCTGACCACAGGTCTAATCGTTCAAATTCGAAGATCTTGATGGGCTGCTTGGACATAAGAAAATATCCCTCTGAATGATTTGGCAATCTATCAGATGTATAAGAGCTTTAGGCCACTCGACAAGCAAGATCTGACTTGGTTGTGATGCAAGGCTTTAGCCAGTGTGCAACAGCGTGTGAATGCACAGTCGATTCTGAAGCAAGTTCATTCAGCTATCGCTGAATCACAGATTTGGTGTTAGGAGTGTAAGACGTAAGTCAAGTCGGTACAGCTAGCGGTGCGTATATATTTTGGGTCGATGACAGAAGCCACAAGAGCTACCTGGGATACCCATGTGGATGACCTCGCAAGTTATGACATTTTGATCATTGTTGCTGACCTATCAACCTCCTGATTAACGAGTTGCATGTAATCAGCGATGTGCTCTGTTCACTTGTCAGGGGTTCTTCTCTTTGCTTGTTAAATTTACATTCGAGATTGAATTGATTTCTATGCCTTGACAAAGCGATCGATGTGTTGAGGTAAGCCTCGTGGAGAATTGGTATCCAATGACACATAAGAGTACATTGACTCCTCTATTAGGTTTCACTCACGGAATGGTACAGTATTTGATGTCTGCACGAATACAAGGGTGTGTACCGCATCAGTTAGGGCAACTACAGAAGTTATGAGAACTTTGTAGGGAGTGTGGATCTACTGTACATATCCGTAAGTTGTTGCAATTCATTCCAATGATCGTCATAGTCACGTGAACAGACTCTGCATCTTTACTTGTCAGGCTTCCTCGACTAACTTGCCCATATCTCCGTGGACATGACTGCGCAGTATAAGTAGCTGCAAGCGCCCACGAACACATCGCCGTTCTACCGGACCAGCCGCACGTTTACACAAAACCAGATGTCACTGCCAGCACTGCCAATCGAGGTCGTGGATGCGGTATGTACGTATCTCAATCCACGACTAGAATTCGAACTAGAGCGCAGCGCGTTTTATGACAATGACTTTTTTAGCCGTTACCTAACGTCGAACCTCAACGACGACACAAGCGATAATCATGACATCGACCAGAACGCTCGGCACGATACCTATTCGTCGATGCAAGTCACCAGGAGGGACTATTCACGACGAGACTTACTCAACCTTAGCCTCGTCTCCTCGCAATTCCACCGTGCGGTCGAACCCCATCTCTATAGTGTCTTCGACCAGACTTGGGACGCAATGATACCATTCATGCACCAGATCACCCAGAAACCATGTCGTAGAAACTACGTTCGTTGTCTACGGATCGAACCGAAGGGGGACAAGTACAACTGGCAATCATTTCCCGGTTGTGATCTCGAGCTCACATCACGACTTCTGAGCGACATCATCCACCGAGCCACCATGGCTTCCGGCGATTGCTCCTGGATTTTCTCCTTACCCTATACCATTAAAGAAGTGCCCAGGCAGCAAGAGATATTCGCTCAGTGGTTGATCTTGCATTTACCACAATGTGAGACAATCAAGATATCTTTGCCTCACGAGTGGGATTTCAAGCTTCTTCGATGGGTGGCGAAGCACGACACGACATTTTGTTCTCGCCTTCGCTACCTGCATATACTAGGACCCCCTGTCTGGCAGATAAGTCGTCTCTATCCCAACGTCCCTGAGACCGTCACGCTTGATCCCGTGGGCGTGCTTCTCGGTCTCGAGCGATTGGAGGAGATTTGCTTCGACTACTGTGCTACTACAGCCGGAACGGACAAACCTCGTGTCATGGCACCAGAAATCAATCACTGGGGCTGCGTCTCGAGCGCATGCGAGATCAAAGACGTGCTATCCACGTGTACTGATATTCGATACCACGAACTTGACTATGATGATAGCGCGGCACTTGACCTTTCATACCTGTCTCTGAGCTGCGAAACTCTTCAGCGCTTGGTTTTGCAAGTGGATAGATTGTCCCCTAATTCTCTACGAACATTCTCGCAACTTTGGGAAGTGATTTTTCATGCCTGTTCGTTCGACCGACGCCGCCCCGGGACTAAATGGGTGCCAAATGAACAACAAAGTGCTGCCTGGGATGCTCCAGTTTTTGCTCTCGCCGCGATGCTCCCTCCATGTCTCAAGGTGCTGCAGCTGAACAGCACCACGCCTGCTGACGCGAAACGGGTCTGGCAAGATCGTCTACATTTCATGATTAGTCGTGTCGCTCGATCTTTTCCGAATTTGAAGACGGTCAACATCGCTTGGGAACCAAGTGATGAGTTGCGCCAAGCATGTTCCTCTAATGGCGTTCAGTTATTGATTCACAAGAACGCAGACGAGAACATGGAAGACTAGTTCCTGCACTTCATTTGGCGATTCTTTTTGGGTTATTGAATGACTTCTGAGTGACTTCCAACCCCTAGTAGTCAGCTTCTGCTAACCAATGATTAGCAGTACTTGACTTAAACCTATCATCCTGCTGTGCTCGAAGGCTTTTAGACTCGAGAGGCATTTGTGACCAACCATGACGAGATCATCGGTGAGTTTTGCGCTTGCCTAACAATAGCTAGCCTCAAGTCCAAACTACGCGTTCCATGTATACCGTGTCGTGTATAGTACGGAGGCGCGTCCCAAATGAAGTTGCGTAGGCTAATGTGGTCTAAAATGCACTATTTCACTAGTTCGCCTTAGTTCAAGCCACACAATGCTGTTACCATCCCCCATACAAATTTTGGTGTACAAAGTAACGACCCCTTTCGATATTGAACTTTCACGAACGACAGAAAACAACAGAAGCATTTACGAAAAGTAAACAGAGAAGTAAACAGAGACCAAAAATTCGGTGGTATTGTTCAATCGTAAACTGTACCTGTTCCTCTCAACCAAAACCCTTCAAACTAGGTGCATTAGTAGACCAAAAGCTTCCGCATCGGTTGCACTGACCGCTATTCAGAAATACGAAGTGTAGCTATTACAACAGCCCCTCAAAGTTTGGCCGGAGGTCCGGAAGTTGTACTCGACCGGAAGCAAGATACAGGATACAGGACAACTTCCCAGGTAGTCTAAACGGTCTCTCTGTACATATCATACCATTTATCAAATGGCTAGTAACGAAGAAACTGACCCGGCAAGGTGGTGGGAGGAAGCAACAAAGGTACAGTGCCTTACTCTCTTTTCTCTCGGTTGGACGTATGAATCTATCGAAGAGCTACTCCACGTGCCTAAACAAACGCAGCAAAGGATACAACAAGTTGCAAGACAGCGTGGATGGACCATGGACAGCCCTGTCGTATTAGGAAAGTACGTATGTGAAAGGAAAAAGAGTGGTCGTCCGAAGACGGTGGGAGATCAGCAGCAGCAGGAAATAATCGAGATCGCGACTAAAAATA
>Ga0181469_100640_pt1 | contig 12719 bp, 9 predicted proteins | sample InSIn2SAF170_2_FD_119081 | JGI IMG/M metagenome (GOLD analysis project Ga0181469, IMG submission 119081) | Clean room microbial communities from NASA Spacecraft Assembly Facility at Jet Propulsion Laboratory, Pasadena, California, USA -... ... | reverse complement strand
GTTTAACAAAAAGGGACAGGGACTTTGTCCCCCGACGCCGATGACTTCCGCAGCCAGTTCGCTACTAGTCCAGTTTAAGGGAATTGGAATGGACCTTTCTTCGAGAAGCTTTTGAAGGCTTTCCCCGGCACTCAGAGAAATGGCATCCAGAATTTCATCCGGGTCTAAAAAGGGGTGCGAATCTTCTTCGATTCTGATTGGGAGGCTCGCATTACTTACACTATCCATTGAATTTGAACTTACACTATCCATTGAATTTGAGGGATAAGGGTGGGTTGATGAAACTGAGGACAGTTCAGAACCCGAACCCGAAATAGAGAATTGCAAGAAATGGGAAGAAGAATAAGAGTTATCGTCAATAGGGTTCAAATTGGATCCATATTCAAAGACCTCGAATTTCCTCTTCATGTAAGTTTGAGAAAAAAAAATTCCCTCCAGACAGAAAGAGACTCCTTCCTGTACGAGTAGTGAAGAATTAGAGTGAGTTGTGTTGTGGTTGGTTGTTGACCAACAGAAAGGCATGGGAGAAAGAAAGCACCAGAATAACTTATCATTTCCGGATTGACTGGGCAAAGGCGAGAGAGATAGATTCAGAAGAAGAATGAGGCCTTCGCGTAAAAGTCATTAAAAAAGTAGGAAGGCTGATAAAGAACTTGTTTCTCATAATAGTAGACTAGTATAAGCCCCAGCCATTCGATCGATCAAATGATGCTCTGCTCCCTTATGAGACTAATTGTGTCTTGTAGTGGTAGAACCTGGTGAACCGGGCGTATAGGGATATCATTGAGCGACCAACATCATAAGGAACGACATCGCACGCTCGTTCGACTATGATATTACGTTTGCTTACTTACGAGATTTAGGTCGGCGAAATCTCAGTCGTAAGGCGTGCTGTTAGAAAACTAGAAATCTTATCTACGATCACGGATCCACGACCATCCTTGCTTCAGGCATATCATTCAAAGACGGGAAGCTTCTTTGCTTTCTATATATTTCTTTTCTTTCCTCCTCTCTCTTAAGAAAGGGCATTGTGTCAGAGAAGAAATTGGATTTAGATTCTGTACTAAGGTAGACTGAACACCAAAAAAATCTATCCAAAGTATGAATGAGAGAAAGAGTACACTGAAGACTGACTATACCGCCCGGAGCTCTACTGAATCCAATGGCTTGAAGGCTTCAAGAGTGAGGAAAGGTTCTTAGCCACCGGGGACCGGCTTTCGTTAAAGCACCTTTGGGCGATGGCCGATCTCTCACTTGACTTGAAGATAAAGAGCCACTGTGATTATATAATTCATTTTGAAAGAGAAAGAACAACTATTTAAGTAAACCTTAGCAAGTCCGTTCGATCAGAGCCTGGACCTATGCTTTGGTCAATAGTAAAGATGATGCCAAGAAAAAGGAAGCGGTACATTACAACAGTAACCTGCTCGTTAACAAGGCAAGCCCTTCGATCGACAATCTTCATTGCCTCTTTCCGACCTTCGCTTTTGAACGAACTCTTTCTTCTCGAGCTTATGATCACTAGTTGGCCTCTCCATAGGTATAGCCAGCCAGAAAGCCGAGCCCGCAGGAACCAGGCTTTTGCCAATAAGTCGAGCCATAAAACCCATTTCAAAGTTATCCTGTTGGTCCATGGTCTGTTCCCGCCTCTGGTCCCCTGCCAAAGCAACCGCCTTTCCCCCTATCCTTTAAAGCCGGTACCAAACCTACTCGTCTGCTTTCTTGTCCCTCTAATGCTAACTAGTTTTAGGCTTCATAACCACCACCGTCATCTCTGTCCTGAGTCTACTTCCCCTTCAAGTGCCTATAGCCTATATCTGAATCATTCATTCCCGTAGCAGAGCAGTACGCTTGTCACTATTCTTTCCGTGCTTTATCACTCTTGTTAGCTGCTCGTTAGCTAGCAAATCCGCTATGGTCTATGGTCTCCTAATAAGCGTACTACCTAGAAAGCTCAGTAATTGGAAAAGAAACAGAACTAGAACAAGAAAGCGGTGGGTTTCGGGCTTGCGAGTGCCTATCTATTCTAACTTCCTACTAGCTAGTGGAGCGAGTATTACATAACCTTGACTGATAAGGAGAGGAGTACTGAACATTAAGCTAAAGAGGAGTCTATGCATGTCGAGCAGAGATAAGACCAGTGCGAGATATGAGATCGAGAGCATACTAGCACAGTTATAGAACATAACCGCGAGGTGCAACCTCTATTCCAAGAAAAGACTGAAGAGGTCCAAGATCCTTCATATCTTAAAGGCCAGCTGATCCTTAAGAAAAGAAACGAAATGGCATCAGCCCCATCTCCAGAGATAATAAATCGACATATACCAAGCACTAGGCGCTAACAGACAAAGGCGCTAACAGGACAAAAAACAAGCTTCGAACGAGAATGAAAAGATCGAGAGTACGTTCAGTGGTTGTTGAGTTGTCTTGGCCTACTGAATAGAGAGTTGAATTGACTAAGCGCCCCGTTTGCTGGGCCTACAGAGAGAGAGTTACGTGTAGTCAACTCGGTGGGGTATTCTCAATCGGCGAAGCCTCGCTACAGTCACAGCTACACAGCTAACAACAGAGCGGATATCACGCAGCGGATATATCGGTTGTTAACATCGGGTGCTAAAAGAAAGCAACACGAATTCTCTTATATAACGAGATCATATTATCTTACATAACCAGCGACAGGGGTCTCTGGCTTGAAAGACGACACTGCCTGTGATACAAGAAGGCGCTCGTTGATGGCGCGAGGAGGAATGGCCAGCCAGCCCCCTACCTACACAGAAGGGAAGGAGATCCACCACGCCAGCGCGCATCGCTAGCTCAATGAAAGGCAACCTACTACTTTCTTCCTGATGCCTTAATTGCGTATATAATATAGTTGTGTCCCCGCTCTTCCCTCTTTCTAGTGTTTGGATCTCGGATCGAACAATCACGGCCCAGAGTGCTCATTGAGCCGGTAACCGTTGGTCTAGTAGCGCCGCCCCTAACTCTTGATCGGAGGAAGCAGCACCAGTAGGGGAGATAAAGTGAGATTAATGTAATAGGATTTGAACCCACTTTTGGAAAAGAATAAATCGAATGCGCCAATGTCAATGCATTTGACCAACCGATTGAGAGATTGGATTAATTAAGCCCCTTAGAGATTCACTAAACGGGAAGGCAGATGCGACCAATTCAATTCGACCGCTTGGAAGGCATGAAAATATAAAGCACGGCGGCACCGCTAATGGAAGAGCAAGACAAATAGTCAGACTTTTTGTATGAGATGGCTTGGCTTAAACCTTGCCTTTCTGGCTGCTAGGGGAAGAGCGTAGGAAGTATAGAATGTCTTTCCCGCTCTTATGATTGGCCATTCCCCTCCTTACCCCGCTGGTATCTCTTTAAGGATTGATGCTTTTCCTATCCAATATGAGCTAGTTAGTTAGTAGTTGGCATTCCTATCCTAGTAGGAAGGTTCTAACAAGATAGTACGGATAGTCAAAGGGATGGAAGCCCGCTTTTCATTCCTTTTTTATATTTAGTTATCCTGCGCTATTCCTAAATCAGGATCGTGAACCTATCTATTTCCCTTCTATTGACCTAGTTTTCTTGTGATAATATCATATAGTGAGGGCGCAGTGTAGAGATGCTCGACTGGTTGATGACCTGAACTCAATCTTCATGTGAGAGCTGCTTGAAAGATAACAGATTAGTCTCTATCCCAAAAGTGGGGCTCCGGAGGTGAAGCCAACTTTCAGTCCGATTGATCATGACGAGCGGGGGAAGTGAACTGACAGTCGACTAGACTTAGCGAGAGAGGGACTGATTAAAGCTCACTATCTGCCTGCTCTTTCAGTCAATAGTCCAAGGTAATAGGCTCGGGCCCATGGGCTTATTTTATAAGTCGGGTAGGCATGTTCCGTTCCGTAGTCGAACCCTTGGTGAGATGGAGAGATCAGTCCGAGAGGTAGCTTTTCTCACTCAATCAACGTGTCTGGTACGATTTGTAAGGGAGAAATTGTTCTTTGTTCAAGCGTACACTGATTCTAAGATGTTCATGAACATAGGAGCCCCCTGGGTTCAAGATCTCATATCAATCTTCGACTGCTGGGAAAGAATTGGGGTGCGGCAGGAAGAAATGGAATTCGAGAAGTATAAACTGGTCTTCCCAACTGCTGAATAGAATCCTCACTGGGTGGCACTGAAGTTCGGTTTCGATCAAGACATCCCAACAACTGACTAAAGAGGGGGAGTCATGCGGCAGTTCAATCGATGACAGAGGTCCTTTTCCAGCAACTCTCTATTTGAAAGCCCCTACTCCCATAAAGAAAGAATGCGCAGGAGAGGACTGAGCTCGGCTCAATATGGGCACTGGTGGGTCAGCTTCAACAGGGAGCGCACAGCCATACACGAATCACTTTAAATACAAGAAGCCGAGAACCCAATCGTGTCACTAGAGCCAGGATAGGCAGGGCGCCTTCATCAGCTACGGGCACCAACTGACTCACATAGGGCACAGTATCAACGGCTCCCGAGAGGGGTCAGATTTCAAAAACTTCTATCGGCGGCAGTAGACCAGTAACAATCCGGGAATGTCACACAACAACTGCTACCTCAAGTGCAGGCAACATTGCTTCAGAGCAAGTTACTATATTACGGGAATCATCCTCTGGTCGTCGTGTTAAGCAAATCGCCAGCAAGCCCAAAAGTCTGGCTGTTACAGTACCCAGAGACTCAGGTGATGGGGAGAGAAGTCAAGCACAGAGGCACTATAGAGAGAAAGGGGGGAAAACATCCTTGGTGGAATGTCCCCAGCCTAGAAAAGAGGAAGCGGACCCCCTTTGCCAGTAGCATGGAGTTGAGTTTTTGAAGGACGAACCCTAGATCAAGGTCAACCCCTAGAAATGATGCCAAATTGAATAAGAATAAAAGAAGTAAGCAGAAAAAGATCGCAATTTTGACCAACATTAGAAAACTTTTTTGAATCATATAAGCATTCTTATAGAGTGGAGTCCGGCTTACTACACTCAACTCAGTTCGCATGGACCTTATCACATTCGTTTCCCTTTTGTTTCGGCCGGGAAACTTGCCTTTTGCTTTTATGGGGATGCAGTATTTCATTCCGGGTTAAGCTCCAAATATTCGCTCGCTCCTTGTTGGCGGAGCGGCATACCAGAAAAATCAATCAAGGAAAAATCGAACTTCCATAGCTGTGTTAGCTAGGCTACCCGCCTGATCATTTTTCCCATGTCGTTTCCGGGTCAGCTCTTTCCTATCTCATGTTGCTATTTTAGCTGTCATTGCCGTTACGTTACATATTTTATTTTCTTTGCCCCGGGCAAGGGAAAGGCGGAAAGGTTGGTTCTTTGATGACCCTTGGCATAGTTAAGATTGAACGAAGAGGGGAGTTGCGGGCCTACGGAGACTTTCTTCTAATCCCAATGAAGAAGGAAAGAACTGATACTGATATAACATTAATCCATGCATTGACCGAGTTAGACTAATCCGACGGATGAATGCCCTGATCAGCTCCTTACCTCGACTGGCACAGGACGGGCCAATAGAGATGGCAGGCTCATCTCACTTATTGTGTGCTTTGTTGGAATAGACTGACATCAAGGGAAAGTGCACTTTATCTCGATTCCTCTCTTTCTACAACTCTTTCTTTCCAACCCACTGCTCAGCCCCCTCCAAACTATGGCATCAAGGTCGGAAACCCCAAGGGTCGGGCCTCAACCGATCTACTGATAAGGTAAGGGGAAAGACAACTGAATAAATAGGTCTATCCTATAAAGACGGGCTAGAGTAAACGCCAAGCGCTGGCCCATTAGTGGGTTCAATTCCTGCTTGCCTTTCATTTTCAATTGTTAGAGTAGTCTCGATCCTATTGAACATAAGCTATATCACAGGGAGTAAGTAGATCATGATCGGAGGGGACGACCGGAGAAAGATAAGTCAAGGAGGACCCGAAGAGGAAGGAAGAGCGGTCCGTCCTAAACGAAGAGCGGTAGCTGAGAGCGAAATGAACTGATTTGGCCGGAGGGGGCCACGGGATTAGACTCTCGATGTATTATTACATTTCTAGCGGGAGGAGAGTAGCCCCGAAAGAAGTCGGTCCTAGCGAAAACACATAATACAGCTTATGGCCGAGAGTGTCATGAAAGAAAGGTCAGTCTGCACAGGCGGGACGTGACATTAATAGACAGGTCAAACTGTGGAATCGTCTGATTTTCACTCGGATGACGTAATTCAATTTGATTTATATCAGTGTGCAGCAGCCCCTATGACAGAATTGAACATCAGATATATCACATCCATAAAAAGATTAAAAACAGTCGGTTATGAGAGCTTCGGCGAGACTGTTAACGATGTGAAGGTCATAGCCGAAATCCGAATATTTAATAGACATGAGCCTTCCCGGTACAGTTGCGAGTCAGAAGTGAAAGCCGGTCCTTACAAAAAGGCTTCTTCGGATGAGCGAACTTAACACCTTCCTAATGTTAACCCTTCCATAAAGTTTCCTCGGGCAAACCGTCGGGGTCATCCTACCGAGACTATTGACCATGTAGGAGCCTTCTTGTCATATGAAGAAACTTATAGACTCAAGCGGCCATCGCAGGCCAAGCGAGCCACGCGGTCAGATTGCGATCTTATGAATTACAGGTCGAAAACACTCTTTTGCCCCAACTATTCAAAAAACAAGACTGTGATTTGCTTTTCGTTCTATCTTGCAGAATGAACCGCTACTAACAGAGGGATGACCTTGAGCCCAATCTCCAGGGAAGGCAAACCTTCATTACTGTATTTGATCACCAAAGGCGGACTCTTATGTATGTAAAAAGAATTCATTTACTTGTATTCTAAGAATAATAAGCCAGTACTCCTACCTGGAGGAAAAAGAGCGGATAAGCAGCAGCGGATATATAATCGGTTGCGGTTGCCCCTCTTCTCTTTAGTCGGATAGGAACTCAAAACTAGCAACTGGAAGTCGGGATAACCGGGGTTGCCACTGAATCGAAGAAAATGCAGGTGCGAAAGAAGGACCGAGACTCTGACCTTGAGGAAGATCAGCGGACTAGTAGGGTACAAAAGTCAGTCTCTAACAAAATCCGTTGGCGAAATCTATCCTTTTGAGTCTCCTCACTTTCATGTCCCAATCTAAGAAATTCTTAAGTGCGCTCATAGCAAATCTTTTCTTATGTTCCCCCTCTTTCTTTTTCTATTGATGATAAGTAGGGTTTCCCTCACTAGATTAAACTACTGAGCGATGCCCGCAAACCCATCTCTAGGGAAGGAGAAACGGCCTCCCTTATCGAGATAGCAGGGACTTGAAGGGATGCTGCTTGGGGACAATACAAAAATGGAGACTGAGCAGAAAGAGCTTCCAGACCTTTTAAACGTTTTGAATGACTCTCGAATTGCACCTTTTCGACGTAGGTGCGACGAATCTTTCAACTTTGGGACGACTCCCTGACCTTTGCTTGGGTTGGCCCATTCCTACTGACTTTGACCTGACACCTTCCTGTGACTTGACACCTTAACCAGTCCTCCTGTCTTGAATGGAGGGAAGCGGTTTAAGAATTCCTTATGAAAGTGACCAGCCAAGCAAGGAAGGTTCACCCAAGAAATAAAAGTCCATCCCAGCTGTCAAAAGATCTACGTGCGGATAAGGGACGAAGAATGCTTTAAATCCCGGTTATTCCTCTCCAAAGAAATCCCCGTATTCTATTCCTCAAGTCCCACATCGGCTTGATGCCATCTTCATGAAGGAGAATGCCCCAAAAGCGTCTGCTAAGATTAACTGTACAAAATCGGATGCTGTCAAATTTGCCTTAGTGCAGTTACTCTCTTTACTTTCTCTCAGTGAAGTTCCTAAATAGGAATATTTTTTAAAAAAGCTCTCGATTCAAAAGTCATTTCTCGAGTAAGATGAATGTGTAGCTTCTTCTCAAGCAGTAGTACCGGCAACTAAAACAGTCTTCTATCCAACACCGGTTACTTCTATAAGACAAGAGCTCCTAATGGAACAATTACCTATTCTATCTGATTCACTGCCAATACCCAGAAAATCTGGTATTCAGATTCAATTGCGACAAGAGCACGTTCGAGAGCAGGGGGCAGAAAGACCTTCTACTTCTATTGCATCAACAGCTGATTCAATTGCTATCAGTTCTAAGCCTTAGTCATCTATTCGATCAATGCAGCCTTACGACTGTTCTTTAATCCATTATTTTATTTGCCGCCTAGGAAGGAAGAGCTAATCTTTCTACTCTACCAGTTTTATGAAATATCAAGTTACCTGCTAATTCATCTGCACAGCGCTTATTCACCATCAGGAAAGACCGGAAATCCAGTAAGAAGGGTCAGGTAAGAGGCAACTAACATGCTAACAGCAGCCTATTATGATTCACGTGGCAAAGAGCCTGTTCTCTTAGTCCCACAGCTCCTTACAGAACACTTGCTACCGTGGCCTAAATGCTACGCACCTTCTACGAGGATATCCGGGAACGTGCTACTTTATAGGGGACAAAGGGTTGGCTTTTTCGCTCCTCTTTTTAAGAAGTAGCAGCTACTGTGATCATATCTGCTCAAGCAAGCCTGTCCCAAGCCGGCCAAGCAGTTGCTTTGAATCGGATGTGAGGGATGGAATTACTTATATAAAGAGATCTTGCCCTCGGTCTTTCTGCCGGAAAGAAGCAAGCGAAAGAAAGGGCTTTCAAGCTTCAGTTAGAAAGTGATGAATAGGTTCTTTGCCAGTGAATCTGTCTTAAGCATAGTGCACGAATGAACTGGGTAGCATTCCATCTTTCTAAAGCAGGTAAGGGGGTGAACGAATCGGCTCTTCTTTCTTAGTTTAACTCGTCTGTGTGATAATAATAATCAAAGCATTCTTCTTAGGATAGCAAGAAATCGGTCAGTTAAGAGATGGTAGCAGTTCCTCGGTCGCAAGCCGGTACGTATACTTTATAATAAGACCCTTCCTAGTAACGGTAGATTTGTATACCGCTTCAGCTTCGAGCTTGGTGTCCTAGTTGAAAGCCTTCCCGTCCCCTTCTATCTCACCCTCTGCCCCCCTTCTTCCTGATCCGAATGAATTGGCGAAGCTTAAGGCCCTTGATATTACTGGTAGTCTACAAAGCCCTTGCTTATGTGGACGCTTCTTGCTTCTGATGCTTCTGCTCTAGCCTTACCTAAAATGGGTAGAAGAGAGAGAGGCCTCAAGCCCTTGATCCATCATTGGAGTTAACCAGGAGCACCCCTCTACTAAAGATAGAGTGTTGGCCCTAGTCTTCCAAGCAAAGCTATACTCTTTTGCGACTCCAGCTAGCTAAAGAAAAGGCAATTCCACTCGGATATTCGATAAGCCGAGTACAGTCGAGAGAAAGACAGCCCTCGTGGTGGGGCTTTGGCTTTGTAGACCGTGCAATGAGCAGACAGAAGTACGAAATAAGGAAGGTCAGGAATTACACTCTTTTCTATAGCCGGGGGCTAGGTTTCTTAAACTTTTCTTTTGATGGTTGCTAAAGCGCGCTTTAAGATCCGTTGTCGAAGGTCAAAGTCTTCTTGCTTGAGAAGAATGCCCAGAGGGAGTGTCCTATCCTTAGGCAGGAATTCTAATCATTGATCGAACTGAAACTGCTAATACTCAATTTATCAATTACAGTTTGCATGACACACCATGTGTAGCTAAAGGAGCGATGTAAGAATGACTATCTTGCTGGTCTGTGTACACTCCCTAGAGATGAGTCAGCTAGCTGTAAACAAAGATGAGTTAGGAGCTACTCAGTTACACTGACTGCAAGAAACAGCATTGAGTCTGCTTCCAGAGGGAATGTCGGAGAATCGTCTTCTTCTTCTCTTTCCTTGTTGCGGCCGTTTCTTACCCTTCCTTTGGCTGGGCAGTGCGCTATGTCGGTCTTTGGTCAGTACGGTAAGCCAGGAAGGCGAGTAGTCGTAGGTGCGCTTGAGTGAGTGTGCCTGGTAGGAAGAGAAGGTCTGCTGGCGGTTCCGGTGGTGAGGGAGTAGGTTCGGTTGCCCTTCTTTCATTATAGTAGTCAAGAGTGGTTTTTTTTTTACACAGATAGTAAGCCGAAGGCTAATATCTGAGGGTAAGCCTTTAGTGCGTAGGTGCGGAAGTGTGCCAGTGCGCAAAGCCGTAGTCCTTCTTGTTGTTGGCGATGGCTTGTTAGGTGCGGTGCGTTGGCTCTGGTTCTCTTTCTGGGAAACGAGGGTATTAGCATCTCGCTGCTGCTATTGATCAAATAACTTGCTTGTTCTTGGTTGGTTCATTGCTTCCCATTCTTTTTTTTTCTGATCTACGCCCACTCTGAAGCTACGCATCAGCTGATCGTTCCGCCCACCCTCGGAATCACAAGAAATAAGTGTTGGAGTGACGGGTTCGGTTTCCTCTGTAGCCAGTTCCAATTCATATTAGTCGAAAGAGTTCCACATCTATGGCTATGCCCGGATCTAACTCTCTCTCTCTTTCCGGCTTAGCTTAGTGAAGAGAGGGGCCTTTCTTACCTAAAGATCATTTCCCTTTCGACGGGTATGAGCTTCTAGGAGCCCTGCCTCCAACATCGCTTATTCTGCCTTGCCTCTCTTCTATGCTAAGTTTCTTTCTTCTTCAATCGATTCATAAGACAGACGTCCTCTTTGAAATAGGAAAAGACATTTTTAAGGAAAACATCTGCAGATCGGAGTCGTTCAACAGTCAAGTAAGAAAGTCAAGCTTTCCATCAGTCAAGCAGCAAAGACAGATGGGGGTTCAATAGCTGCTGATTCTCAACCTCCCCCAGGGAAGTCAGTAAGGTACCCAGGGGTCGAAATTTTCGGCTGGGAGTACTCTTGGTTGCCAAAAGAGTCGCCATCTATCTTCTCTGTGCGCTCTTTATGGATTTTTTCGTTCCTCCTTTTACAGCCTTTGCTGTTTGGGGGGTGGAAGGGGTGCCGCCGGGTTTCAGTCCTATTGAAATCCCTCCTTCAGAGGTCAACCAAGATGAGCTCTGGGCCTTTGTGAATGAGCAGCCCGGGATGGAGGCCGCTCCGGAAATGGAACCGGAAGCAGCGGGAGCGGAGAAATCCTCGGGTTCCTCTTTTATCAAAGGCCCACTGGATTGGACCAGTCCGCCACGGGAGCGGGTGGTCGCCGATGTATTTTCATTGGGCGGAGAGCACGACGCCCAAGCATCATCATCTCATATGATGGCTGACGATCAGGAGGAGCGTGCAGTGCTTAAAGCGGAGATCGAGCACAGCGTTGAAAAAGCCCTTAGGGCATACTGTAATCGACCCAGCGTTGCAAAACGCTTCCCCATCCATTCCCCCACATTAGACTTTTCGTCTTTGGCGAAGCACCTGGTCCACGAAGAACTAGACGTGGACTTGGCGTCCATTGAAGAATTACGTGGACTTCAAGGCCACGTCCAAAGTATACAAAGAATAAAAGGGATCTTTGATGAGCTTTTGGAGTCGCTGAATGAAAAAAAAGAATGACTACAGAATCATCGGTCTACTCTACCTCAATTCACCATTTCGAACCTTATACAGAAGGTTTTTCCGTACCAGCGTACCGCCCAGAAGGGCACGAGAGAAGAGCGGATCCAATACCAAGACGCCCAGAACTATCACTTTTTTATATATGCTATTTATTGCAGAAGCGCCCCAAGCGGAAGAACCGTGCCCGGCCTTTCGAACGAACCTAGCGGTCGGGTCTTAAGAAGATAAATCATAGACCGGGTTAAACTATAACAAGCCAAAAGAGCAGAGGAAGGCGCTAGCAGAGGCGGAAGAATAAATCTGTCAATAAAGGCGACAACCTGCACGGGAGTGACGCTGGAAACCACAGAAGCGGTGGATACCAGCAACAGCGCCAGATGCCCGCAACCAAGGAAGAGCGGAGCATGCTCCAAGTGCGGCCAGGCCCCTTGCTTTTTTTCTTCTTCTTGTGTTTTAACAATATGCAGAGAAGACATCAGGTTTGGTCTTAGAACGCCATGCTAACACCATGCTTAGCAAACCATGCTAGGGCCAATCTTCAAACTGCCATGGGTGCGGTCACGGCCTCAAAGCCGGAGAAGAGGGAGTCTGGTTGTCAATTACCACCCGATACCCGACCGAGGAGAGCTGGAAAGAGAGGAATTCCTCCTATTCGTTTGCTTAGCCAAATTACAATTCTTCCGCTTCCGAGGAACCTAGCTATTTTGATTTGTCTTATCCTTCGTTCCTAGCTTTGTCGGGTCCCATTTTCTCTGATCTGAGTGACGTACGATTGGTACGTCCGTTCTGTTAAAGCCCGCCCTTGCGGAAAGAAGAGAATTTGTCGTATGCGATGTCGATTTACCAAAATAGAGTTCGCATTTATACCATCATCCACAAGCGCAGCCTCTACCCATCGCTCCACTTGAAATTGGCACTCCAGAATAGAGAGAAATTCAGCGAGCCTGTCAAGCCTGCTTTCCCCGATGGAAGCCCACAGAAGGGCCAAAACACAACAAGCCTACCCATCATCAAAGCAAGCCCAAGCCCATGCAAGTTCCTATTTGTCAACTGTAACTGGCGGGAACTGGGTCCTCCTCCAAGAAAGCATTGGCATCTCCTCCATGCACATGCAGGTCCTCAAGAACAACAAGGTCATCATGTTCGACCGCACCGATTTCGGCTTCTCCAACCTCTCTCTCCCCGCCGGCAAGTGCCGCTACAACGACGAGTACGTCAAACCCAAAGATTGCACCGCCCACTCCGTC
>Ga0181469_100674_pt2 | contig 12727 bp, 8 predicted proteins | sample InSIn2SAF170_2_FD_119081 | JGI IMG/M metagenome (GOLD analysis project Ga0181469, IMG submission 119081) | Clean room microbial communities from NASA Spacecraft Assembly Facility at Jet Propulsion Laboratory, Pasadena, California, USA -... ... | reverse complement strand
AAGGTTTTGCTGCAGGCATTATGATTGCTGCAAGCTTTTGGATGTATATGAGGAATAACTAAATCTAATCCACGAATAAATAATCCACCCAATAAAAAACCAATAGCAGCAGGTAACCATGGGAAAGCTGTGCCTTCACCATAAGCAATGGCTGGCTGTAATAATGACCAAAAGCTTGCAGCAATCATAATGCCTGCAGCAAAACCTTGCATTGAGTTCAATAACTTATCGTTAACTCTTTTGAAAATAAATACCGATGCTGCTCCTAATGCAGTAAGTAGCCATGTGATAAGACCAGCTATTAATGCTTGGATGTAAGGAGGTAAGTTTTGGAAAAATTCCGACATAAGCTTCTCTCCTTTGTATCATTTGAGTTCAAAAAGGTGTATAATATATAGAACTGAAATTAAGTTTAACAGATATAATTACTATTTTCGATATTTAAAAATTTCGATATTAAAAAGGATGTAGAATGATGGAAGCATACAAAATTGAACATTTAAATAAGTCATATGCCGATAAGACTATTTTCGATGATTTACATCTCTCTATTTCTGAAGGAGAAAAAATAGGACTCGTTGGTATAAATGGGACTGGCAAGAGTACTTTGTTAAAAGTAATAGCAGGACTAGACGAAGATTACGATGCGGAAATATCACATCCCAATTCGTATCGCGTCCGTTATTCTTCTCAAAAACAAGATTTTGATCGAATATGTCTGTTTTTTGAAGCAGTACTAACCTCAGAAACTAAAACACTTCAAGTTATACGTGCATATGAGTCTGCACTGAATCAATATAGTACGACCCAGAGTGAGTCAGATTTACAAAAAATGATGCAAGCACAAGATGCAATGGATGCGAATCAAGCATGGGATTACAGTGCAGAAATCAAGACGATACTTTCTAAATTAGGTATTCATGATACGACAAAAGAAGTAAGTGAACTTTCAGGTGGTCAACAAAAAAGAGTGGGTCTTGCGAAGACACTTATTGAACAACCTGATTTATTACTTCTAGATGAGCCTACTAACCACTTAGATTTTGAATCTATCAATTGGTTAATCAATTATGTGAAACAATATCCACACACGGTGTTATTTGTCACACATGATCGTTATTTCTTAAACGAAGTATCCTCACGAATCATCGAATTAGACCGTGGGAAATTACGCACTTATGCTGGTAATTATGAAGCTTATATAGCACAACGTGCAGAAAATGAAATTATCGAACAAAAACAACAATCGAAACAACAATCTTTATATAAAAAAGAACTTGCTTGGATGCGTGCGGGTGTAAAAGCACGAACTACAAAACAACAAGCACGTAAAAATAGATTTAACGATTTAGAACAAGACGTCAAAAATCAGCATCAACAAGATAAAGCATCTTTAAATCTTGCTTATTCAAGATTGGGGAAACAAGTCTTTGAATTCGATGCTCTGACTAAGCGCATAAATGATAAGACATTGTTCGAAGACATCACTCAAATAATTCAAAGTGGTCAGCAAATTGGTATTGTTGGGCCTAATGGTGCTGGTAAAACAACATTGTTAAATATATTGAGTGGCGAAGATCAAGCCTTCGAAGGTAATCTGAAAATTGGGCAGACCGTAAAAGTTGCTTACTTTAAACAAAGTGAAGAGCGATTAGATCGTGATGTAAGAATGATTGATTATTTAAGAGAAGAAAGTGAAGTAGCTAAAGAAAAAGATGGTACTTCAGTTTCAATTACACAACTACTCGAACGCTTCTTATTCCCAAGTTCCACACATGGTAAAAAAATATATAAATTATCAGGTGGCGAACAAAAAAGACTATATCTGTTGAGATTATTAGTCCATCAGCCGAATGTCTTGCTATTAGATGAGCCAACAAACGACTTAGATACTGAAACGCTCACAATATTAGAAGATTATATTGAAACATTTGGCGGCGCTGTAATCACAGTAAGTCATGATAGATATTTCTTGAATAAAGTAGCCCAAGAATATTGGTATATTCACGATGGTATAATGGAACGTATTATAGGGACATTTGAAGATTATGAAGCATATAAAAAAGAACAAGATAAAGCCCAAGCACAGCAAAAGCAACAGAAACAACAAACACATGTAAAACAAAATACGAATAAGAAAAAAGGGCTATCTTTTAAAGAAAAGCAAGAATATGAAACAATTATTGAACGTATTGAAACTACTGAGCAAAGATTAGAAAGCATCGATGAAGAAATGATTGCAGCAAGTTCAGATTATGCTAAAATCAAAGAATTAACTGAAGAACAACGTCGTCTTAACCAGACGTACGAAGATGATATGGCAAGATGGAGTGAACTAGAAGAACTAAAAGAACAATGAGGGATTGTTAACATGGAATCAACATTATCGCATTATTTTGGCTACGATACATTTCGTCCGGGTCAAAAAGAAATTATAACAAAAGTAATGAATCATCAAAATGCGCTAGGTGTATTACCTACTGGCGGGGGAAAATCAATTTGTTATCAAGTTCCGGGATTAATGTTGGGCGGTACGACAAACGTTATCAGTCCATTAATTTCGCTAATGAAAGATCAAGTTGATCAATTAAAGGCCATGGGTATACGCGCGGCGTACTTAAACAGTAGTTTAACTCAGAAACAACAAAAAGAAATAGAGTCACAACTTAGAAAAGGTGAAATCCAATTTCTATATGTGGCGCCTGAACGTTTCGATAATGCTTATTTTGTTCAAATGGTGCAACAATTAAATATACCGTTAGTTGCTTTTGATGAAGCACACTGTATTTCTAAATGGGGTCACGATTTTAGACCGAGTTATCGAGATGTGATTCATAAGGTATTTGCATTACCACAAGATTTTACAATTGTAGCACTTACTGCAACTGCGACAATTGAAGTTCAAAAAGACATTATGGATCGCTTGAATATTAATAAAAATGACGAGATTAAAACAAGTACAAAACGTCGAAATCTAGTCTTTCAAGTCAATCCTACATATCAACGACAAAAATTTGTGTTGGAATATGTTAAAAAATATCAAAAAGAATCCGGCATTATTTATTGTTCAACACGAAAACAAGTTGAAGAATTACAAGAAGCGTTAGCGATTAATGATATTAAGAGTACAACCTATCATGGTGGACTATCGAACAAAGAGCGTGAAGCTGCCCAAAATGATTTTGTTTATGATCGTGTACGCGTAGTTGTAGCTACGAATGCTTTTGGTATGGGTATCGACAAATCCAATGTAAGATTTGTTATTCATTATAATATGCCTGGCGATTTAGAATCATACTATCAAGAAGCAGGTCGTGCAGGTCGTGATGGCTTAAATAGTGATTGTATTTTATTATTTAGTGAACGTGACATCGGCTTACATCAGTATTTTATATCTTCATCGAAAGCAGATGATGATTATAAAGATAAGATGGGCGAAAAATTAAATAAAATGATACTTTATACAAAAACTAAAAAGTGTTTAGAAGCAACACTTGTACATTATTTTGAGCCGAATGAAAAGCTTGAAGAATGTGAACAGTGTAGTAATTGTGTAAGAGAAAATAAAACGTACGATATGACAAATGAAGCAAAAATGATTGTGAGTTGTATTGCACGTATGAAACAGAAAGAAAGCTATAGCGTCATTATACAAGTATTAAGAGGCGAAGAATCTGATTATATTCGCTACTGTGATTATAATGAATTGTCGACACATGGTATTATGAAAAACTACACTACATCAGATTTAAGTCATCTTATTGATGAATTGAGATTTAAAGGCTTTTTAAATGAGTATGATGAAATATTAACTTGTGATAACTCTGTGAAAAGTTTATTGAGTGATCAAGTCACTATATTTACGACGCCATTTAAACGTAAAACTACAGAAAAAGTTAATATCAATACCGTTGAAGGTGTGGATCGTGCACTATTTGATGAACTTATAGCTGTACGTAAACAGCTAAGTGAGGACTTGAGTATTCCGCCAGTAAGTATCTTCTCTGATTTTACACTAGAAGAATTTGCTAAAAGAAAGCCAGAATCAAAACAAGATATGATTTTAATTGATGGCGTAGGTAGTTACAAATTAAAACATTACTGTCCAATGTTCTTAGAAACCATTCAATCATATAAAGCAAAAATATAATCAAGTTAGTTGTTGTAGTGCCACATAGTTTTCTGCTTTTAATAAATATAACCATAACCGCGAAGTTAAATTTCAAATTATAATATACTATGTAACAAAAAATCATAGGTATATTTTTGATTTGAGTTAACTTCGCTTTTTTGTAAAAACAAGTTATTAATGAAGTAAAACAAAAACTTTGATAATTGCTTGATAAATACATGAATTATATGAAAATAGGGAATAGTTGTAGTAAATGTGAATTTAATCTAATTTTTTAAAATAGAGGACAGTAAAGTGAAGGTGACAAAGTGATAGAATTTAAAAATGTAGTGAAAAAATATGGAGATAAAACTGCAGTCGATGACATCAGTTTTAATATAAAAAAAGGCGAATTTTTTGTGTTAATTGGTCCTTCAGGTTGTGGAAAAACAACGACCTTAAAAATGGTCAATCGCTTAATTTCGTTATCTGAAGGATATATTTATTTTAATGATAAACCAATTAGTGATTATTCTATTTATGAAATGCGTTGGGATATAGGCTATGTACTGCAACAAATCGCACTTTTCCCCCACATGACAATCAAAGAGAATATCGCTCAAGTGCCACAAATGAAAAAGTGGAAAGAAAAAGATATTAATCAACGCGTGGATGAATTATTGAATATGGTGGGTTTAGAACCTGAATTATATAAAAATCGTAAACCAGATGAGTTGTCAGGAGGTCAGCAGCAACGTGTAGGCGTGATTCGTGCATTGGCCGCCGATCCGCCAGTGATATTAATGGATGAGCCATACAGTGCGCTAGACCCGATTAGCCGTGAAAAGTTACAAGATGATTTAATTGAATTACAACAAAAAATTAAAAAAACGATTATTTTCGTAACACATGATATTCAAGAAGCAATGAAACTGGGCGACCGTATATGTTTATTAAATGAGGGTCGAGTTGAACAAATTGATACACCAGAAGGGTTTATTAAAAATCCTAAAAATGACTTTGTGAAGCAGTTTATGGGAGATAAAGTAAAACGTACGGTTAATGATATGAAATTATCTGAACTGGTTAGCAATTTACCAAACAATAAATCAGAAATGGCTCATGAAAGTTATCCTGTTGTACAAAGTAATTATTTTGTACGCGATATTTATGAGCATTTAATTGACCATGAAGCAATTATTGTCGATGACGAAGCAGCTTCTACACAACATGTGCTAAAACGAGAAGATATATTTAAAGTTTTGTCAGAAGGCAAAGGAGGTCATAATGGATGAATGAATTCATTAACACTCTTGTAGAGCGCAAAGGTCAATTATTAACAACTATTTTTGAACATATGCAAATATCATTTATTGCTTTATTAATAGCGACTCTGATTGGTGTTCCCTTAGGCATTCTGCTTACAAAAACGCGTAAACTTTCTGAAGTCGTGATGAATATTGCAGCTATACTACAAACGATACCATCACTTGCTTTACTCGGTTTGATGATACCGCTATTTGGTATAGGTAAAGTGCCAGCCGTGATTGCTTTAGTCGTTTATGCTCTACTACCTATTTTGAGAAATACATACACGGGTATTAACGAAGTTGATGCTTCGTTAATAGAAGCAGCAAAAGGTATAGGTATGAAACCAGGACGCCGTTTGAGTAAAGTAGAATTGCCAATTGCGATGCCGGTAATTATGGCGGGTATTCGCACAGCTATGGTATTAATCATTGGTACGGCAACATTAGCAGCTTTAATTGGTGCAGGTGGTTTAGGTGACCTTATATTATTAGGTATCGATAGAAATGATACGTCATTAATACTTATCGGTGCCATTCCAGCGGCCTTGCTCGCAATCTTATTTGATTTAGCCTTACGCTTTATGCAAAAAATGTCATACAAAAAATTACTGATTGCATTAGGTGCTATCGTATTAATCTTATTATTGTTTATAGTTGGTCCGTTGTTAGCGCAAAAAGGAGATAAAGTGACTTTAGCAGGTAAGCTTGGTTCAGAGCCTTCAGTGATTACCAATATGTATAAAATTTTAATTGAAGAAGAAACAGATCATACTGTTGAAGTTGAAGACGGATTGGGTAAAACAGCTTTCTTATTTAACGCCTTAAAATCAGATGATATAGATGGTTATCTTGAGTTTACAGGGACAGTGCTCGGTGAATTAACGAAAGAAGATCTACAGTCTAAGAAAGAAGACGAAGTATACGAACAAGCTAAATCGAGTTTAGAAAGTAAATATGATATGACGATGTTAAAACCAATGGAATACAATAATACGTATGCCTTAGCAGTGAAAAAAGACTTTGCAGAAGAGCATGATATTAAAACAATTGGTGATTTAAATAAAGTCAGTAGCAAAATCAAGCCTGGCTTTACATTAGAATTTAATGATCGTGAAGATGGCTATCCAGCTGTGAAAAAAGCATATGACCTTGATTTAGGAGACGTCAAAACGATGGAACCTAAATTACGTTATCAAGCAATTGAAAGTGGCGATATCAATTTAATAGATGCATATTCAACAGATGCTGAATTAAAACAATATGATATGGTCGTTCTAGAGGATGATAAAGATGTCTTTCCACCATATCAAGGTGCGCCTATGTTTAAAGAATCCTATTTAGAAGAACATCCTGAAATTAAAGCACCGCTAAATAAATTAGCAGGTAAAATTTCAGATGAAGAAATGCAACAAATGAACTACGATGTGACTGTGAAAAAAGAAGACCCATATGAAGTTGCAAAAGTATATCTAGAAAAGCATAATTTAATAGATTAAACATTAACTCTTTTATTACGGGTTCGGATGATGAGCGATAGGAATAACACGCTTAATTTATCTGAACTCGTTTTTTTACTGATTACAAATCAAACTGTTTGAGGAGGACACATTGATTTTAAACTATTATTGGGTTTATAATAGTTATTAAGTTTTGAAATTTCTGTAAATTTAAGGAGGCCCGAAGCAACAATGAAAAAGCAAATTGAACAATTATCAGCATATGAACCAGGTTTATCGCCTAGAGCATTGAAAGAAAGTTACGGGATTGAAGGTGAATTATATAAATTAGCTTCAAATGAAAATTTATATGGTCCGTCACCAAAAGTTAACGAGGCGATTCAAGCACATTTAGATGAATTGCAATTTTATCCTGAGACCGGTTCTCCATTAATCAAAGAAGCAATCAGTAAGCACTTAAATGTTGATGCATCACGCATATTATTCGGGGCAGGCCTAGACGAAGTCATTTTAATGATTTCACGTGCGGTACTCACTCCTGGAGATAAAATAGTAACAAGTGAAATGACGTTTGGACAGTATTATCATAATGCAACCGTAGAAGCTGCAAATGTAGCACAAGTGCCTATGCAAAATGGATGTTTTGATTTAGAAGGTATATTAGCAGAGATTGACGATGATACGAAACTCGTATGGTTATGTAATCCAAATAATCCAACAGGCACTTATTTTACGCATGAAGAGTTACAACATTTCTTAACACGTGTACCAAGTCATGTTCCAGTAATTATAGATGAAGCCTATGTAGAATTTGTAACTGCGGAGGATTTCCCTGATACATTAGCCTTACAAGAGCAATTTACAAATGCATTTTTATTACGCACATTCTCTAAAGCATATGGCTTAGCAGGCATGCGTATTGGTTATGTCGTTGCAGCTAAAGAAGCAATCGAAAAATGGAATATTATACGTCCACCATTTAATGTAGGACGCTTATCTGAGTATGCAGCGTTGGCAGCATTAGAAGATCAAAAATACTTAGCATCTATTCGCGAACATAACGCACAAGAGAGAGCAAAATTCTTTGAATTAGCTGTAAGTGATAGATTTTATCCAAGCCAAACAAACTTTGTCTATATCAATACAGACAAACCGCATGATTTATATGAAGCGTTTTTAAATGTTGGTTGCATTACAAGAGAATTTCCTAAAGGGGTTCGAGTGACAATCGGTTTTCCAGAACAAAATGATAAAATGATCGAAGTACTTAAAAGCTTTGAATTTTAATTATAATCAATGATGATGACGTTCAACGAGACTAAAATGTGTATGTAAAGATAAATATAATAAACCAATTCATTTAAGATGATGAGAAGTGTTATGTGAATAGCATTTAACATGGTTTAAATTATATTTATAAGTACAATTTTGGTTTAGTTGAACGTTATTTGCTATACTTAGAAGTGAAAAAGGAGTTATATGTAGTCGCTTTTTACATAGTGTTTAGGCTATATATAATAAAGATTGAAGCTATTGAAAAGGGAGTAGAGTAGTAAATGACGAGAAAATCGATTGCTATTGATATGGATGAGGTACTTGCTGATACAGTAGGTGCATTACTTGATGACGTGAATAAACGCACGGATTTAGGAATTACATATGAGATGTTAGACGGAATAAAATTGAGACATGCAATGCCTGAGCATGATGGCTTACTAACAGAAATTTTAAGGGAACCTGGCTTTTTCAGAAGATTACAAGTTATGGATGATGCACAAGATGTCGTTAAAAAACTAACTGAGCATTATGATGTATATATCGCAACTGCAGCAATGGATGTACCGACTTCATTTCATGATAAATATGATTGGTTAAGACACTTCTTCCCATTTTTAGACCCTCAGCATTTTGTATTTTGTGGTCGAAAAGATATTGTTAAAGCGGATTATTTAATCGATGATAACCCTAGACAGTTGAGCATCTTTACTGGTACACCGATTATGTATACTGCAACGCACAATATCAATGATGACAGATTTGATCGTGTGAATAATTGGAAAGATGTTGAGAATTATTTCCTAGGAGATAGTGAGTACAACATTTAACCATTTAAGTGTCTGAGATATGCGTTTTGGATACAAATATATAACAACATAAAAATGGTGTTTTCTACTTTATTTCACGTAGAAAACACCATTTTTTAGTTAATTGAGAAGCCTATATCTCAGCCTCTTTGCTAGTTAAAATATAACGACTTTTGAAACTAAGTGGTTGTTTGTAATTTAAAACATCGCGTTAAAGCTTAATTATTCTGATTCAGTATCGGTCACTTGTTTATGTTCTGGAAGTGTTAGTATTTGAATAGCATCAGGCACAACTTCGATTTGAAGCGGTGTTTTTAAGTCAACTTCACCATCAATGTCAACTTTCATCTGTGGGTCAGTAGCGATGGTGATTTTCTTCGCTAATACATGTTTAATACCATCCGTCATATTATTCCAATTCATACTGTCACGTTGCTTAAATATATCGTTTAAGACACTTGTTCTTTCTTCTGTGAAGATAAATGTATTTAAATAACCATCATTGGGAGATAAATCGGTTAAAGGTATACGACTGCCACCTATGAACGGGCCATTCGCTACTACAAGCATTGTGGTATTACCTTCAATTTCATTTTCATCGACAGTTATTTTATAGTCAAAGTGTTCTGGATTAAGTAATGTTTTCACTGTAGAACCAACGTAACTTAGTTTACCAAAGACATCTTTGTTACCGTTTTGTACATTCTCTGCGTTTTGTACAATCAGCCCCATGCCTACAAAGTTTAAAGCATATTCATCATTTACTTTCATAATATCATAAGATCTTAGTTCTGCTTCTTTAAGTTGTTCACTTGCCACTTTATGACGTGGGTGTAAATTTAATGTTTTTACAAAATCATTAAATGTCCCGCCAGGTATAATACCGATTGGGATATCAAGCTGACTTTGCATCATGCCATTAACGAGTTCATTTACCGTGCCGTCTCCACCTAAAATAAAGATAATATCTACATCATCACTATAACTTTGTTCTTTTATTTTTTTACAATAACTAATTATGTCTCCTTCATTTTCACTTAATTGGATAGAGAGATGTTTACAAAATGTTGTCAATGAGGATGCTACATCTCCGAGCCCGTTATATATATCTTTTATACCTGAGTGTTCATGGTAAAATAATACGCCGTGTTTAAATTTTGATTGTGTCAATTTATTCACCATATTTCTTAGAATTTTGATTTACCTATTAAGTTTACCCGATTTTCAATAAAAATAAATAAAAAGAGCGGAGAATACGAAATCAAAACTTGAAATTTGATTTCGTATTCCCGCTCTCATAGGGCTGACTAAATATCAGGCAGCTACTGTGCAAACTTAAATCATTAAATTATTATTTAACCCCGCGCATACCTTTGACGATTTTTGGTACAAAGGCAAGGATGATTAGGCTGACTACAATCGCAATTACTCCTAGGAATAGGAAATAATTTTTATAGCCAAGTGGTTCGATAAGTTTTACTAAAGTACCGTTAATGGCTTGAGCACAGGCGTTTGTTAGTAACCATAAGCTCATCATTTGTGTGTTAAAGGCTTTAGGTGCAAGTTTTACTGCTGCACTATTACCAGTAGGTGATAAACATAATTCACCAATAACGCAAATAATATATGACAAGATAATCCAGTTTACACTTATCATTGCACCACCGGATGAAATGCCAATTAAGCCAATCATTATGTAAGAAGCCCCAGCTAAAAATGCACCTAAGACAAATTTCGTAGCTAAACTTGGCTGACGTCTTGCCATTTTAGCCCAGATAATTGAAAGTACTGGCGCAAGTAATACGATGAATAGAGGATTAATAGATTGGAACCAGGTTGGTCCAAAATCTGTTGTCCATCCAAATATATTTAAGGACATATCACTACTTTCAAGCGCGAAAATGTTAAGCACATTTGCACCTTGTTCTTGAATTGACCAGAAAACCACACCTAAAATAAATAGGGGAATGAAGGAAATGACACGTGAACGTTCATCAGATGTAACTTCTTTACTGCGAATCATAATAGTAAAGTAAATGATAGGTAACGCGACCCCAAGTATCAATACAGTGGTACTTACAATGTTAAATGAAAGTGTTCCAGTTAATCCAGTGATGATTAACACCGCTGCAATAACTATAGCTGAAGCTGCGAATATTAAACCGTATTTCTTTTTCTCACTTTGATTTAAAGGATTCGTAGGCTTCGTTCCTACATCGCCAATGTTTTTCTTATTGAAGATCATATACCAAACTAAACCTAGTGCCATACCTACTGCTGCAATTAAAAATCCAGCATGGAAATCGCCTGATTTAACGAATTGATCTAATATTAATGGTGAAAGTAGCCCACCTAAATTTACAGACATATAGAAAATAACAAATCCAGCATCCATACGTGTATCGTTCTCAGGATATAGTCTACCTACAATATTAGAAATACTTGGTTTCATTAATCCTGAACCCACGATAATAAAGAACATGGAGATGAATAAACCGACGATATCTAACGGTAAACTTAAAAATATATGTCCAATGATGATCAATACGCCACCGTAAAATGTGGCTGAACGCGTACCAGTGATTCTATCAGATATCCAACCACCAAGTACTGAAGTCATATAGATTAGAGCACCATAAACAGCCATGACTGATTGTGCAGTACCCTTGTCCATACCGAGGCCACCATCTTTGATCGCGAAATACATATAAAAGATAAGTAACGCGCGCATCCCGTAATAACTAAATCTCTCCCAAAATTCAACGAAAAATAAAACCCCTAGACCTTTAGGATGACCAAAGAATCCTTTTTGTGGAATAGATTGGATGGCTTGGTCTTGGGTTTTGTCCTGATTTTGCATAAAAATTCCCGTCCTTTCTTGCTCCCAATAAAAAATGTATAAAATAGATTTTACTCCTAATAAAACTAAATTTCAATAATATTCTCACAATAACAATATTCGGAAAATTCTGTTAATATTTTAAAGTTATTTTATTTGATTTTAATTTTAAAACATTAACATTTAGTAAAATTAGTCTTTGTTGATAATATACACAAAAAAGTAGTGGCACAATGAAGTGACACTACTTTTTTTAATCGTATTTAGTTTTGATTGTTTAGTAAACGCCTTTCATAGCACGTCTTACTTTTGGTGAAATCATAAGTAATAGAATACCAATGATTACAGCGATAAGTCCTGAGTACATAAAGTAGTCGCTTTGATTCATCTTTGTATAGACAACAACAAGTTGAGCGTTAAGCCCTTGTGCAGTTGCATTACTTAGCATCCATAGGCTCATCATACGTGCAGTGAACGTTATTGGTGCTAATTTAGTAGTTGTAGATAAACCTACTGGTGAGATACAAAGTTCACCAATCGTAATCAATAAGAAACTTAGTACAAGCCATAATGGATTGATTAACGCGTTGCCTGTAGCTAATGGAATAATCATAATTAAATAGGAGAAGCCGGCGATAATCGTGCCGATAGCAAATTTATGTACGGTAGGCGGGTTGTACTTTCCTAATTTCATCCAAAGTGTTGCGAAAATTGGCGCCAAGAGCACAATGAAAATTGGATTTAATGACTGCGCCCATGCTGCAGGTATTGAAAAATCAATTAAACCATTTGTTAATTCTGACATTTCTAATTGTGTTTTTTTATCTGCAAATGTTGCAAGTATCGTTGAACCTTGTTCTTGAATCATCCAGAAAGCCACGGAAGTGATATATAAAGGTACGTAACTATAAACACGTGAACGTTCA
>Ga0181469_100706_pt1 | contig 12755 bp, 15 predicted proteins | sample InSIn2SAF170_2_FD_119081 | JGI IMG/M metagenome (GOLD analysis project Ga0181469, IMG submission 119081) | Clean room microbial communities from NASA Spacecraft Assembly Facility at Jet Propulsion Laboratory, Pasadena, California, USA -... ... | reverse complement strand
CCACTGTTTATTCACTGAGATATATATGTCTCGTCGGGTCCCCACATATATATCGTTGTTGGGGGTTTCGGGTAGTGGATCATAATAGAACCCACCGATATGATTTCTCCGATATATGTATATTTCGCCTTCGATAGTGTATTCCGATATATATGTGAATTCCGCCTCCGATAGTGTATTCTGATATATAAGTAAGATTTGCCTCCAATAGTGTATATTGCACACATATATATAGACTTTGCCTCCGATAGGTTCTTCTTAGGCATATATGTATGACATAAATATATTGCTCCTCCTGTAGCTCCGCTTAGCTTCCTCTGGCTCCTAGAATATTTCCATATTGACATCAATGATAATCTATGTCAACAATTTCTTCAATTTGTATATTGATTTACATCCAATACTTGCTAAGGTTTTGCAAATGGGGTAGCAAGCTAAGTGGGCTTGATTGTGGGGAAAACTCCACAGTTAAGCGCGCTTGAGCCAGAGGAGATCTGGGATGGGTGACCTCCTGGGAAGTCCTGGTTACCGGGTGCAAGCCTCGGAAGTGATGATTGATGCTATGTGATTCATTTCACTAGTTTCAATCCCACTTCTTCACCCCCGTGAGCATCACCCGATGCAATGAGTGCTAAGTGAACTATTCAAAAATCATGAGAAATTAGTCAGTTACGACTACCTCTCATGGAAATGGTCATACATGAATGACTTACTTAACGCAGTTGAATCCCAAAATGATATCTAATATAATGCACTGCGTAAACCCCCATACTTAAATTCAAAAAGAGTCAAGGGATCTCTACTTGAATGGTTCATGAGGCACAATACTTGCTAAGGTTTTGCAAATGGGGTAGCAAGCTAAGTGGGCTTGATTGTGGGGAAAACTCCACAGTTAAGCGCGCTTGAGCCAGAGGAGGTCTGGGATGGGTGACCTCTTGGGAAGTCCTGGTTACCGGGTGCAAACCCCAGAAGTGATGATTGATGCTATGTGATTCATTTCACTAGTTTCAATCCCACTTCTTCACCCCTGTGAGCATCACCCGATGCAATGAGTGCTAAGTGAACTATTCAAAAATCATGAGAAATTAGTCAGTTACGACTACCTCTCATGGAAATGGTCATATGTGAATGACTTACTTAACGCAGTTGAATCCCAAAATGATATCTAATATAATGCACTGCGTAAACCCCCATACTTAAACCTTTCTATCTTAAAAATTTCTACTAGGTTCTAAGTTTTGTTCTTCTTCAAACCATCCATTTCTTCTTTCATTGCCACCTTCAATTTGGAACCATTGATATCATTTATAGAATCCTGATAACAAGAAGGATTAGTAACCAAACCAACAAATGAAGTAAAATTGATATACCTTTTAGGAATATTGATCTCCCATGTAGATATTCTTGGTGTTAGTTGTGGAACTTCCATGTTTTCCTAAATGCCTTAAGCATCTATAAATTATTTATTGTCAAACGTTTTTCCTTGATTCTTGATGTTTGTAGATGGTTTGGTTTCCAACTGAATTTGTATATTTAACAATACTTGTTATTGTATCTATTCATGTTTAAAAAAACGTTGTGCATTATTTGACTTAAGAATATGAGATTCATTAAATATCACATCTTTGCTAATGATGATTTTGTGGGAAGTAGGGTCCCACAACATATATCTCTTAGAAACATCATCAATCAACAAGGATATATTTCTTCCATCTAGGGTCTAATTTAGAATATTAGTTTTTAGGAGAAGTGTGTAAACTTCACAACCAATTTTTTTAAAATTTGAATAATTGCATGGATGACCTAGACAGATATTTTTAGGTATTTTACAATTTATTTCTACTAATGGTGATTGATTTACAAGATAAAAAGCAATAGTGTTTGATTCTACCCACAATCATTATTACAAATTGGCATTGTTGAGCATGTTTCTTACTCTTTCTAGAAGATCCATGTTCATGTGTTCAGATATTCCATTTTGTTGGGGAGTATATATAGTGGTTTTGTTTCTTATGATCCCATCTTATTTATAATATTTTTTGAAATCTAAAGAAGTTTTAACACACCTTTGCTATCCATTCTTAAACATTTGATTGTTTCCCTGATTTTCTTCTTTATGATTACTCAAAATTATTTAAATATATTAAACACATCAAATTTTATTTTCAAAACATAAACCCATACTTTTATAGAGAAATCATCTATAAATGTTTCAAAATATGATGATCCTTTGAAAGAAATAGTAGGGATGACCCCCAAATAGTAGAATGAATATAATTAATAATTCCTTTTCTAACATAACTGTTTGTTTTAAATTTCTATCTACATTGATTTCCAAGTATACAATGTTTTTAGAAATTTGTTGGTTTAAGGGGGCTTGACCCAGGTTTATATTGTGTTGCACACCAACAAAACCCTCAAATATTGTCCCTATTGATAATGACCTGCAAGCATATCGCAGTCTCACCTGAACCAGTTATGGGAGGTTGCATAACCAAGCTTTCGCAACTGAAGGGATATTCGAGAAGTGGCGTCATGCAATTACTTCTATTATATATCAATCTTATAACTTTTCATGCATAAGAACTTCACGCAAATGATTAATATACAAAAACACATAAAATTTGACACATGATGGTATATCTTATAGTTCTTTGCATAATTCGGTAAAATGCACACATGACCAGATACAAAACAATATACAAATAACAAGTACAAAGGTTCAATACTTCACAAAAATTCTTCTTTATTAAAAAGGTCTTTCAATTACATTCACTTCTCTAACCTGCACACTCAACTACAGGCAGTTTGTGCACTTAGCTGCAGACTCTTCAAGGTCTCCTCGCACTCAACTGCGGAGCCTTCTCCAAAACTATATACTACATGTGAAAAAATAAAGATTCACTTATGCTTCTATCAATCCATTCTTCTTATTCTTCGATTACAAAGTATTGCATTTCCTTTTATACAATTCATATATACAAAAACCATAGTCCACATACCATGGACCCATAAAAACAAGGTCTACTACCCAATACCTGTTACAAAATAAGGGCTTTACCCCATCCTTAAGGCCTTAAAAGTCTGTGTGATGAATATTTCTTCACTAGCTCAACGTGGTCTGCTCCTTCTTTCGCGGCGTCTTTTCCCCAAAATTTCGACCAAGTTGGGTCATGCCCAACAAGCCCCAACACTCACTCATGACTCACCCTGTGTCACTCAGCTTCGACACTGTTGATCTTTGTTGCAATGTCTTTGTATACTGCGTTGTACTGCTGGAGTGTTTATGCCATCAAATTTTCTTCTTGTTGCAATTCCTTCAACAAAGCTTCTGTAGAAGGGCCAACAGTCTTCTGGAGTAGCTCCCCTTCCCTTTTATTTAATTCCTTCGGCTATTCATCCACTGCATGTGAGAGTTGCAGTGCTTCCTCTTGCCACAACTGAGTCCTTGCCTATAAGATCTGTACTTTCCTCTGTAGATCATCCATTTGTACTTGGAGTTTCTTCCCTTAAAAAATGTTGGAAAATCTCCACAAGACTAGGAAGGTCTTCACAACTGCTAGGATATCATCGTGTTTCTTCTGCTTGGCCTGCAGTTCCTCCTCAATCTTCATGACGTTTAGATTCTCCTGTAGTGAGGTCCAAATCTGCATTGTATCAACGAGAAACTTCCCACAATCTACCACCATATCTGATATGCCTTTCATTGCTACGTTGAGGTCCTTTTGTCTCTAGTCCCAAACCTATGGTGGTGTACTTGTCTACAATCTTATCTTTAGCTCGATATCTGTATCTCATAATCGAATTTTAATTTGGCGATGGCATTCTTTGAGTCTTTGATGGCGAGTGCAAGCTTCATGACCTTCTCTATTGGTGCTTCATCATCATAAACCTTCATGTCTGGAACGGTACTGTATGTTTAAGGAATGGCCTTCTCCCATTGTTCCCATTGTTGCCTTGCTTCATTCCATTCTGTGGCCACTTTCTTCAACTGCTTTTGTATTGTTGCTTTCTCTGGCTCCACCTTTTCTTTCAGGAGCGTCATATGCTGCTCTCATTCCTGCATCTCCGTAGTGATTCCTGGATGAAATTCATGTAACACTTGAAGAGGTAACCCAAAAACATTCATATGGACATTGCGCCACGTCTTGGCTCGCTCTTTATTTCCTATTGCTTCAAACTTCAGTGCCTCAACTGGCACATGTAACATCCTCATCCTGAAAATTATTTCCAATCTTTTCTTTTGTTGTGATGACTGGGCTACCTTTTTTGGTTGCTTCACTGCTTGTGGCAACACCTTCAGCTCCGCAATGCCCTATTGCACCTCAACCAAGATCTCTTTGTAGTGATCATCAATTTTATCCTAGGTATTTGTGTTAATCTCTTGGATTTTCTTTTCTATCTCATCAATGTGCCCATAAGTGAGGATAAGCAGCACTGTGCCCTTGCTCTTATCTTCCTTCTGCTTCTTTCTTGGCTGCATCTTTATCACAAAGGGTGAATCTTATGATACTTCCGCATTGCTGCGGTGTTCTTCGTGTTCCTGCCATGTACCTTTTGTTTCTTCTGACTCTTCTATGACATGTTTCTTACTTGTACCCACACCCTATGAGGTAACTCTCTCTACGCCATCTCCTCCAATTGCTCCACTAGGTGGAGTCATCCATTCCTTCGGCCAATTCTGCACTATCATGAGGACGTAATATTCTGTTACTAGATATGGAAATGGATGCCATGTCTTTGTTGGGTCCTTCATCTCTTTCACATATTCCCTATGAAATTCAGCCTTAAACTCTGATATATGACAATACTACTTGTATAGGCTTTGTGACAGTCTGGGATAATGATTTACCACCGTATGTAAATCCATTTGCATCAGCGCAAAAAATATTTTATTCTTCGTTGCACGGTTTAGCTCCTTTGTAAACCATAGCAAAGTGTACCTCGATACTTTGCACACATCTACCTCCACAGTTAGAAATTGACATTATTTCAGATCCTTCCATGCAATAAGCGCAATAAGAATCAATGACCAAGCGTAGTGGAAGGTCTTGCCTTCTTTCTGTGCCTCCCTGCAATCCATAAAAAATTCCTTTCATAAATAAGAAGCCCAGTTGAACTGGAATCCTTCCGCGCACTGCTCTACCAATGATACCACTGCTGCAGGCACCTCATTGGCCCAACACTTCCTCATAATCTTCCCCACTAGGATATGTGCAACAAAGCGCACACCCTAATCTTCGATAGAATTTATCTCATAGCCATGAGATTTATTCACCAACCCAAAATTGTCTTTTATCATCTGGGCCATTTCTTTGTCTTTATTTTTACTCATGAATTCATCTACGAGGTCCTTTCCCTGGTATGGAAATGTTGTTATTCTTCTAATGAGAATTTCACCAATTTGGCTCCTTGTCCCCAACCAAATACAATCATCATGCACCAGTGTAAGGAGTTGTAGCATGAAATTTCTACTGAATGGGCTTTGGCTGAAGTGTGGCACATTCAGCAACCCGTTGTTGTGGCTCTAATCTCGTAACTTTTCTCTTCGAGTAGTTAACTTTGTTTAGGTACCTACTGGGCTCGAAATGTGGGTATTTACTTCTGTCGTTGAAATCCTAGTCTTCCATTTTGAGTTGGGGAATCTTCCCCAATGCTTCTTATTCGAAAAACACCTCTTCTAGAAATAATGGAGTATAAGTAGAAAATTTTCCTTCACTTGGCTCCTTAGACAACTTCTCGCCTAAGGAAATTTTTAAGAACCCCCCTAAATTTACATGTATAATAAATGGGCAAATCTCCATGGTATATAGGAAAAATGGATGGCGATTTTATCAATAATATGATATGTATATATAATTTTTTCAATAATATGATATGTATATATAATTTTTGGCGAATCTTTCACCAGGCATGGCGAATATTTTACTCAATTATAAAATCTTTTGTTTATTGAATACACAAATGAAATCATTGTATTTCTTTAAAATATCTTTTGAAATCAAAATTACCATAACCTAGTGGGTGTAGGATAAAATTCACCCGTGCCATTCATATAAAGCATGAGAAAAAACCTAATACTATATATAAAACCAAGAAAAATTCAAATTCATCACTTTGAGGGACCTCGTAACCACCCTGCCAATACACAAGTATGTTCCTGTTTGCAATTAGAAAAATTACCCGAATTACAATCTGTTTACTCCAGCATATGTTGGAAAGTTATAGAAGGATGACTAGTGCAATCAATCCATTCCTTTTAGCTTTGGATTTGTTTCAGTTTAAAACAAAAGTATACAAATTTACTTGTCCAATGTCTATACTTTAACCATTCACCTTAAGATGTTTTTACAATATAATTTCGTAAGTCTATTTAATATCTTCATTATCATAAAAACCAACCTATATCCATCTTAACTCCACATCTACCATTCTTAGGGGGATGAAATCTATTTATCCCTCTGAGCACTTGGTAGACCAAGAATTAAGATGGATCTAAGATTATAGAATTTCCCCTCTAAGTAGTCTATGCTCACATGAATACCATGGTATTACCATGCATCAATACCATGGGTTATCATAAACCTAGAGCTTAAAAATTACTATTAGTAATTTATAAAAAATAATAAAATTAATAGTTGATTTTTATTTTAACCAAGCTAAAATGTTTAACATACATTAAATTACAACATCCATTTTTACTCTTGATCGGATCAAATATTTTTTCACTGTATGCTAGTTTGCATATCACGATATTTGATACATCTTGGGGGTTAGTAGATCCAGAGTAAGGATGGTTCTATGTTGGTTTAATTCCCCATTTAAATAGGCTACATTCTAGGTGAATACCATGGGTCAATACTATGTACGATTTTGGTAAATACCATGGGTCAATACCATGTACCATTTTTATTTTTATTAATACTAATATTAGGGTTAATAATGTTTTTTTTCATGGTATTAATAACAATCTAGTCCATGGTATTTGTCCCATAGTATTTTGTCCATAGGTTTCACCTAAATATAACGCATTTTTTGAGTGTTCGTAAATATAAGGTGACTTATGGAGTAAATATAAAAAAATGTTTTATTTGTTTACCATACCTCTTGTTTATTTATATTTTTATTAATTTACCATACTTCTTTTACAAATATAGTATTTGGCCCATATGATTCACTTAAATAAAACCTCTTTCTTGAGCCTTCATAAATAAAATGAGGGTTATGGACTAAATATAAAAAGATGTTTTATTTATTTACCATGCGTCTAGTTTATTTATATTTTTATTTATTTACCATACCTTTTGAGTAAGTATAAAAAGACGTTTTATTTATTTACCATACTTCCACTTTACTTATATTTTTATTTGTTTACACCCTTGCATGTATATAAGGTGACTTATAGAGTAAATATAAAAAATGTTTTATTTATTTACCATACTTCTCATTTATTTATATTTTTATTAATTTACCATACCTCTTTTATTAATATGGTATTGGGGGCCTTTGGCTCATAGGATTCACTTAAATAAAACCTATTCTTGAAAATGGGCGAATGGATTCACTTAAATAAAACCTATTCTTCAAAATGGGCGAATGGAAGGTTGTAACTCCTAATTTCAAGGGCTAAATTTACCTTTTTTACCCTCTCCCTTAAAATAAGGTGGGCTATTTGAGGTGATTTGTAAAAATGTACTATGATACAAAATATTCGCCCACTAAAAATTTAAAACCCCTTAATTTCGCCAAAGGGCGAACATTCGCCCCTAAAATCATCCCTAGAAAATCGCATCTATGAGAGGTGGCAACATCCGCTGAGTTGAGTGGAGAGAGCAGTTAAGGGTCATGATTTGATTGTGCGGCTTAATGAGGTATTGCCAATATGAGTCCCAATCGGTCTTTTCCAACTTTGCAATTGCTTCCCTTTGAGTTTCTGCCCTTACCTTCCACTTGTTATGCAATTCATTCAAATTGGGCAGTTCTTTCGGGTTGCCTCCTTTTACCAAGTTGGTGGCAAACAAAGTATGGTTTACTGCCTTTACTATATTCTTTGACACCCCGGCCACTCTTAATATTGCTAGTTCGGCTTGTTTGATCCTTGCATCCCATTCTGTGAAAAGAATGTCCTTGTGTGTCTCCTCAATCTCAGGCAGATTGGCTTTCCTCCCCTCTTCTGTTTCTTTCCATTCGATGAACTCTGAGATTCTAGTGTTGAGATCAATAAACTCAGTTATCTGGTCAATCGCTTTATCTGTTAGCTAGTCAATAGTGATCAGATAAGGGGTAATATGTGACATCTTATGGCAAAATTGTTCTTGCTGCTTCAATAAGAGAGAATTAAGCTCTAGCACCTCTTTGATAAATTCCTTGACAGTAGGAACATCCTTATATTTTTCCATAGCATGCTACAAGTCTTGGAGTTGCGTATTTTTAGCCGATATGTCTTCCTCGTGGCTTATTTTCAGTACCTCCATGCTTTGTTGCAATTGGGCTAGCTGCTGAGCGGCCTGCCTATTTTCACTTGCCCTTTCTGTTTCGAGTTGTTGCTTGAGCTGTGCAATCTTTTCTTCTTTTTCTTTCAACAAAAGAGATATTTCAGTAGCCTTGTCCATGGTAGCAGTTGTATGCTCCTGTAAACTGTGACAATCTTGTCGAGTTTTCAGCTGGGTTGGACGAGATTTCCTTCCAAACTATGTCCATTTGATCATTCCCAGGCGGGAGTTCAAGTGTCTCAATCTTTCTCCTTTTCCTCTATCTCCTTACTACATCCTTGTTAGTGAGCTGTAGAATACATCAAGAGGAGGGATTTCAGTTACTTTCAAGACAATTTCCGATGTGGGCAGAGCAAGGATGATTTCAATCTGCTAAGACGTAGTCGCTTGCTCGCCCATCAGTTCAGAGGTTGTATTCTTCTAAACATGTAGAGGAGTTTGATACTCTATAGTTTCCTGGGCATCTATCGTCTTAGGAGTGTCTTGTAATTTCTTATTGAATTAATCCCACTCTTGTTCCATACTGTTGTCTTTGATCTCCGAAACAATTTCTTTGGGTGGGGTACTCATACCCTGTTTTTCGTTGATTTCCTATTGGATTTTGTAGTAGTCTCGATGTCTTGGGCCTTCTCTGTGTTCAATACTTTCCCTCTATCTGCATGAGACTCTAAGCAAGAATCAGGTGCCTCGCTATTGACAATCACACTTGGAGTAGGCTTGTCCTCGATTTTCAACAAATGTAGTGGGATAACCCCAAGCCTTTTGTTCCTGACCTCCTGAAAGCTCTCAAAATCTCCAGGACTCAGATTTGTCCTCACCCATTCGAATGCTTGTTCGAAGGAGTGAGCCGACTGTAAAAGGTTCTCAAATTTATTAGCCTTATGGTTATAAGGCTTGATCTTTACCGAAGTGTTGATGTTGTATGCTATATTGTCTGGATCAAACTGCCTTTTGGGCAAACTATGGAGCCTGAGACCTTCCAAGCTTACCGATTCCTTTATAGCATGATTAAAATTTGCTGAGGAGAAAGAACCGCACCTAATAGGAAAAGATGGCCATAGAAACTTCTTGCTTTCTTTGAGAACTTTGGTTAGACCTTTCCCCACGGTCTGGTGGGATATTTCTCTTGCTAACAATTTATCAGAAACATACAGAGGGAGAACATGTGGGTCTATTGTGCTACCAAAAACCCTAATGTAGGTGAATCATTCTTCAACAAAATATTTGCTGATAGCTAGAAGGTCTGTAGCAGCTTCTTGGGAAAACTTGGGGGCTTTATTATTGGAAATTAATTGATATAGTGGAAAAATAACAGCATGACATATTTTATAGAAATGGGGCACATAATGGGACTCCCAAATTTGCTTATGGCTGAGATGGATAGGGTAGGGGTCCTACAAGGTCCATTTCCAATCCATGGTTAGAAATTTAGTGCAAAAACAGAGGGCATCCATAATGTATGCACTAAAATATAATGGAGGAAGGTTCTCTATAGAGGAGGACCTTTTCTGTCAATATTCGGTGATGATCGTGGCTAGGTTATGAGATAGGATGGTATCCCAATTCATGATGTGGGAATTAACACAGCCATCAATCAGAGGAATCCATTCTTTGGAGAAATTAGCATTATTAGGTAACTCGTATAGTCTACATAACATAGCAGCTGCATAGTTTTAGGGGTTGGCCAAAGAGGCTATAGGATACATACCTGATTTATCGAATTTGAACTTATTCTCCAATACTCTCCAGCCCTAAATCATCTTGAGGGGTTCTTCATTCTTCTTGGAGAAGTTGGCCACGTATGTCTTATCATATATGTCCTGAGGATCAAGTATATGGTACATTTGCTTTAGGTCCTCTGCTCTGAATGACCCCATGAGTTCCATTTTCTAATTTCTGAAGCGTCTATCTTCAATGGTGCAGTTTTCCACCACCCAGCTAATCATATCAATGAATGGCAGGATTTTAGCTCTCGCTCCTATCTTATGAAGGAAAGAACAGGCAGCATCCTTGAATTGTAGTCCCGAAGGTCTTATTGAGTCAGTTGTTGCTCTTGTGATAGTAATCTTGGGATGCTCATCCTCAAGCCTATTGTATATCACCTCCCAAGATGTTGCACCTCCGTCAGCGTTGCATACCGTATTAGAGAATATAGGAGACATTTCTATAAGCTCGGTCTCTGCAATGCTCATTTTTTTTGTTTTTGCATCACCTTCCATAATGACATATCTTTTGTAGTTTGCCTAAAATGGATGAGATATATCAGCACAAACAATATTGGGCGATTAAGGCTGAAATATTTGTGTAAAGACTTGAATCGTGGGAAGATTTCAAATAAGATATTCAACATTAAGTAGCCATAACCTGCTAAATCATTACCTCTCCTCGGGCTGTTAAATATTAATTACCCTGTCAAACCGTTCATTATTATATTTAAAACACAGTTACTTCCCACGCATGCTACCTGATTCGCGCATCGCAATTTTTATAACAATGTTATATAATGTTACCTATTCATAATGTGAAATGCGATTACGAATATCGCAATATCGCATTTCGCAAATCATTGGCGGATGACATTGTGGCAGGTCTTTTTACTTGCGACTTTCGCAAAATGCGATTTGTGATTTTCTAATGGGTTTGATGGGTATGTCACAGCGGGCGGATCAATCACGTATCGAAATTTCTTTAAAGTGTTTACCATCACAAAAAAATGTGATTTGCAATCTACGATGGGGATCCTAAACTCTAAATGGTTGTAAGAGTTTTTTCAAGGTGATTTCTTAGAGTTAGGATTTATTTTCTAAAGACTAAAAAAATCAAGAAGGGTCCCCATTTATATGTCTAACATTATCTTTTATTATACATAAATGGGGGGGGGGTTGTTTCATAGTACAACAGATTGTTATAGCAAGTTTCAAGTGAAAGGTCTGTCTTATGTCCGGCAGAGTAGTCGACACAAATGGTGATAGCATTAACAACATATGCAACACATTAACAACAAGATTCATATAATTGCATGTGAATCAGTTCATACACAAGTACATAAGTTAAACAACATATATCATTAAAGCAACGGGAGAAGTCCAACTACAATAACAACATATGCATGAAAATGTGTTGGCTTTTATTATATAATGAAGTGTAAGTCACAATCATACAATACATCCATGTAGACATGCTAGCCCCAACAGTGAAATGTTATAGCCACATCTACCTCTCCTCCAAAGAGATGTACTAGATCCGTGCAATGGAGAAGCCAAGGTGCATTACAATAATGTCTAAGCCTTCTTCAAGATAGTCCTAGTAGAAGCTTGGCTGACCAAAAGCCCTTACAATGAGTTATGAGGGACTATTTATAGCAAAGGGTGGGGTGACCCTTGACATTCCCCTTTGTGACCAATAAACTACCCTCATGATTCTTCACCTACTCTATGACTGTTACATCCACTATTAACACTTGAATTACACTTGACATGACTCAACATTACAATGCACATGTACTCATGTGAGTAAAATGGCTTGAACAATCCTTGGAAGACATCACTAACACTTGGTCCGCTGTGGTGAGACCAACTCTTTGACATGCTTGTGATGGTGAAGGTGGTGAGCCGATGCCAAGCTTGGTCATCCATGATGGTGTGCATGCACCTCATGGTGACATCTTGTTGAAGCGAACTCTTGCCTCCATTGAAACTGGTGCATTAGTTAGGCCCCTTCATCCAACTCATTTACTAACATGCACATGGTCTTCTTGGGAACAGTTGAACCGGAAACACACTAATGCATAGTGTCTGTGTTGATCTTCAAGTGTGTGTTGGTGGTCATGTGCATCAACTTGTCAAAGTACATGTTCAGCCCCAGTTGGACTTGTTTCTTGTCTTCGCCTTGGTGAGTGTGTTGAATGGGTTGGATTGCATGCATGTGCTCAATGACATGCATGTTGTTGAATCCCTTGCATGTGATCAACAACACTGCTCACCATGTCTGCTTTGTGTCAGCTACTCGGATGGATCCTTAACTTATACAGGCGTAGCTTCATCTGTGAGTGCATGTTGCGCCAACTATTGTTCATGTTCCTGTTGCAACTCATTCGTCTCTTTGTTTATCTTCATGTTCTTCCTGAGTTGTTGCTTTAGCACATGCAACTCCTTCTTTATTCCATCTTCTCCCTTCATGCGATCTTCATGTCGCGTTGTCACTTCATAGCCGGAGTCCCCAAAGTTGCTTTCATCATCAATGGACCTACTTGAGCTTGCAACC
>Ga0181469_100619_pt1 | contig 12765 bp, 15 predicted proteins | sample InSIn2SAF170_2_FD_119081 | JGI IMG/M metagenome (GOLD analysis project Ga0181469, IMG submission 119081) | Clean room microbial communities from NASA Spacecraft Assembly Facility at Jet Propulsion Laboratory, Pasadena, California, USA -... ... | reverse complement strand
TCTGGACCCGTCTCTCTCCACTCGCATGGATAGATCCAGAGCCGTACCAGAGTTTCCACGATTCTTCGTGGCAGATCGATACGTCTGCCGGCAAGCCTCAGCACGGTGGAAAGGGTCAGGGAGGAGGGAGATGGTTCACAAGGAAGAAGCATAGGAAGATGGCGAGTTTGGCGCTGAATGATGCTATGGAGATGAGCCAGGATGTTATGGTAAGATTGGTTGGATGTGGCATCATTGCACTGGGCGTGGCTGTCTATGTGGTATACCGGATGGGCAGGGGATGGCTTTGGTGAGGAACATGAAAGATGGAAGAGTATATCCTCCTTGCTTAGGAAGATTGAGAAGGACCCGGTATCTCTTAGGCGAGCGCGCTGGACCAAAGGCTTTGATAAGCGTCCAAGTTGAGATCCAAACGCTGTCCAGACCACCTTTCCGAGCGTGGAACGTCCGTTTGCGGGGACGGTGCGCTCGCTCAAGAAAAACCGGCTACCTCGTAGATCACGGGCGTATGACCAACATAGGGTCTGCCAGTGAGTGTGAAGCAACGTAACGGACAGATGCCAGACGATATCGGGAGTCTGAGATCGGGAGCACAACGATGCGCTTTACGTGCGTTTTCTTAGACTGAGGGACGCAGGACAGGACGTGTTAGAGGAGATGCAGACTGGTTGTTGAGTGCAAGAATAAATTGATTCACGGAAAATCGTCGATCATAACAGCAGGAAGTAGGATACGACAATGAGACAAAACGAGCTTCATTCATATTCTTCCTGTCAATGCCTTGGTCGTGGCCACTCAAGCAGCCTCGGAGCATTTAAGTCGGGCCAAACGCTCAACCTTAGGCAGTTGAGTGGCCGGAGGTATGACAACCACTAGCAGCCCCGAGTCGATCCTGACATGCTAAGAGCTTTGTACTAGTGCGAAGGATATTCGGGCTTCGAGGAGGAACCTGCATTCAGCTGTTGCTCATCGTACTGGATAAGCTCCTCCGTCTCGGTTCCATTCTCGTCGACGGTGAGGGTGGCATTGCGGCCGATGAGGTGCCACTCACCTTCGTCGTAGGTGGTGGGCTCGCTAGCGACGATAGTGTGCTTGCCGCACTCTAGCACGAAGTCAACAGAATCAAGACACTGTTGGTAAGGAAAACTTACCATCCGCGGCCTTGGTGGCTTCTTTGTTAATCTTGTTCTCATTCGGATCACCAGGATACTTGCGGTTCAAAGTCCGGCCGGCAAATTCGCTCCAGTATAAGGACGGAGGCTGCTCAGTACCGTGGTTTCGGAAGCGGCAAGCAACCATTCGACGGCCATCAGTCGCGCAGAAGTTCAGACTGTTGGGCAATTTCCTGCTCCCGAGCTCTGCATCCTGGAGCTTGAGGATGTCCACAATACTGGCGATCATGGCATCTCGCATTGCAGTGACGGGATACTCCTTGTCCCACGTGCTCTTATCGCCATTCTGGGTGAGATGGGTCATGTACAATGCTGCGACATGCTCCGAATCGGTCGATCCGAGAACATTACAATAGGCATCGTAGGCCAACAAGTCCGTAAGGTTACGGCGAATGCGGCTGAAGTCAGAGACAACACCGTTATGCATGAAAGCATGACGGCCGAAGACGAATGGGTGATTGTTGACTGGAGTGACGACGCTGCCACTGGTCGCCCGGATGTGAGCGAGCACGCACTTCGTCTCGGTGTTGTTACACAGGCTGCGAAGATTGAAGTCGTTCGTCGGCGGACTTTGACTCTTGTACAAGGCTGGCCGTGCTCCTGAGACATCTTTGATATAGTCGTTTTGCACATCGGTATACCACGCAATACCTAGGCCGTCCCTTGTAGACATTATCAGCATTCGTGTCTCCGATGTCATTCGGCAAGATATGGGCAAGCTTGAGATCAGAGCAAAATCCCAACGCACATGTTGAGAAGAGAATTTCTCATCCGAAGTAAGCTGTCTTTCGCATCGTCAAGCTCCTTTTCCTCGCCGTGAGGCAGCAACTGCGGAAGATAATGTTCAGAGCATTGCTTCGAAATGGCATTATCAGGATTGATGAGGACATCTGCGAGGAGACACTTCTCCTCTGGAGAGATGTAGGCGAACCAGCGGCACATTGTGATTTGTGTAGTGTTTTCTTGGGCGAACGAAATAGGCAAGAAGGTCGATGACGGGGACAATGAGAATGTTTGAAGAGTGAGTGAGAGAAGCTTTTACATAGACTATTAGGTCTCGAAGGGGACGATCGGTGAGTTGGCACTTTGAGTACGAGCGCCTCTGTAGGACAACAGAATTGTGGAAGCGGAGAAGGAAGGGTGCAGCTCAAGAGAAGGCACCGTGGTCGACGCCACGCAGTGCCAGGTACACTTTAAAGAAGAGCCATTGGCGAAGGAGAAGGAGATCTGTAACTGCTCGGATCAGTCGAGCCTTGATTGGAAGTCACCCGGCACATGTGGGCAAAAGATGCCTTGCATTAGTTTCGGATCTGCCCGCCCTGCCTGGCTCATCGGACTCAGGCCGATAGATGATGCATGCTCCCGTTCTTTCCCATTCAAAAACTTGGTGCAAAATACAGCATTGGACTGTTTGAAGTATGTCGTAGCTATGGTTCGCTGATGTTACGGAGTATGTATAGTCTGTACTTGCAGCGACAAACCCTCCCGTCTCCGCCAGCGTCCAACGCCAAGGCATGCGTTGCGTGTGTCCCGCGCGCAGGCGTCTAAGGCATCTTGTCCACATTGCTTTCGTAGCCGTTCATCTTCTCTTCACCACCGTTGACTGTATATTCGCCCTTTGGCTCCGTGATCTCATGTAGCCAGCCGAAGTCGTCCTTGACCTTCCCCTGTTGAATGCCTTTCAACGTAGTCAAGAACTTCGTGCACATCGGGCCCGGCTCGTCCGACTCATTCTGGTAGGTGAATTTATCACCCTTTGATTTCATCGTGATCGACTTGATCGGCACAAGTGCCGCAGCGGTACCAGCAGCCATGATCTCCGTGAAAGACGGCAGCTCCTCGTACATGATCTTGCGGACTTCAACATTCCAGCCAAAGGACTTCGCCATGCTGCATACACTGTCAGAGGTCACACTCTTGATCACGTTCTTGCTATCCGGCACAACCACCGTAACCTTCTCCCCCTCTTGCTTAACCCCCACAAACCCACTCGTGGAAAACTCATCAATCTCACTCCTCGTTTTGCTATCCAAATGCAGCGTGATACCAAAACCCTCCTTATATGCCTTCTCGCTCCACCTCAACACTGGTGCGTAATTGCCTCCTACCTTCGCACTCCCCGTCCCCTCCGGCGCCGCCCTATCAAAGTCCTCCAGCACGACAGCCGCCACAGGCTTCACGCCATGATACACCCCCACCGGCAGCACATACACGCAAAAGGTATATTCCTCCGGCGGATTCAGCCCCAACTGCGCACTAGACCCAAACAGCAGCGGCCGCACGTACATACTCGCACCCGTATAATGTGGCGGGACGTGCTCCGCATTCAGCGCGACTGCCAAGTGACAGCATTGTAGGAAGTGGTCTTTGGGCACTTCGGGGATCGAAATGAAGGAGGCGGAATGCTGCATGCGCTCGGCATTTTGCATAGGGCGGAAGAGGTTTATCTTCTTGTCGGAGGGGTCGCGGAAGGCTTTCATGCCCTCGTAGCACTGTTGACCGTAGTTGAGGCCCGGAGCCATGCCATGGATGCGCAGGAAGGGGTCTTTAATGAAGGTTGGAGGGCTCCATTGGCCGGAGGATTTGGAGTAGTGGGATTCAATGTGGCCGTTGACTGCATGAATTATTAGGTCCAGACTCGTTGGATGTTGTATGAATCGTGCTTGCCTTCTCGTACTTTGAAGCCAATGTTATCCCAGTCTGGCGTCGTGATTGTTAGTGGAGTGCCGGAGCTTGTTGAAAGCTTGTGTTTGTCTTACCAATGGTATTGAGAGGCGGAGGAGGGTATGAGGTCGCCATTACGGAAATTGGTTGTGAGGATGTGGCTCTTGGAGTAAGGTCAGAGATAGAAGGGAAGGATATGTGTGTATGTTGAATCCAAATCACCACGGTGCACTCATCTTCGTAATTTGGTGCCCTAAGTTTTCCATCAATACCCGTTGTGCGACATGCGAGATCGGAGCCAGTTGGACGTCATGTCCCGCGTGCTTCCCCGGTCTAGCGCGATCGCCTTACAGCTGTAGTAGTGCTGTACCTTGCACAAGGCCCGTAGCAGACAGATTGCGTGTGTCTGTAAAAGAACTCGTCCATGAATGCGTGCTTCAACTCCAGGAAGTGAGGATCAACAACGTCCTCGCCATCCTAGATGCAACGTCCGCCGTAGAGTTAGCTGCAGTAGCTACGTTTGACCCACCTTGACCGCGATGCCTGGTGCAACTCGCCGTTTCTCTGTCTTCCTCGCCCTTGTTGGAGTGGTCCTCACCATCCTGCTGCTGACGCAGTACCGGACTACCGCACAAGACACTCTGAGCAGTCTGCCCTCGAAGCTTGGCAGCAAACTATCAACACAGTCTCTTACCGTTGACGACGATGTGCTCAAAGGTCATGCCATCGCGCCAAAGCTAGGGAATGAGACGGCCAAGTATGTCACGCGGACCCGTCTACATCTCCAAAACAGAGTCGCTGACCACGACTGTCCCGCAGAGCCGAACTCGGCCGCGCAGCATGGAAGCTGTTCCACACCACCTTTGCGCGGTTTCCCGATAAGCCTACGGCGGACGAGAGCAAGGCGCTCAAGACGTACTTACACTTGTTTCAAAGACTGTATCCCTGGTATGCATCTCCGCAGGAACATGACCATACATGAGAGACACTGTGCTGATAGTTCGATGACAGTGGCGAATGCGCAGGTCACTTCCGTACGATCATCGACAAGTACCCACCGCAAGTTTCGTCGCGGTCCGCTGCCGCTGCTTGGGGCTGCCATGTTCATAATATGGTCAATAAGGATCTGAAGAAGCCGATGTTTGATTGTTCGAAAATCGGTGACTTCTACGACTGTGGTTGCGCGGAGGGAGAGGAGGGCGAAGATGGGAAGAAGAACCTTGCGGAGACTCTTGAGGAGAAGCAATAACGGGACGCCCTCAGCGATGCGGGTGGCTCTCTCGTGGAAGCTGGCCCGGATGATGATAATGAAGCACCACTTGAGGTCTTCAAAGATGGGGTTCGTTCGAAGTCATGCTTCATGAACATAGACATGTGCTGACCAGTGCATGCGTGACATCTAGGTGGACCGATGGATGATATTCCAAGCTACTCCTTGATAGATGACAAAGCCGATATTTCCAAGATTCCCCACACTGTTCGTGACTATTGACAAAGCGGCTTGACGCGTCTGACGCGTCCGACCGAATCTCAATGCTCTAGTCAAGTTTGCCCACCTGGTGAAATTCGTAATGTTCGATGCCTAGGCAGCTATAGATTCTGGTTACCACGAGGAGATAGCATGGCAACCGTCAATTGCAGTGCATGTGTCATATGACATGGTCACGCTCCCATATCTTTCCCGGCGATGATGCTTCGAAGTGTGATTCTTGTGTCTCGTGGGAGTTTGTTGGGCGGCATTGCTCTTCTAACCGTCACAAGCCACAATCGATGGGGAGTGGACTTAAGAGGAAAGGCGCCATCTGCAGGACGCGGGGATGGCGTCTAATGAACGAAAATAACGGTTGGAACAGTGTCTACTCCCTACCCATATTCGAAACTTCAACACAGACCACATAGAAAGGAACCCCCCTTGTTCGCGTTCTTCTTCCCCCCACCCTCCCCTTCTGCCGCAAGTCTTATCTGACATGAAGCTCACCGCAACTTCTTGAATTACCCCTCGATCCACTGCTGTTACTTGCGCCACATCGCCGTCTGCATTATGGTTTCCTTTTCATGCGAGGTATTTACACTGCGAAACAATCCCATTCTAGCGCATCCCTTATTCGCTCTTCATACCTACCTATCTACCATTCATAAGACGAAGCTGACGGTTATGCATCTGAACAGAATTGCGGCGACGTCCTGACCAAGAAGAAGCTCGACCCACATCGGAATCAATGTCGAGGCGCGTCCTACACCTGCCTCGACTGTATGGTCCACTTCCACGGCACTGAATACCGATCGCACACAGTACGTCGCTCCGAACCCTTCCAGCGACTCCCAGTAGCATCGCCGTTGTTGTTTTCGAGCACGAGTAGGACGAGGCTCGGCATAACGACTGGTTCAGAAAATCGAGCATATCTGTGACAGAGGCTAATTGACGCCTGAATAGAGCTGCATAACCGAAGCTCAAAAATACCAAGGTGCTCTCTACAAGGACAAAACCCGTACTAAAGCCCACTCTCGCAATAACAGCAAGAACGAGAACAACCAACAGGCACTTGTTCGCCATGCCTACGTGGAAGATGTCCCGGACGCGGACACTGGAGCCGTCGCCATTGTCGATGCACCGCCTGCCGCCCCCTCCCCACCAGCTCCCGTTAATGTCTTCGACTTTCTAGTAGGAGAGGAAACAGCAAATGAGACTCAAGAGGCGGTTACTCCGGAAGACTCACGGTATGTCGAGGATATTCGAGTAGATGGTGAAGATGCGGATATGGATAGGTATCACGAAGACAATGGCCGTAGGGAGCAGTACGTGGAGCGCGGCTTCGAGTACGGCACGGACCCCCTGGAGCCGTCCTTCGAGCGTTACGATTCGTACAGCAACCTCGCCCTCCCTCCATCAGATTGCGCGGCACTCGCTTACGTTACCCCGGCGCCACGGCGCGAAAGCGGTCAGGAGCAATGGCCGGAAAAGATCCAAGACAGAGACACCGTCTCGAAGAGTGAGAAGAAGTCAACAGACAAAAAGCGGAAGCGCGGTCCTGTCGAAGATCTCGACCTCTCGTTAACCCGCAAGGTCGGACATTCAGGAGACGTAGTCATGACCGACATTACACCTTCCTTGCACTCGGGACTTACAGGCGGTCTCAACAAGCTTCTCTCGCACGGACGTCCAGAATTTCCACCCTCACCAGACTTCTCGGGCGACCAATTAGCCGACAGCCCTCTAAGTCCGTTAAAGCGGTCAAAGCACTCCAGCAGAGACCCTAAGAGCGAGAAAGAGCGAGGCAGAGATCGGGAGCCGAGGATCAAGAAGTCATCTGGACTATCCCAGCTTACGAGCAATGGACACAAGGAGCGCAGAGATAGAGACGAATACCCACGGATAGAGATCCGCAGACGGAAGAAGCCAGAACGAGATTCATCCGAGGAGCGCGAACGGCCTGTAAAAGAAATCAAGAAGCAGTACAAGGCCATCGAGTACCACCCGAAACGCTCCGCAAGCTTGGAGGTACAACCGAACAGCGCAAATGCTCTTACAAAGCGAGGTGACTTCAGTTTAGAAAAGTCGTCGCGACCTAAGGCCAGATCATCGGAGCACTCATCAGTCAGGGTGGGAATGGCACAGCACTTCACCTCTTTCATCACCAAGGGCCCAGACAGCGAGACGGGATATAGCATGAACAAAGCGCTGAAGAGATGGCATCGTGAGCGTAACACGGGAGACAAGGAGGACAAGCATGATGAGGAAAAGGAGCTGTGGAAGAGTTTGAGATTGAGGAGGAACGATCGAGGGGAAGTTGTCGTTTTCTTCTGAGACATGAGCTTGGAATCTGCTTCGAGATACCCTGGCATGGTTCTGTTGCCCTTTCGATGTATCATATTCGGCGGTTGCAGTAGAGGCCGGCCTCAAGGCTCAGCGTGCGGATTGGGATGTTAATGGCTTTAACGTTTTTCTCTTGTCTTTGTACCCTCTCATTTCCTCTTTGCGCAACGGCATAGGGACTCGACACAGCTCCCGGGCTGGTCCCTGTAATCGTAATCTTTGCGGCCATATCAACCCTCGATAATCAAACCACTTTCCTCACAGAAACAAGCACAACCCGGCAGCACGGTCGCAGCGTCAGGGAATAGTCACTGAAACCGTGTTGGGAAATGTGTGGATCTCAACGTGGTATAAGGCTAAGCTACGCACTGCGGGACGTGAATACTCGCCATCCCCGTCCGTTTGTGGAGCAAAAGCCATACGACTCTTCCAATGTCTATTCCACCATCGAATGTCTTTATGGAAGGTGTCTTACACAAACATGTTCCCATGGGATGATGTGACAGAGAGATCGCAATAAACATCTATCTTGGGTGACATTATCATGATTTGAACTCGCGCTTGGGCCATGACGAAAACCCACGGGTCCATTGACAGAAGGGGTGCAAACAAAATGATAACCTTTCCGGGCGTGAAGTACTATATCTTGTGCTTGTCGTCGCTGGGTCTTGTTGTCCCTGGCGATCTCGATGAGCGAATCGGAACGTGAAATGGCAGTTCTCTCTCGCAAGAGCTAAGAGGAACACCCAACCTGAGGACCAGCAGTTGGGAGAAACGTTGGGACAGTTCTTTGGGTTCAAACTCGAGCGTTTGTCCAACGTCTGCAGGATTCTACACGAGTCCACCGGGCTCGCTCAAGAAGAGCTTCGGATTGCGTGGAGATGGTTAATCCACTGCCACCTTCCACTCGGAACTGTCCATCACGCCTTACCGCTTATCATACCAGATCGCCCTGCATAACAATAACGTCAAGGCATCTCGCAAAGTCACGTACATAATTACTGATTAGGCTGTTCCCCATAGTTACCATATACTTCAAGGCTGGTCACCCCACTCCAAGAAGCAGCTTTGACGGTACGGTCGCAACGGCTTAGTAGACCCGTTCCATCATTCAAGAAGTTCTACTTTCCTACTTCTTGTTTCCGCGCGTTCGCATTACAAAACGGTCGAGCCTTCCGCATTTTCGTACATCACGATAAGAGCAAGGAAACTCCCAACATGTATCTCCTACACCCCTTCACCCTCTTAACATGCCTCTTCTCCTCCCAGTGCGCCCTGGCGCATCCTCCTCGATGGCGCGGACACCACTCACGACCGGAAACCCACGTGACGCACGGCGCTGTCGCCTCCGAGTACTCCCAATGCTCGGAAATCGGCAGAGACATGCTTAACGCGGGCGGCAATGCTGCGGACGCCATGGTCGGCACCGTCTTCTGCGTAGGCGTGATGGGCATGTACCATAGCGGTATTGGAGGCGGTGGCTTCATGCTGGTGAGAGGCGCGAACGGCAGCTATGAGTATATCGATTTTCGCGAGACTGCGCCGGCAAACAGCAGCGAGAACATGTATCAGGGCAACAGTGACGCCTCCCAGACGACGGGGTTGGCCAGCGGTGTGCCGGGAGAGCTAAGGGGACTTCAGGAGTTGCATGACAGGTACGGCGTGCTGCCGTGGAAAGAAGTAATGATGCCCGCTGTGATGCTGGCCAGGGAGGGGTTCCGTGTTACAGAAGATCTGGTCAGGTATATGGCTTCGGGCAATCTGAATCAATCTTTCGTGGACAAAAATCCTACCTGGGCGCTGGACTTTGCACCAAACGGTACACTGGTGAAGCTGAACGATACAATATACAGGAAAAGGTATGCGAACACGCTGGAGACGATCGCTGAGTTCGGACCGGATGTCTTTTATACAGGCGCTATTGCAGAGACGACAATTGCAACACTGCAAGCGAACAACGGAACCATGACCCTCGAAGACCTTGCAAACTACACAGTGGCCATCAGAGAGCCCGCAGAAATCGAGTACAGGGGTTTCAAGGTCCGCAGCTGCAGTGCTCCCGCCAGCGGCACCATCGCTCTCTCCGCGTTGAAGATAGTCGAAGGCTACCAAGATTTTGGCAGCCGTGACTTGGACAACCTCAATCTCGATACTCACCGTCTGGACGAAGCAATCCGCTTCGGCTACGGGCAACGCGCCCATATCGGTGACCCATCCTTCCTCCCGAACATGAGCGACTACCAGGCAGAGATACTCTCCCCTGCCTTCGCCTCCTCAGTCCGCAGCAAGATCATCGACGCCCGCACGCAAAACGTCTCTGCATACGACTCAGAAGGTCTCGAATCCCTCGAGACGCCCGGCACCTCCCACATCGTAACCGCCGACGCCTCCGGGCTCGCCGTCACGCTCACCACGACCATCAACCTTCTCTTCGGCAGCAAGCTCATGGTGCCCGAAACGGGCATAATCCTCAACAACGAAATGGACGACTTCTCCGTGCCCGGCAAATCCAACGCCTTCGGCTACGTCCCTTCGCCCGAGAACTTCATCCGACCCGGCAAGCGGCCCCTTTCCAGCATAACGCCGACCATCGTCGAGTACCCAAACGGCAGGCTTTACTTTGTCGTCGGCGCCGCGGGCGGCTCCCGCATCCTGACCTCCACGATGACGGCGTACGAGGCGCTGGCGCAACCGCGCTTCCACGATCAGCTGCAGCCGGACGTGATCAGCTTCGAGTGGGCATACGACAACAGGACGGTGGCGGACATGAGGGCAAGGGGCCACAACGTTACGTGGATTGCGCCTGGGCAGAGTTCGGCGCAGGCGATCAGGATAACGCCGAACGGGACGTGGGAGGCGGCGAGTGAGCCGAGGCAGATCAACAGTGAGGGCGTCGTGGTGTAGGCCCTGGAAATTCCAGGAAACTAGGAAAAAAATGCATGAACTCCCCGCCCGTTGAGAGGCGGGCCAGAATGGAGGAGCTGTGGCAGTTCAGTGCCAGGATTGACTCTTGCGAAAGCGTCTCGCGGGCGACAATATTTTGGCGATCTGGACTACAAGATAAGCGCTTTGAGAGGTGCAATGTACCTCGTTCGAAAAGATGTCCGGCAGCTTGCTTGGGGTCATATCGGTCCAGCTAGCTCCCCTTAAGAGTGATCAGCTTTTTTGTGCTAGTGGAAATTTTGATACTTGCCACTTCGGCTTTTCTGTCCTTCCACGATAGAGACATTTCTCCGTAGCGTGACACTGAGGCTTACGAACACCCTTGCTGCAGAGTACAAATTGTCACCAGCGGTAGAAGTGTTCGTGGGATAGGCTTGGCGCAAGAAAGGGCATTGGTTCAATTTTGTATTCCATCCACATCAAGATGGAAATCAGTTTCACGCGTGTATCACAAGCAGGTGAAGGTGCACAGCATGTGCTTGACTTCATTAGATTATCTAAAGCTGTATGTACGCGCACCCAACGAGGACAGCTCGACGTCCATGACCATCCCGTCGAGAACGCCGATGACAGTAAAAGTCCGATAGAGAGCGCGCCTGGAGGTAAACACGTAAGTGGACTTGCCATCCTTGGCAAGCAGTCACACCGTCGTGAAAGTAACGGGAGAAGAAATAGTTCACCAGTCGTAGGCCGCAATGCAGGCGAGTCGAGCTTGACTACGTCGTATTGGCCTTCAGATACCACGAAGAACACAGCCTACATTCCGTTGCAGTAGTCACCACACCCAACTAGGTTTCATCTCGATATTTCAAGTAGCAGAAGAGGAGGCTCAAGCAAACCTCATGACAGTATCGTCGCCAAGGCCATTTTCTTTTCCGGCATTCGCCTTCGACTTGTTGCCAGATTGGATTGAGGTAGGTCTGGTGGTAGATTAGCAGATGCTACTGTCGAAAAGAAGAGGGAGAAGAAGGGTGAATGGAGGGTCAGAATTACTTCTTCACGTGCTGTGCGAAATGCGGATGTATGACAAGTGAGCAGCAGTATGTAGACAAGGAAATTTCGATCCGTGTAGGCTTATTACGGGAGAAGAATGGGGCTAGGGTAAACGCATCACGGGAAAGCTATTTCATGGACGAAGGAGTGACTCGTAACGACACTGTGTTAGACTGCAACGGCGAGAGGAAGACTTACCCGTTGACCTCTTTGTCGAGCATCAGATACTCCTTCGCAACTTCGGACGTGCCTCGGTTAAGTAGGTATTGCATATACAGTTGCGACATCTCTTTGACTACGGTAGGCGGAAGCCGGCTCGTGTGCCGGATTTTGTCGTGGACTTGAGTAATGCGTGCATATTGGTTGGCCTCGGTTTCCGCACTCGTGGGCATATCGATTTCGAAACAAAGCCATTGCAGCCAGAAGTATCGCACGTCCATATAATAGTGTTGATTCTTTAAGAACACGTCGCGCGTCTCATCGGGAGAACCTTGGACCTTCCACAAGAGGAGTGCCCAGTTGGCCACCAAGGCACCTTTGCTCTGGATATCAATCTCCTGCGAGTCAATGTGTTGTTTGTAGATCTGCACAGCTGCTTTGAGTCCGCCGTGGCGCCGCTCAAGGTTTGCCCATGAGGTGATTACATCGATGTGGGTGGGAATGTTGATCAGGATTGCCTCGTGGATGGCTCTCGCGATGTCCACACGGCCAGACATCTCCTCGAACAATGCATACTGTAACCGGACAGTGGGCTCCGCGATTGGCGTGTAGATGCAGCTTGCTCGCTGGTATATGTTGCGTACTTCTTCGTCCTTCCCATCTTGGGCAAGCATCCAACGAGCGTAACGCAGCCAGAACTCGTCATAGTATGCAAGTGTGACAAGACACCTCTCGTACAGGAATGCTGTTCGCTGGTAGTCGCCTTCATCTTCTTCGAAATCGAGGTACTTCCGCCAGTTAGCCACCTGTGCATCATCCAAATCAGTGACGTGGAAGTAGGGCCTCTTGATTTCTTGCTCGTATGTCCAGCGTTTTGTGGTCTCGGTCTGCGTGCGATTAAAGATCTCGAGGTGATGGTCATGGACGTCGAGCTGTCCTCGTTGGGTGCGCGTACATACAGCTTTAGATAATCTAATGAAGTCAAGCACATGCTGTGCACCTTCACCTGCTTGTGATACA
>Ga0181469_100557_pt1 | contig 12769 bp, 12 predicted proteins | sample InSIn2SAF170_2_FD_119081 | JGI IMG/M metagenome (GOLD analysis project Ga0181469, IMG submission 119081) | Clean room microbial communities from NASA Spacecraft Assembly Facility at Jet Propulsion Laboratory, Pasadena, California, USA -... ... | reverse complement strand
CTGAGGACAGTCATACAGAATAGTGTCTCCCTCTTCTTAGCTGTTGAGTTTCATATTGTGTAGGCAATCTTGGGACATTAATAGCAGGCACTCCATGACGGGAGAGCTTGGTAGGACTGAGCTGACGACGGAAGGACCACTGAATGTGTTGAGTATGGAAGTCTTGCAAAGCAGTGTTGAAGAGGTAGCTAGCTTCCCTGAGAAGAGCTCGATATAAATGAAGGGGATTTCTGTATGGACTGTTCATCCCATCGTTGTTGAAACTTCCCTTGTCCGTCCAGTCTTTCTTGCTTGCTAGATCAATGCAGGTCTTTCAGTACACTTGGGATTTCGAGCGCAGTCTGATAGTGACAATTGTAGCCAATGAGTGATGGCGGGTGTTCCCTGACACACGCTAGTGAAAAGCCTGAGAGCCTAGGACGCGTCTGCCGCGAGGGAGTGGGGAAGGTCGCACTTCTGCTATCTGAACCGTGGTCGACGCCATACCGCGACGACAAGATCGCACACGAGCAGAAGGTCGGTCTCACTTCCGCAGTTGAAGCTCCACTCCCTCCTCCACGCGCTTTGACCTCAGCATCGAAAGTGTATACAATATATCATTAGTTGGGTTTGACCAAGCGAACGTCACATTTAGATTTGCTGGACTGCGTTCCGATCAGCTCACTGGACGGTACAAACGTCGTTGACGAGGAGTGACGGCCTCTCGAGTGATACCGCCGTTCAGCTCGACATGCGATAATACATTCAGCATCACTGTCTCCGATATAACATGGCCTCCAGTGTCCATTCGGTCTACCCTCAGCTTCCTCCAACCTATCCTCCACATGCGCACTCGAGTTCTATAAACGGCTCGTTCTCTCAAACCCCGATAGCCTCGTTCGAAGGTCCGACCCAATCCGCTGTGTCGACACCAGCGCCCACACCACCACCTCCCCGGGCTGCGTCTCAGCAACAGATGAATTACAATATGAATGGTGGGCATAGTCATATGATGCCGCCGGCGAACTATGGATCCTATCCAGAGCCAAATATGTTCGCTCAAGCGCAATACCAGCCAAATGGGCAGAGTCCACAGATATACACTGTAGGCAGTAGGTTTTGATATATGCGTTCTGTGCTAACCTAGTCAGGCTGTCTATTCGAATGTGTCTGTGTTTGAGATGGAAGCCAATGGAGTGGCTGTCATGCGACGGCGAGTCGACGGCTGGCTGAATGCGACCCAAATTCTGAAGGTTGCCGGAGTCGATAAGGGCAAGCGAACCAAGGTTTTGGAAAAGGAGATATTGACTGGTCAACATGAGAAAGTCCAAGGAGGTTATGGCAAGTATCAAGGTACTTGGATAAGCTATCAGCGAGGCCGAGAGTTCTGCAGGCAATATGGTGTTGAACAGCTCTTGTTACCCTTGCTCGAGTACGATATTGCTGCTGATGGCGCTCCCGGTCAGCAAAATCTTGAGACTCCAACCAAGGAGCAAGCCATGGCTGCACAGCGAAAGAGGATGTACGGCGGTGACAACCGTACTCCAGGTCATTCTCAGGGAGGCACGTTCTTCAAGAACATGTCTAGTACTGCAGCGAACGCTATTAACGCCCTTAACAGAACAAGGGTAGACTCACCAGCACGAGCAGTTGATGGACGGAAATCTGCCGGCCCTCGACGACCATCACAGCCACAGTTTGCTCAGGATGTCTCGTTTGGTGCCGCAAGTCAACAGAGTACGCACAGCCTTCACTCTCAAGAAAGTTTCGTGGGCAACAATGGTGTTTTGAGTCAGAACGCGAGTTTTGCCGACTACCAAAACCCTGATGCGCAAGAGCCTCCACGGAAAAGGATGCGACCTACACCGGAGAACTCTTTCTTAACTACTTACGACGGGGCTATGGATAACTTTGGAGGTGTTGGTAGTCCAACAGAGGCCAACCAGTCGTTTTTCTCCCAGACTGGCCAGTCTTTTATGGCACCTCAGCCGTTCGTCTTCGGTCTTGAACCGCTTCCTCACCCTACTGGCCAAGTAGAAGAGCAGAGGAAAGAACTGTTACTTGACTTATTCATGGATTCCAACATGACCGACTTTGATGACCATCCGGCTTTTCTTACTTTGAGCGGAGACGAGTTCGAAGTACCGATCGATTCATCTTGCAATACTGCGCTACATTGGGCTGCTACATTAGCTCGACTCCCACTGGTCAAGAAGTTGATGGCGAAAGGCTTCGACATCAGACGAACAAACAGCGGTGGCGAAACGGCGTTGATCGCTGCGTGTCAAGCACGAAATAACCTCGATCAGAATACCTTTCCGCAATTACTGGATTTGCTTGGACCTAGTATTGAGATCAGAGATGGACGGGGACGTACGATGTTGCATCACATTGCAGTCTCTTCAGCTATGAAAGGCCGTGCTGCGGTTGGCAAGTACTACCTGGAATCGTTGCTAGGGTATGTCCTCAAGCAATCCAGCGCACCAGCATCGACGAATGTATCATTTGAAGGAGCTGCTCCATCGCCGATGACGTTGACACGCTTTATGTCGGAGATTGTTAATGCACAGGACAAGTCTGGAGATACAGCGCTCAATGTGGCCGCCAGAACCAGCACGAAAACGATTATCGATCAGCTTATCGAGGTTGGTGCCGATCCTCATATCGGCAACCGCGGCGGTCTTGCTCCTGTTGACTTTGGTGTTGGCGGTGAGGATGGCAATGTTGCCCGAGATACCACTATGACTCAGACATTCGATGCGTCGCAGAGCTTGAATGCCTCTCAACAATCGTTTGAAGAAGCCAAAGAAGGCTTCATGACATGTAAGTCTCGTTTTTCAGATGTCTCAAACTCCGTGCTAACACTCGAACAGCAATGAGTGGGATCTTCGCTCAGGCTGAGTCGGATTTTCAGACAGAAATGAAAGAGAAGGAAGAGGTTCTTAACAAGACCAATGCAGCATTGAAAGAGTCTGGAAATTTCTTAGTAGAGGAAAAGAAGAAGTTGGACGAACTCCAAGCAAGGGCGAGAGAAAGAGAGGAACTCGTGCAAAAGATCAAGAACTTGAAACGCTTCAACCAAGAGTTGAGGGAACAGCTATCCAGCACATCTCAAGTGCAGGAGAATGTGCAGGTAGGGGAGGCTGACAAAGGCCTGGACCTCGACGGCAAGATAAGTAATATAGACGCACTCTTCCCTAATGGGGTCAATAGTCTCGGTTCGAGCATGAGTCAGGAACAGATCACGTTGTTGACATCGCTGGAACGAGCCGAAGTGTTGACGGGACGAGTTCAGGCATACCAGACGCACAATGCGCTTCTTGACAATGAAGCTCGAGGACTGAAAGGACGAAGCAGTGAATTGGAGGAAAGGTATCGCAAGATTATTAGTCTGTGCACTGGGACGCCCGAGGAGCGACTGGACGACCTGCTCGATGGACTTGTTCAGGCGGTTATCAGCGAGCAAAAGGATATGGCTAGCAGCATAGACCTGAGCCGGGTGCGTGATTTTCTGCGGATGGTGCAGCATGATTGATAAATCTGCACAGAGTGCTGGAGATGGGGAGATTGAGAAAGTGGTGTGTTTGATTGTGAATACTCTCTGATTTACCAGTGTGCTACAGAGGTTGAAGCTGTGGTCCAAGCAACCCGTTATTTTGGTGAGTGCTGGAAATTGACAGCGCGTTGACAAGCAGCGAGTGTTTCAATAAACCATCTTTAACCATGATCACTGCTCTCCATATCAGCGTCTCGCGGATGTTGATCGACATAGGCATGCAAGTTATTGCTAGATGTATATCTTATTGGCGCGCTTCGGAATAAGAGAGACCAAATCAATCTGCAAATTGGGGGCCCATATGCCAGTGAAACCGCCAAGGCCCAGGGGTTGATCGTCGTTAGCTCCACACTACTCCTGTTTCGGGGGGTCCCCTGTTTACCGCGCGCTACGTTTCAACCTCCTCCTCGCCAACCATGTTGAGGTACCACTTCTTCGACCATGCTCCGTTCTCCTTCTTCTAGCTTTCTCCTCCAGATCCAATCGTATCGGAGATCTACCATTAAAAAGCCACCCGCTTCGTGTTGATTCGCCTGTATACATGACGTTTGGCCGGAGCTTTGCAAAACCTACCTGCGACGTGTTTCGTGTGCGGCTAACAACCCTTCTGACAGAAACTGTACCAAGGTTTATACTCCGGAACCAATGACATTGCATCCACTGTGCAAAAGTTTGGGTTCGTCCAGTCTGTCAACGACATCACGAGCGGGAGTTAGCCCACCCTCTCCCCACCGTACCTTGCTTCAATGCTCCGGCAAGACCAACCTTGGAGACTGTTCTGAACCACAGATGTCACACCAACTTGGTCTTCTCCCTTCTGTGTTCCATACCGGCTTCGATAAGACCTCTGATCTGTCCTGCAGGCCATCCTCGCCATTGCTTTTCACTCCCCATTTCGCGTTAAGTGTTACTGGTTGGCGCTTACTTCACAGAAGCAACCATTCATTTCCAGCGGTATCGAAGACCGCGCCCAAGCAGGTCTTAAACGTTATTGTTAGCATTGCTAGACCTCGGCTGGCTTACCATCCCGAACTTTTACATTTGAGCACTCAACATTCCATCGTCCACAAAATGAACGTCATACACTGGGCCATCACTTTGACCCTTCTCGTTTGTGAGGCAAGTCTTGCAGCTTCATCTGCTTTAGTTTACACGCCATCGATCAAAAAGTACGATAATCTGGACGACATCATGAAGCGAACGTCTGCTGTCTATGAGGGAGACTTGGAACGTCGGAGCTCGCAAGGGAGCGGGTTGAGCTTGTCATCGTCAGATGTTGCGCAGAATGCGAGCACACTCACAGCCTGCTCGACCGCGTTGGCGAGACATAATACTGTCGGCAACGAAGCCGGTATGGCAGCCTGCTACAACATTCTCAACTGGCAGGCAAATATGGGGGGCATGTTTCAAGCAGACTTGCGCCTCTATCAAATGGGGCCAGCAACAGGTGCCTTCGTAAACGTCCCCATGAACGCCATTACTGTCAGTCTGGTATATCCTAACAGCACACAATACTCGACTCTCATGAACGCGAAACGAAGCACAGACTCGCTATTACCGCGAGACAACGCAACGACTGAGATTCAACAGTTTTCCTTGCAAGGAAGCTTCAAGATGCAGATTGACCTTAGCAGACTCAACACGTAAGTACGGACATTCCTCCACTCAACTACACCGTACTGACTCGTTCTAGCACTGAACTCATGTCACTTCTTGTTCCACAAATCACCTTGGCCGCCACTTCTGCGAATGGCACTCAAATTACCTCTGACATAACAGCTGATGACACGGCTTACTTTGTTACTGGTCAATTCACGGATCAAGCAACCACTCAAGTTGCAAAGCAAGCCGCGAATCCTGCAATGGCGGTACAAGCGATCTCAGACTCGAAAGGGTTCGTCCTTCCGGGTCGACATTTTGGCATTTTCCCTGTCGGTCTCATCGTGACTGGCATTTGGACATTTCTGTTTATTCTTGCCTATGGATTAGGCACTCTGGGAAGGATGAGACATAGGAACATTTATCGGAAGAGGGTAGCAGCCACGGCTGGCAAAGGAGGGAAGCGGTGATTAAGAAGTGAAGAGTTTTGATTTTTAGCATCAATATACCCATGTACCAGTACAGCATAGCATATACAGCCGATAGAAACGAGACGACGAATTCCATAGACTTAACATTATGACCGCAATGGACACATACTACCTACATACAGTTGTTACTACAGGTCAATTCGACCTTGTGCAGAGAATGCTCACGTGATTGAATGAGTCAGAACGAGGCGACGAACTTTTCTTCTCCGCTTCGAGTTCACAGAATTCTTGTCATTCGTTCCCTTCCACCATTATTGGACCACACGTCCAACTGCCACTAAGCATTTTTCGTCTATGGCTTGATCATGTCCATCATAAGTAAGAAGTACTTACGAATTCATGGTTTTCTGGTTGACTATCTTGAACTCCATGAACGGTGAGTCGAGTGAAAAACAGTGGAATACATCTCGTGATTTCGAGGGCGCTCGTGACAGATTTTCTCGCCGCCAACTTTCCTACTGTTCTGTGTGTGGTCTTAGAGTCGCACGGTACTTACCTTAGCTAATCGTCGGAAACTCACAATCAGCCTGCTGAGTTACCACTACCAGCATACAAGGTTAATTCTGTTTACATTATTACCAGGCCGACTACGCTGCTAGAGCGCTACTGTGCCGGCTATGGAACATCTTTTCCCGTATCCTAAGATGGGGAAATCCTGGCTCGAGGTACTCGAAGACCCTTTGACACGGAAGTTGTTAGGTCACGACGCACAATTGGCTGAGAAAGTACCATTCATCAGTGGAGTTCAATCGAGATTGAAATTCTTACTTCAAGATCCCTTGAAACACTACTCCTTTGCGAAGATAGGATATACAGCGTTAGAAGCATTCCTGCAAGCTAATTGTACAGGACCACCATTGGACTTTGACCCGATTTCCGTGGTCTTGCCAGAGGCTCATTTGAGTGAGGTGCCACAGATCAAGCAGGAAATTATCAAGAGTCTCTCCATCGATGGCATCGACATTTATTCCCTCACACCACATGTGGAGCTGTTTTGGCTTGCAAAGACCATCATGGACAATACGTTGTTAGCCGAGGAAGGTTTCAATGGACGTCGAGCACGATTTCGTGTCAACTTCTGGCACCAGAAGCTGCTTTCCGAAATGTCTGACACTCTTAAGCATATTCTATATCAAGATGCAACCGAACTTGATTCGCTGATGACATCCCGTCTAACTCATGGCGGTGCAGATGCGCAAGAACACATGGTAGAGTTTTTAATCGAGCGCGCCAATATTAGGAGCTTTTATGGAGATGGATCATTGGCTAGAGAGGATTTGCTGAGGGCTGCAAAACTTCGGGATTTCGATTTTGCCCTGACCGGTGCGTTGGGAAAGAGAACAAAATTCCAGCAGAACGATCTCAGTCAACTGGTAGTGATAGCGAAGAGTCGAGGTATCGAGCCTGAGCCTTATAGTATACGAAGTTCAAGCCAAACCAGACAGAATTCTGAGCAGCGCAATTCCATGGAGGGAGACACGAGAGATACATCACTACAGCCAGCTACCCCAAGCTCGACGGGCCTCCCAAACATCCCGAACTCGACCACAGTGGAACATCAGTTACTCAAAACGCAAACAACACAACCAGAGAACATACTTCTTAACCACGATACACTGCTCGAAGACATTCAATTCGCACCGCAACCTTCAGCTCCCGGTGATCTGACAACTGACGTTATCACTGACCAGTCGCATCTTCCTGCCACGCTAGCCTCAATGAATCCAGCTGAACAGCCATTGCTCTATCCTATGGATTCCATCATCCTTCTTGCAGTAGCATCTAGCATTACCAACACACAAGCGTCAGATGGTTTGACTCGAGAAGAGACATTACCGTATGCTACACGAGTGCTCGAAGGAGGATCATCAAACTGGTCAGTCTATACACAAGCACTACTTGTTCGAAGTAGAATAGAAGGCCACAGATCCAAAACTGCCGAAAGAGGTCTCCTACAACTTCAAGCTCTTGTTGACCAGGTGATAGCAGAGACTACAGGGAAGGAAGTGACCGCCCATACGGACGGTGAAGCAGATTCAAACGATTCTACCACACCGAACACCTTCCTTCCAAAACCGACCCAAGCAGAGAGTGCAACTGTGCCTGAACGGCTGGAGTTCATCCATCAAATCTCTCCATCATTCAGATGGGAGCTTGAAGCAGAACTTGCATCGAGATGGACGGCCATGGGTGGTTTGCGATCGGCACTAGAAATTTATGAACGACTCCAGATGCATGCCGAGGTAGCATTGTGTCTGGCAGCCACTGACAAGGAAGCGGAGGCCACCTCGTTGTTGAGAAAACTGCTGTTCACTAATCCTGACCAAGATATGAAGGACGGAGACACAGTACAACTACAGAAACCACAACCAGCAGACACACCACGATTACTATGCATATTAGGCGATATCCAACAGCAACCGAAATTCTACATTTTGGCATGGACATTGTCTTCACACCGATATGCTCGTGCTCAGAGGTCGCTAGGTTCTTTCTACCTTAAAAAGCGTGACCTAGAAGCAGCTGCCCAAGCATATGCAGAAGCTCTCAGTATAGCTCGTCAAGATATTGATACCTGGTTCTCGTTAGGCTGTGTACAATTGGAACTCGAGAATTGGCTAGACGCGGTGGAAAGCTTCACCCGAGTTGTACAGCTTGAAGACAGAGATGCGCAAGGATGGAGTAATCTAGCTGTAGCTCTACTGCGACTGCCTGCACCAGTCCAGCAGTCTACAATCGAAAAACCAGAAGCCTCTGGATTGGATGCTATTGAAGAGAACATTAACGGCAACGAGAAAGAGGTCGACCCGCTGCAGCATACAAGGGAAGCACTACGGGCGTTACGACGCGCAGCCAACCTCCAGCGTGACGATGCACGAATATGGGACAATTATCTAACAGTAGCAGCCAGTATACCGCCCAACCCTGAGCATCCCGAAAAGAGCACACCTTGGCAGGAAGTTATCCACGCTATGAGCAATGTCATAACACTGCGACATAAAAAGGAAGGTGAAAGCTGTATCGACCTGAAAATCTTCGAAGCATTAATCGATCACGTCACCAATACCTGGGATTATCCCACAACAGAAGCGGAGGAAATTGAAACCGAAACTCTTACCAACGACCAACCAGCACAAAATCAAGCACAACAACCCGAAGTAAACACACCAGCAGACGAAGCAACAACCGCCACCCAAGACCAACCCCCCACATCCAACAACCTTCCACCCCGAACGCCCTTCCTAGTCCGCGCCACCCTCCGCCTAACAGACACGCAAATCACCCCCCTGGCAACCACATCCCCAAAACTCTTCCTCCTCCTCTCGCGCCTCTCCCTCTGGCGCCACCGCCCCGCCGATTCCCTATCCTACATAGAAAAATACTGGCGCGCAACCCTAAACACCACTTCCACCTCCACCACCTCTACCAACGCTGATAATGCGCCGGCAGTAATAGTCTCAGCAACGAAAACACTAGTGAACGCATACCAGACCCTCGGCCCTATGCAGCGCGAACGAACAGGCGGATTAGTGGAGAAGGGGTGGCGGTTTAAGAGTAGGAGTGCTGTTAGGAGTGTTATGGGACGCGCGAAGGGCGTTTGGGACCAGGGCGTGGAATATAAGGAACTGGAGGGGCTGATGGAGGGGTTGAAGGTTACGGAGTGAGATTGGGGGCTGTTGTTGGAGGAGGGAGGGAGGGGAGGACGAGAAGGAGGAGATGGAGTTGAGTGCAAGGACTGTGTAGGATGATGGACGTGGAGATAGACGTGGACGTGTGTGGGTACCTTAGTGTTGATTTGCATTCTGCTCCGCTACGTACAGTACATGTGCTTGGCTCATGTAGACCACCTCATGAGTTACATGTACTTGCTACATTCACATAGGTACAGCCGTTCACCATACCTACTGTACGTTCATGGCCATCCATCCGCATGTGCATAGTACTGTTCTATGTAAACACCATCTTCCATTCTCACTCCAACGATTCCAGTATTATTAAATTAAAAGTCGAGGGGAACACAAACAGGAAGAAGATTTTGGAGGATGGCTTTAGAATTATTTCATCCGTCAATGTTGTGTTGTTTTGTATTGTGTTGTATTATCTTGTTTCGCTTACCACAAAATCTGGAGCTATGGATATTACGGAGAGTACCCAAGTGCTCTGACTCCTTGATGCTCCCTAACGAACCGTGATTGCGATAACCCCTATTAATGCCATGACGAATGAGAGTTCGAACCCGTCTTCATGTGTTGTACACTTCTACCAATGCGAAGTCCTGGATTCTCGTGGTATTTCGTGCGCCTGTAGATCTGGTTATATATCGATTCCACGTGGCGATTGTGGTTCGCTCATCCGTTTAAATGATATGTGTGGGACTTGTGCTGGTGTATCTTCGACGTGGCAGTGCGGTGGTGGTCACTCCCGTACTCTCCAACTCTGCCGCACCGGGAAAGAAGAGTGCTTACAAATAATCAAGGTCGATGTCTAATTCCTGGCGATCTGCATCTGTTGTTGAAGAGCCCAAACTCGAGTCCGTATCATATTCTCAATTGATGCATCTGTTGGTATGGTGCAGATACACCAGTTTCCACCATCCTAAAGAGGCTGAGCACTGTCTTGGAGCACTACCTAGGATTGGTCTCCCATCTTCATCCTCAACTGCAAACTGATTTGTTGGTGGAGAACCCAAAGTCGAGTATACAGAATATTCTCAAGTGGTGCGTCTGGTAGTATGTGACAGATACATCGGTCTCCAGCACACTAAGTGGGTTGAGCACTGTCTTTGAGCACTAGGATTTGTCTTCCATCCTCATGTGCGACTTTCTTGGCAATTTGCAATGTCAGTTTAATAAACTCTGAACCTCGCTCTTTAGGATGTGGCACGTTCTGTATGAATTGGACTACTGTCATGCCCTGTGGCATTGAGCGTTGAATATAGCCTCGAATATCGTCATGGGTAGGCATAGATGTAACTGGTGAAGATGCTCCTGGAGCAATTGAAGAGGGTCGAGAAGGAATGTTAGTCCTCGCTTGTTGACCTGGAGCAGGGGAACTCGCGCGTGAAGAACCGCCTCCTTGCTGAGTTTTCTTCAGCTTCTTGCGACGTGTTGCATCGGAGAGAGTGCCGCCGTCAGTGTCTGACCCAACGCCAGAACGAATTTTAAGCTTTTGAGGAGCGGAAGAAGGCGGAGCATTTGCAGGTGAAGTCGGCCGAGAGATTGTGGGTATGGGTTGAGTTGCGGAGAGGTGTTTCGTTTTTGGTTTCTTGCGAACTGAAGTGTCTGTGCCTGAGCCAGGTTCAGAGAGATTTGGTGAGCCAGGACGTTTGAGAGACTTCTTGGGACCGCCATCCCGATCGCTGAGACCCCCTGGAGGTTTGTCCTTACGGGACAAGGGTGTGGTCACTCCAGATGGTGGTGCTGTCGGTTTGTTGGGGTCGTCGAGAAGTTGAGCGGCCTTCCGTTTTTCTGCTTCTTCTGGTGTCTCCTCTTCGGAATCCGACTAGTTATCGTTAGTATATACCGAATTGTCTGGAGACAATAGAACTTACAGATGAAGAATACTCAGAATCGCTCCCGTGGTTGTAATCGCCTTCATGCTTTTCCAAAGCTTTTCGAATGCCTCTAGAGTGGTTTCCTCTTCTTGCCTCCTTTTCTCTGTTTTCTTCCTCCTCTTCCTCATCATACTCTTTTTCAGTCTTCACCGCGAAGAAATTTGCCTTAAGTTGATCCTCTTTGATCCTCTTCTCAGCAAACTTCTCGTCCTCATCCTGCACTTTGATGACATCGCCTTCCTCGTCATCGGCAAACAATTCATCATCGTCAAAATCGATATCGGCGTCTTCTCCGGTACGACCGGCATATCTGTTGCTCTTGGCTTCACCAGAATACAGCTTGCTACTTCGTTCTTCCACGACTTGCTGTTTCTGGCGTAGGAGAGACTTCTCCTCAACACGTTCCAGCCATTCGGGCATTGTGGATCGTTTCCGGAACGCAGCTTCGGCTTGTTCAATCGACATGGCATTACGGTCGAATCTTTTCGGGTTAAACTCGTAGATTTTCTCGACTGGAATCAGTCTGAATTTGCCTGTAGTCGAATCGGCTGCAGATTCATAGACAAAAGCGACGTGTCGATGAGCAGAAGGACCTTGATTCTCCGCAACGTAGCAGTGCTTATTATCGAAATCTTCCAGATGCCATGGTAACTTCTCCTCAAAATTTGTCTGGATACGGCGCTTGTCTTCTTCCGAGTATTCACGTTTCCTCACCTCCTTCGTCCGTAGTTTCTGGATCGTGTTCCTCTTCGATTGGGCTGGCGCGATTTGAGCCAGGTTGGCAGCGCGCTCTTGCTGTCTGATTTCCTTCAGTTTGCTCATGTTCTCGCGCTCACCCTCTTTCAAGCCATCCTTCTGCTCGATTTGATCATCCTTCAGCAGAGCGTCAAGGTTTGTTCGGGGATCTCGGCGATGAAGATGCGCAGGCTGCGCAAATTGAGAGGAGTCTCGAATATCGACCGTCTTATCACCTGTCAAGTGCATGATGTGGTGTCTTAAGCCTTCAAGCAGATCCTTCTTGGTTGTCACCAACTTGAAGTCTTTGTACTTTGCGGCATTAGGTGCCACACCTGGGTCGCTGAAGCCGCTGTATTGATTCTGTCCCGTAGGTCCAACAACATTTGGCGAGGCAGAGCGCTGCGGCAGTGGGATGGCACGTACAGGTTTACCGTTGACCTGCGGTGTTGGCGTCAACCCATTCGGTCTCGGAGGGGCTTGGCCTGGCTGTCTCGCTGTCGCAAATGGATTGACCTTGGGTCGCTGCACCCGTCGTATCACATTCGAAGGTGGGCCGCTTGTAGGAGGTCGAGCTGAAGGCGCCGCGCCGTTCACGTTGGAGGGATTCATCTTGCCTACCTGGCTGGTGATGGCTACCGACTAATTGAGGATGTATGCAGCGACATGGATACTAAGTGCGAATTCGAAAAAAAACAGGACGCAAGAGAACAAACGAGTGAGGATTATTTCAACACAAGGAAGGGTGCATCAGTGCACCGCAGTCACCAGTGACTACGATCACGGTGTTGGAATGGGAGGTCTACCTACTGTAAGTGACGGAAGTAACAGCCTCGTCACAGCAACCTCCACAGC
>Ga0181469_100703_pt1 | contig 12805 bp, 16 predicted proteins | sample InSIn2SAF170_2_FD_119081 | JGI IMG/M metagenome (GOLD analysis project Ga0181469, IMG submission 119081) | Clean room microbial communities from NASA Spacecraft Assembly Facility at Jet Propulsion Laboratory, Pasadena, California, USA -... ... | reverse complement strand
GGACAGCTATATCATTTATTTCTATTACTTTAACTCGCAGAGAGTGATTCAGGATATGAGAGCGAGCAGATGATTTCAAAGCTAGAGTTGGGTCTCATGCTCTCGCACCATGCATACCCTGCCGTGCCCAAGCACATTTCGAACACCTTTATCTTCTCAGCAACAGCTGTCTAATAGTGCGGTGCGAAATGAAAGCCTCAGATTTATCATACCGAGTCCGCCACAACGGCAGGAAGGTACTGCAACAATGGTGAGTAGCATCCACTGGCGGCCTAATACCGTTAGCTAAAGCACAGGTAGGGAACTATAGCCTTACCAGTTCGGTGTTGTTCTGATTCAATGATATGCCGGTTGTGACATCGGACACAAGCGTTGCCAGGATCGGTAGGTCATGGGAGGGAACTCCAGTCAGACTTTGGGCAAGAGCGAGCTCAACATTTTCAGCAGCAGCATACTGTTTCCTGTCAGACTTTGACACCGTCAAATGTACACTATCTTACCGTAGCGAGTCCGGCGAGTGCAGCATTGCCAGCTGGAGCGATGAGTTGATTGTAACGGCGGATTGTCATGCCAAACATAACGTTGCTGATCAGAACAGCTTTTCCAGCTGCAAAGGCAGTTGCATCAACAGGAGTGCTGGCTTCGATTACTTGAAGCGCCTCGCTGGCATTTCGTTCTCCTTGTTGAGCCAAGATATTGATTTCAATGCCCGCAATCAAACCGTCAACTTGAGCCGAACATGCTGGGAGGGTGGGATCGCTCCATGGTTGCCAGTCACGGGCACCTAAGCTGAGTGCGAGGCAGCTAGCAACGTTGATGACGAGGAGTGAAAGTAGCATGATTGCGATGTGAGGAAAGCTAGGGACAGGTGATAGAGGAGAATCCTCAAGTATGGTGTGTTTACAACGTCGCAAGCAAAGCTTCAAGCTGTGCGATTGCTGGTAAACAATTGTTCGGAGCTACGGACATGAGTTGAGCTCCAAAGAAACCCATGACAGAATTGCCGGTGCCAATGATGATGGTGGCTGACGGCCAAAGCTCAATCAGCATAAGCTCGTTAAGCTATTAAGCTTAAAATGCGTTTTTTCTCCACGATCTGCGCACCTCCCCGCAACCTCATCACGGCTAATACACGAATTCGGTGAAGGAGTTCCGTATCTGTCATTATTGAGCACAGCAGGTACGTTTGAAGTCATGGTACGCAGTGCAAAGCTCGACCTATAGTACAGTAAGGAAGCCATTCTCGATCTCGATGTTCGAGCTATAGATGTGCTGAAAATATCATCCACAAAAATGTATCTTGTGTCACTTTGTCTGAAACGAAGAGCACCCATTTGCTTCCTGTTGATATAGCGGACACACAGCACAAGCTGAATTCTGCGTGCTGCAGTTCATTACGCGGCCTTTCTCGTGCAGTTGCAGTGGATGTTCCTGAATTTCAGTATCGTCCACGACCGCAACAAGTTTGTGCCGTGATTTGTCAGCCACACTGATACTTGCCGAGTCGGGACTTTCGTAAGCCTTCGGCTGTTGATTGGCAGTATGTTCATTCACCAACTGTTACGCTGCTGCTTTACTCCCCAATGCCAACGGGACAAATATAGGGGAGACGAAGGTTCGAGACAGTGTGTTTTGGGGTTGGTCAGGCGATCTAGATATTGTTCCGAACTTCGCCTTATCGTGTTCAAGATCAGCGTGATACTGGAAGCCCATGGCACACAGGCAAGTTTCAATGACGGGACCACGCGATCATTCTAGAGGCCGAACTCGACGGGCAGATCCATTGCCAGCACATTGGCAAATATTGCAGGTAAGAAGTCCGCAGCATCACACGCGATCCTGATTCACCTGATTCATCCGTAGCTCGCCACCTTGCAGAGCTTGGCATTGATCTCATCAGAGGAGTTGTAGGTGACATTGAGTCACTGAAGCTGCTATCGCGGAATTAATTGCCATTCACAGAGTCATGGACCTTTGGCAATGCCTTCGGATGCCATCGACCCAGGAGATTGCCATATCCAGAGGGACAACTTGGAAGAGCCATGTCGACTCCAGGAGGTGCAACAGCGGGAGGATATCATTGATGCTTCAGCAGCAATTATGGACGATGTTGTGATTCAACGTCTAGTGCTTAGCTCGCTGACTTATGCTAGAAGGTCGAGCGGAGTAAATTTTACTTGGATGTACAATTTTGAATTTGCAGCAGCTCGCGTGCAATTTCTAGAGGCACGGGCACGAGAATCTCCACAATGCCAAGCACTGTATGTCAGAAAGAGCTGTGTAGAGATAAATTATCGGGATGACTGGAGAGGAATTTATATTCAGACCAGCAAAGTTATAGGGACCTGGAAACCACGTTGATCGTTCTTTTTCTGACTTGCTCCTAGGACCACGACGGCGCCCTCGTTTTCCGGTGCATGATTTCAGGTCGGCTAAACACAGAGGAATGATAGCTAACTCCACTTGAATAATCCTTCGACGACACGGGTCTATTCGTCGAGCCGCTTGCTCTCAAGGCTCCAGCACGCACGAACATGGTAGGCACTAGCGGATTGATGTACCTCGTAGGCTACGTCAATTCTGGGACGCAAGTTGTGAAGTGAAGAGCGGAACACAATCATCAAGTATGAAGAATGTAGGAGAGGTGTTGGAGAGATGTGGCCTCATGGTTTTGGTCGTGAAGTAGCTCGTTTCACGGAATGGCGACACGTGCTTGTGGAGTTTGTGCTTACAGACCAGGCATCACAACATTACAATCAAGGCGATTGGCTGTCCGTGACTGGAAGTACTGCATTACGGAGTAATTGTGCCGCGATTGGCTTAACTTTAGCTAACTGCATGGGGGAAGCTGATGCGACTGAGCGGATGCACGAATCTGCTTCAATATCTACCAAGTAAAGTTCGCGAAAAATGTAGCTACCAGCGCATGACAGGACCTTCATTGTTATTTACATAATGTTCGCAAGCAGCTGGTCGATCACATTATAATATGTATACTGTTAACGGGTTTGTACTATACACAGACAGTACTACCGAAGCTTAGAATTGTGGGAAGGCTTAGGAGCCACTATTTTTCAGTTCTCAAGGAACCGAGTCTAGATGCGTCGCAATCAACGAATCACATCGCCGACCGTTTTCTAGCTCGGTTTGAAACTGCTCTAGTTCTCTCTTCCCCTCAGATGAGCGTCTTTTTGTCTACTCCAGCTCGATCCACTCTTTGAGATTTCAGCTCGGTGGTTGTTATGCTCTGTTACCATAAACAGCTATGCATGAGGATGAACAGAGGTGCATGAATCTTGCTCTGCGATACGAAACCAATAAAGGCAGCACTTCAAGCAAGACGGTACTCTATGGAGCCCCCAAAGTACAGCAAGCTCTTGTTCATCCAATCAAAATTGTCGCCTTCTTTTGAGACCGAACAACTATCAGAGAAAAAAAGTCATACCTCTTGGCAGAAGCACGCATCGCATGAGTACCACCGCCGTGTCAAATTACGCTCAACACCACGAGTGAAGCACTCCAGAAAAAAGCTTGAGCGCAGTGAACGGGGCGTGGCATGGAAATCACCACTAGATTCATGTAAACGAGACATGACAGATGGAGGTCATACGTTCGTCAATCAAGTCATTTTTCCTCCTACCACGAACGTTGCAAGTATCAGCAACTGGGATCCATTCGGAACCGTGGTTTCAAGTGATGTATCGCAATACACCCGTGAGATGTTATTCCATGGTAAGTGAACCCTTCTTGTCGGCATATCTGTGCAAGTTTTTCCCGCAACCACTTGGATCTCAGTTTGCTTGGCGAAATCGGAACACCTCAAATGCCACTATGATGATGGGTCTGGTCATCAGATCTATCAGTCCTATGGACCAAACACTGACCATGCTACTATACAGCTATAACCCAGCAATGGAAAATATTCACTTCAATTAAACCCACAGCGAACACGGATGACACGAGCCACACTGTTTTGTCTTATTCTATGAGCTCCAAAGCAACTTTAAACACCATCATATTCGCAGCCGTGACTCATTGGAGTTGGTTACGTACTGGAATAGAGCCTTCAGACAAAACAAAATCATTGCGTCTAACATATCGAGGCCGCGCCCTTGAGGAGTTGAGGAAAGAAATTGCTGACTTGAAAACTCAAGCATCTGAGCAGCTGTTGATGACTATGGTCACTCTCGCTGCTCAGGGCACTGGATTTCTGGTTGCTCCAACTATCAGAGACAGAAGCAGGATAAGTCCACTGTCCAAAGCACAGGATTTTGGTTACTATGGAATTACGGATTGGGAGGTTATGCATTTGGTAGCTGTGAAGCAATTAGTTGACGCAAGAGGTGGACTTTCAAGTGTACAATCTCCTGGTCTTGCAAATGCTATCTCATTGTAAGTCTACACTTCCGTGCCGAAGGCACACCTCTATCGTTGACATCATGGCCAAGACTAATCCTTTTGAGTAGAGCCGACATCTTCAGAGCTACAAGAGATGTCCGAGCGCCCTTCTTCGACCTCGAAGTACCAACTGATACAGTCATGTCGTCGTGGCCAGAAAGGACTCATCACAATCCATTACTCGATCACCTCGGGACTGGGTTTGAAGTATTGCCCGGATTTTTTGTTGGTGGACCTCTGATGAAGGTGCTAGAATATCTACACCAGCTGCTTTTGGGGTTTGATATGTATTTGAGCAAGAAGCCAACAGCGCCAACTTTGGTTCAACTTGTGGGTGCTCGAAACGCCGTGCAGCATGCTCTAATGTCACTCGATGCCAAGGTCAGCTGGTGTAATCCAGCATACATGCATCATACAAGCGCCGAATCTGCAACGGACTTCGACCACGAGAACCAGAACATCATGAATCAAATAATCTACGATCTTGTTCGTTACGCTGCCATAGCGTTCAGTTTTCTAGTTTCATTCCCTATACCACGCCACACTGGACATCATCAACTCCTCATAGAACACCTGAAGCGGACCATCGAGCAATGCGATACTCTATACCTTCCATTATTGTATCAAGATCTTCTGCTCTGGGCAACAATGACGGGCGGTGTACTAGCAGAGGATTGCGAACGATCGTTCTTTGCGAAAAGAATCATTCTGGCTGAGGTTACGTCGCCTACAGGGTCGAACTTGTTAAAGCCTCCAAAAGACGGGAGTAGGCGAGACAAGCGTGCATGGTGGGAGAAGATCGAAGACCTTTGCTTTACATTCCTCTGGTATGATAAGTTCGATATGGAATGGGAAGTCGAAGCACTCTGGATACGTGTGTTGAAAGAGATGGAGGGAGATGACTTGCAACCATGACCTACTATGTCACATGCTTTCGTTAAGCCCAAGAGAAGTGCTCGAGATGCAAGTACATTCCACCAGGTTTCGAGCTCTTCAAGATGTTCAAGTTCTCTTTGGCGACAGCATTGCGAACATCCTCTTGCATCGTAAGTGGCCCGCACAAAAACACGCCGACCATCTGTCCTGCAGTCGATGCAGCAGTAGCTTCATGTCGGATGACCAATGGTAATTCTGGTCGACCACGTATATCTTCGTCAAGGGTGTCATTGGTGTTCAGTTCCTTTGGTCTTCTAGCACTAGTCTTTCCAACGACTTCATCTGACAACGAAGGCTCAGGTTTTGCAAAATCCGACGCAGAAGTGATCGATGTTTGCACGCTGCACTCAGCCTCACCAGTCAGATATACTTCAACACCCAGGTTGGTGGCGACGCCTGACGACTTGTGGTCCAATAGCAGGCTGCTCATTGTTGTATGAAACCATGTACGAGTGGTTATGTCTCGTGTTACCAGTATGACGCGCATTGATCGGGGTCGGTGTGGTGTCTGTGAGGGTTGTGACCTACCAGAATCTCGTTCATTTTCTTGTACTTGTGCGCCTTGATGCTCCTCAGATTTTGTTGATGTGGAATACCGCAAGAATTGCTCAACCAAAGGTAGCGCCCAGCCTGCTCCTGAGCCACCAGCGACCACGATTAGACGGTCACTCTGGAAATATTTCAGGTTATCAATACCTCCATATGGTCCATCCACAAGAACAGGCGTCAGCACACCTGGTTTTGTTATTGCATAGTTGAAGAGCCTCGATGTAAAGCCTTCCTGGCGACGAATGTAAAATACCATCTCGGAGGACCTGTCAGGTGTGTCTGATGGTAATGAGCAGATAGTGAAGGGATGAGAGCTTAAAGCATGGATCGCGAAGCTTCGAAATCGCAGAAAACAGTGCTGTCCTGGTTGCCACGTCGAATTGACGGGCATTGTCACACGTATGAAGCCAGTGTTTTCCACAAAGACTTGTGCCTTTTGCCCGACACCATACTCAAAGAAAGTTCGTAACCATGGATACGTCCAGCAGGGCACATAGATTGCTGCCGTCGCGACGAAGTAGTGCCTATCAATGTGTTAGCAAGTATGATGGTTTTGTGTTGAATAGCTTACCATGATGTGAGCGTGCCGTCACAGTGCCAGAAGAAGACCAACATGAACACAACAGCCGACAAGAAATGGGCAACTTTGAAGAATTCATAGCTAAGGTTCCTGATGAAGGATAAGCTCTCCGTGAAAATATGTCGATATCAGCTTCACTCACCGAATAGGGCCACATGATGCGAAGGTGAGCCATGTCTGAAACAAAAGAGCGACAACGCCGGTCCAGTATTCGAATACGTTGTCGACAGTGAACTGGGTAACCATGTCGTGGTTTCGGATATGCCAAACGACGAAAGGAAATGTATGCATCAACGCCAGAATGAAGAAGGCATATGCAATCCATCGATGGAAAACCTGAAGCTTCTCATGCGTGATTCCAGTCACCAACGTGATCCAGTTCGCCTTGCTTGCTGTCGCACTACGCATGATTAACTGAATGCCGCTCAACAGGTTGGTTGAACGTACAACAAGAACGGCATACAACCCAGCGCGAGCCAACCCGACCTGGTGCCCAATGGTGGGGAATTGCCCCAGACTATATCTGTGCCCGGCCAATAGTATGGGAATGGTGCAAGATCCATGCCTATTCAAAATCAGTCTGAGTATCTTCTATGCAGTATGGACAAGCAGGCAACGCACAAAAGAAGTAAATGGCTCCTATAGCACCTAAGAAGAGTACTCCAATAGGTGCAGAATACCATCCAAGGATTTTGATGTTGAAACCTCGATAGGACATGTAGCGAACCGCTGCAACGATTCTTCTCCAAAACAACGGTTCAGGTCTGTGTGACCAAGAGAGTATATTCGTAAGAGTGTGGCCGATGATGAAGATTCCGATAGCACACATGAAGAATGCAACCGTTGGTAGAGCGAACGTCAGGTCAGCTACATACCTAACACACTTCATTAGCAAAAGCTCACTATACCTTCATAGCGTTTCTGAAATGTGCCAGACTCACCAGTTGTGCCAACGCTCCTTGTAGTATGTGCATTGATCGGGATCAAAGCCATCACAGTCGAAGTCCCTAGGGGATTGGAACATGACGGGTTGTGGTAGCCATGCAGCCATGTTGTTTCAGTAGCTTGTGCAACGATAACGAAGCATATAAACATTCGTCTTCATTCAAGTTTTAGCAGTCACAGGCTACTTCAGACAAGTTCGATGCAAGATAGAAGGGCCATGAGCATAAATGTAGGTAAAAATGCATGATGCTGCCACGCACATCTAAGTACTTCTGTGTACCATAGACACACTGTCTGATTAGAGTCAAAATCAGACCCATCGAATCGGGTGATGGTCATCTGGTAGCTTTCGATCCCACATACATCAATTCATGGCGGTGGGAGGACATCAGACCTTGGAAACGTGCTCAGATGGAGAAAACGTCCACTTCGAGTAAGCCTCCGTGGGCCTCAACCAATGAGCTTCGAGGGACACATGTGCGTGAGCAAGTTTCATGTTTTCGAGGGATGACCAGTAATCTGCTCAAGGGGTATGGTTGGGAACTGATTATTAGTCTGTGTTCCAGTCTTTCAATAAACCTGGAGACCGGTTCCTTAGTATTCATCCTTTCCTTACCTTGATACTGCTAAGGCTGGCGAGACTTCTGTTTTTGTACCATTTCTCACACAGTCAACCATGGATATGACAATGGTTAGCTCAACGAGTGCCATGTTGCCAACAAGCACGATATCTGGCATGTCGATGGCCAGCTCAACCGGTTCCTCAACTTCAATGTCGTCCGACACGATGATGGGCATGCAGTCCATGGAGATGACATTCTTCACCTCTTCGAGCACTCCGCTCTACTCGATGAGCTGGAGTCCGAGCACTGCCGGTCAGTACGCAGGCACATGCGTCTTTCTGATGGTATTTGCTGCGATCTTCCGAGCTTTGCTGGTCGTCCGAACCCGTTTTGATGCAGTCTTATCGACGATCGACATCCACCGCAACGGGGGCCTGAAATATCATTCACGTCGACACGAAAAACATGTTTCAACTCAATGGAGGGCAAACGAAGCTCTTCTGCTGGCATTTATCGATGTGATTATCGCGGGTATAAGTTACCTACTGTTTGTGCAGCACTCAGGAGATTTGAATAACCTTAGACTTACTAACAGCATTTTAGGATGATTGCAGTGATGACGATGAATGTCGGCTATTTCTTGAGTGTACTAGCAGGGATTTTCGTGGGGAGTGTGGTGTTCGGGAGATTTGGTAGCCATCTAGCGGTACACTAAGTAGGTTCCTGTATAGCCGCCCTTTACCCTGCTATTGGTTTCTTTTGGTAAAGGATGAGAATCAGTTTGTATCACACGATTGGATCATCCTTGGATCTCAAACAGTGCATCTATCACTCGATATCAGTGCTTATCCCTATAGTAGCTTCTTATGGACGATATCATTTTCGTCGAGGACGGACGGAAATACGCAGCGAGCTCGAAATATGAGTCTTGGAGACTTGTGCTGGTTACAGATCCGCCTTACCAAGCAACGACGAAATTAAGGCCTGTCGACGATTATGAAATGATATCCGACACGATATTTGCATACGGCACAAGGACGAATGTGCTGGCAGAAGTTTGATGTAGGAACTTCATCTATCACACATGAATCATTTCTCAAAACGGGACCAGCAACTTCATTGGATTCTAGCGTCGGAGCAGTACATACCGAACTTGCAGTCTCATAGATGGTGTAGCGACTGTATAGACGAAAAGGATTATCTGTGTTCTTATCCACTGTACAAGCTTACAAGATGATTGGCCACTTCCTTGCGGCGGAGCTCTCGGCAAGGACATTGAAACCTCGGCACAGATCTCGCTCTAATATACTGCTTGGTAACGATCACCTAGTACTCTACATTCACTTACTATAAGAAATATTCACCTTCATGGTGGTGAGAGCTGAGCAAGTGATAGTCCTCCAAGATCTTCTGGTATTGGGTTCTAGCTTTGGCTCGACCCTGAGCTTCCCACTGAAACACTCACTGCCAACAACTTTCTTTGTCAACCAGGACAAAATCTATCGTCAACCTAGACAACGCCAACATAACCCGAATTGAGCCCAGAGCTAACCCAAACATGTCCGACTTCTCTCACAAGCTCAAACCGGCAGATCCTCAGGCACCAGACATTCTTGTCGCGGAACGAAGCAGATCAAACATCAACCACCAATCACTCGCCAAGCATCTTTTCTCTCGCGGTGACTTCCTTCAACGACAAAATAGAATCCTCGCCATCATCGAGAATCAGCCACTCTTCTCCAAGAAGAACCAGCTTAACCTTTCTAGACCTGACAGATACCACCTTGCACTCGCTAGAGCCAAAGAACTTCGCCGTCTATCTCTACAACATGACTGGACACTTGACGATTTCAAAGTCGCTCAGTACCTTCTTGGAGAGATTGGTCCATACACTCTTCATACCGTAATGTTTGCCACATCCATTCGGGAACAAGGAAATAAGCAACAGCTCAAAGAATGGACTCCACGTATTGATTCCTGGGAAATAATCGGTTGCTATAGTCAAACTGAACTCGGTCACGGGAGTAACGTCAAAGGACTCGAAACAATCGCCAAATGGAATGCGGATACCAAAGACTTCACCATCCATTCTCCAACATTGACAGCCGCGAAATGGTGGAACGGATCACTCGGCAGAACTGCAAATCATGCAATCGTCGTCGCTCAACTTTTACTTCCAGAGAACGGCATATTCAAGTCATACGGACCACACCAATTTGTTGTTCAGATCCGTGACATGAAGACAAACAAAGCACTCGAAGGAATCGTCATTGGCGACATTGGTACCAAACTTGGATATGCAGGAATGGACAACGGATACATGCTCTTCCAGAATCTGAAAGTACCTCATTCATCATTACTCTCACGATACACTGGTGTCAGTATTGATGGCAAGTACATCAAACCAGTGAACCAAGCGATCGTATATGGAAGCATGACGTTCGTGCGTGCAAACATCATTATGGACAGTCGACTCGTTCTGGCTCGAGCGTGTACCGTCGCTGTAAGATACTTGTCAATTCGTCGGCAATTTGCGGATCGTGATCATGGTGGCGCGGAACTCGCTGTTCTTGATTATCCGACAGTTCAGATTCGAGTCTTACCTCTTGTCGCAGTAACGTACGCTCTCCACTACACTGGAGAAGCCATGTTCAGGTCATACTGGGAAACACGTGCAGAAATCGAGCACAGGGGTGATTTGTCTCGTCTTGCAGAGCTTCATGCGGCGTCCTCAGGTCTCAAAGCATGCTGTACACTTCTTGTTGCAGATGGAAATGAAACTTGTCGACGAGCACTTGGCGGACACGGGTTTGGTGGTGGAAGTGGTCTTATTCCTCTGGTAACGGATCATCTCGACAAACCGACAGTTGAAGGCGACAGTTGGATGATTTCTCAACAAACGGCATCGTATCTCATTCGTCGCATGGCAGAAGTCGTGGCTGGAAAGGTCTCAGAACCAATCGATTCACAATTTCAAGCATACCTCAACAACACCACAAAACAACATGGTTTGACCGACTTTGCACTTCTCAATGCCTTCAAAGACCGTGTCTCGTATCTTGCACATCGAGCATATCAACAACGAGTCGTGAAGAAGCAGAGTTGGACAGGACTCATGATAGAACTTCATCAACTGGCAATCGCACATGCTGAATCGATCCTTGTCGAGAATTTCTATACTGCTGTTTTTGTTTCACCACCAAATCTTGACCCCCCAATCGTGGATGTCCTTCGAGACCTTTTTCGTCTCTTCGCATTGACAACGATCTAAACGAGAAGTCTGGAATTCATCGTTTCAAGAGTTTTGGAACCTTCGAGGCTTGAAGAGCTTATGTCAATGGTGAAAGTGCTCCTCTCGAAGATTAGGCCACATGCTGTTCGTCTTGTTGACGCATGGTCAATTCCTGATTATGTTCTTGATAGTGCCCTTGGTCGAGCAGATGGTGATGTATATAATGCTCTTTGGCAAAAGGCTCATCTTGAAAATCCACTCAACATGGACGTTTTCAATCCTGACTTCCGCAGCGAAGAGATCGTGATTGGAGAAGGCGAGATGCATGCTCGTCAGAGGATTGCGAAACTTGCTGCTGGCGTGTTTGACCACGAGCAGAAGATGAAGACGAAGCTGTAATCTGCTTTTGTTGCACTGTAACCTGTAAGGAAAATATACAGCACTATACCAGGCTCATTGTAAAGAAGCACGCTAGAAAGTACGCAAGTGAAGAATGATCCGTAGTAAATGCGTCGTCTCCGTCCTATCCTCCAGTTGTATAGCTAAGGGGAAAGATTCTTAGCAGCCCTGGGTACTCACAATTCGTATTAGAGGATGACTAAATCCAAGCCCAGTGCTTTCTTCTGACAGCGGAAGAAACTTTTCACCTACCTAAGAGACATTCATTGCTTTTATCTAAAGACGGTATGTATCCCCTAGCACCCTTGTTTTCAAGTCGGAACCTTTGCCAATCCCCCACTCGTTCTGTTGTGTTGTGTTGGAGAATCTTCCTTCATGGCTATCTCATGGCTATCAGAGATGTGAAAGCCAGATTTCACACGTTTTGTTGACTAAGACAAAGCCAAAAACTTTTACACAACGGGCTACTGTCAAAAGAATTGACAAGAAGATACTACATACCTATGCAGGGACTAGTCTTGACTACCCACCAAGTATGTTAGTGTTCACCCGGCATGCTGGACGACAAACACGAGGACATGCTTGTCGCAAATGTTGACTACTTCAGTTCCCAGAAAAACTAAATGTGCTCGGCACGATTTCCTGGTCTCTGAAGACCCTGACGTCATAAATGCTTGAAGAATTGCTTCGAAAAAGCCAACAACAAACCCCGTGTGGAAGTATTCTCAGACATGGAGCCTTTATGAGGGAATATAAATCCGCTTTACGATCGATCGAAAGTTCTTATGACGAACCATATTCCAGGAACGAGTGTTATCGCCGTGACGTACCTACTTGGGATGTGGCAGATGCTGGGCTGCGGATCCGCATTCTGCACACCAACGAGGATTCATTCGTAAAAAAAGCCAATCGATTTGGGTACACCCACAATCGATCTAAAAAACCGGTTCTATGACGTGGTAATGTGCAACGTCCACGATGATGACACCTCTTAAACAGCTACCGTCGTAATACATATAGATGCACTCTTCCTCTCAGCATCCACTGTCCTGGTGTCACTCTTCATTTTTCTATCATCCGAGTCTTCTCGACCAATCCATGAATCATGCCTCTCAACTTGGACATGGTAAATCGAGTGGAACCGTATTGCACTTCATCGTGGTGCCAGCTCACCCGGCCTTCACTCGCCGTGTTCATACAAAT
>Ga0181469_100700_pt1 | contig 12812 bp, 12 predicted proteins | sample InSIn2SAF170_2_FD_119081 | JGI IMG/M metagenome (GOLD analysis project Ga0181469, IMG submission 119081) | Clean room microbial communities from NASA Spacecraft Assembly Facility at Jet Propulsion Laboratory, Pasadena, California, USA -... ... | reverse complement strand
GTTTACCCTTGTGAGCTAGTAAAAGTGGGTGAATGTGGGGTGGGTTGTTACAGAGTGGTACCAGAGTGAGGTTGCAACACTGGACCTTGGGGTACATTTGTGATTGTTTGCACAACCGAGTATAAGGACAATGAGGTCGTAGCTTCAGGAGAAAATCTGGGTGGTTTTTTTTTGGGTAAAGGTTGTGTTCTCTTGTGAAAATAAGCCACATGCTTGTTTTGAAAAGTAAGGTATGTCACAACCCTAAATCACAGTTTGTGAGGAGGTCGCATGTCATACTAGAGGGATGGTAACCAGCCTAAACATTAGCGCAGAGAAACAATGACACAAGGAAGGGATGTCGCAACTATAGGAGGTTGTTAAGAGGTGAAACAAAGGGTTAACAATGAGTTAATTATTTCCCTAACTAGTCAACGTCACCTACAACAGAAGTGCACCAATTTCAAGGTATGTTGATGTTGTTTTAATGATGAATTTGTGCTAAGTGGATGATCCATGTGTGGACATAATTATTGCAGCCTATGGAAGCCAAGGAGAGAGGGCTAACATGGTGGTTAGATGCCCTAATCAGTGGGCATATTTTACTGTGAAGCTTCAGTCTTGGATCAGAGTTATATGCAGTCTGTGGGAGCTAATTGTTGAGGTTGACTTGGGTGGTTGGAAACCACAACAAGGAGCATATATTACAATGAACGGATTGGGTACCATTGGACTGGTGGAGGACAACGTGTTGACAACTCAAAGTAGCCCTAGATCAACGTGACAAGAAGGATATTGACAACTATGTGTTGGGTGAAGGATTCAGCATAATGTGCAATACATTGATGGACTAGTGGACTACTAGATTGGTAGATTAGAACTCAGGTATTGGCCAACCTAGAAGAGAATATTGGATCATCCCGTGTTCATTGTAGCATAAGCAACTTGCAACAGTCATAGGTGGCAACCCTCCTGGAGACACTGTGTTGTCTCTTAGTGGACTAAGGGGCACTAGAGAGAGAAATGAGAGTGAAGGACCGCTAGGAAAATATACGACATAAAGGTTGTAGAAATATTGTCATTGTATCTTGTATTCTTGTACTTTTCGATAATTAAGGGACATTATCCCTTATATGAGAGCCCTAAACAATTATATTATATGTTGCTTAATATTCAAAGTTGGGCTAAAACTTGTAAAAAGTTGTCTATACATGTGCATGTGTGATTTATTGCTTTATATTGTTTCATTGTGAAAAGTAGATTTGTTGAGATTCTTGGTTTGGTAGCGTCATATATTTTAAGATTTTACCATAGACCCAAGATCGTGGAAATTCAACAGCATGGAGGTCAGGTCAAGTATAATAACTCTCAACTCATGTTTACCCTTGTGAGCTAGTAAAAGTGGGTGAATGTGGGGTGGGTTGTTACAGAGTGGTACCAGAGTGAGGTTGCAACACTGGACCTTGGGGTAAAAGTAGGTTGTTATGTAGGTTTATATGTTTGGCATGCATGCATGATGATTAATTGATGTTATATGCATTGTGGTCATATGCATTCCAATCATTTTATTGTTGTTTTTGGTTACATGCATCATAGGTGCAAGTTAATTAGTGTGGTCATATGCACATGCATCAATTTTCATGCATGATAGTTAATTTGTTGTTATATGCATTGTGGTCATATGCATACTTATTATTGTCATTATGGTTGCTTGCATGACAATTAATTTCTTGATATTATTATGTATCGTGCTAATCTGGACTGACATGTGCAAATGTAATAGCCTCCCCTGAGATACGTTGAGGTATCATTTTGATTATGTCTTCTATTTGGTTTATATAACATGGTATGTTTGTAGGAAATAGAAGACTAGGGACAAAGGGCAGAATAATTTAGTACAGTTCATATAAATCTCTGTACAGGCCTAGAGAGACATTAGTAGGATGGGAGAGATTAGTTGAGCAATAGGGAGAGGGGCACTCTCCTGGTTTGGCAGACACATTGAGAAGTTTGAAGGTAGAAATCGTGAGTTGCAAGGGAGACAATGAGTGGTTGATTAAGGCACATGAAATACTTTCCATAACTCACGAAAAGCAAGCCGAGGTTAATGTAGTCATCCTCTAGAGCCTTTCAGATTTGCAGAAGCAGGGACAGCTGGGGATTAGTCATGTACAATAAGAAAAGACTAATGGTGCAGATTGAAGCAGGTCTCGGAAGGGGTACGTGATAGATAGAGATGATACAGTAAATGGTGGCAGATCCTTGGGTACTCCTGAGAGGAGGGATAACACTCATGGATTGTATTATAGCTCTAGTTTTGAGAGATGTCATCGCCATCACCCCTAGCATCCTTATAGGAGTAGTGAGAGGGGGTACTTGCCAGATGAGTTCAAGAATGTCAAGACTCCTACATTTTATGGGGAAATGAAGAAATCAGAAGATGCAGAAGCATGGCTGCTTGTGATGAAGAAATTATTCAAGTTGCATGATTACTTAGAGGACACAAGAGCCAAGATAACTACCTTCAGTCTCAAGGGAAAAGCAAATATATGGTGGGAGGATGTTTAGCATGTAAGAGGCATCAGAGAAGAGGAGTTGATTTGGGAAGAGTTTGAAAGACTCTTCAGGAAGAAGTACCTGCCTGAGAGATATTATGATGGAAAGGCCAAGGAGTTTTATAAGCTCAAGATGGGTTCCATGAAAAATGAAGAGTAGACAACCAAATTTCTAAAGTTATTGAGGTATGTGCCCTACCTCAAGGATGAGAAAGCAAAGATCCAAAGGTTCATCAATGGATTTCCATTATCATTCAAGAACAAATTGAGTTTGATGAGTCTTAATCATTGGAGGAAGCCATAATGAAGTTGAAGCATTGTTATGAGCTAAAAAGTGCAAGCCTATGTTCAAGCGTGACTGGAAAGGAAATGAGAAGACTAAAGGAAAAAGTCCCAAGAAGCGAGGAAGATCTATGGATGTGTGTGAGAAATAAAATGCAACCCCTCATAAGAAGTTCAATGCAACTAAGAAAGGACATGGGTCTCAGCCTAGCGGGCAGAAGAATAAAGGTAATGGTAGGGAACCGTTGAAGTGTTGGATTTGTGGTAAAGACGGTTACAAGAAGTATTATTTGTTTTACTGGGGTGGTAGGCCACAAATTTACAGTGCTCAGGAGGCACAAACAATTGGGGATGTAGGTCAAAGCATTCCCCAGAATTATGCAGCAGTTGATAACAGGAAGGCAAATCATCAAGCATCCATTATCAAGATGGAAGGTGGAATTAGAGTGAGAGTTCCAGGTAGAGCCTCAATGCATCATGCAACAGAATAAGCTCATGCTTTGGTATTGATCAATAGAGCAAGTTAAATTGCTAAAATCATAAGCTACATGGAAGATTGTTGATCAGATGTAGGCATGATAATTGGTTTCCGGTTGTAGCTCAATTCATAAAGGGAATGGGAATCCCTTGAGAGATGATATGTGTAGGTGTTCAGCAACAGGGCAGCGTACTGGGTACAATAAGGTAAGGTAACCGGTATATTGTTATATTTATTCATGCACTAAGAATTATGTGTTTATGGCAGTATGATGCAGGGAATTGCATGGCAAAAGATACTGCCATAGATCTCGAGGAAGGTCCAGGCTGAGCTTTCACTCATAAACCCTTAGAAGCACTGGGAAACCATGGGGGCTAAGTTCTGTTGGAGTTTTTTGGTTTTGGTGTTTTGTGATTTGTTTGTGCTTGATTTGCAGTTTTGACTGTGAATTATGCATGGGCATGCCACTTTGTTTGTGGTGTTGTATTTTTGTTTGATTTCCCATGTGTTTCTTTATTTTGTCTTCTTGTTAATTCTTTTTATGTTTTGAGGGTCTTGGGAATGGGATGGGGGGAAAGAGGAAAGTTAGTGGAGCTTGGGGAGAGCTGAGTGAAACCCAACATGCAATGTAAGACCCGGATGAAGCCCGATGCATGAATAAAGGGCAGCTAAAGGCAAGAATGCAACAACTAGTTGGTTTAGTTGGGTCCATTGGGACAAATGGACAGTGGTAGGATAGTCATGGGAAAGGTAACAAGGAAGGTAAAGTAAATGGATTTGAAGTATCATATGCCTTGGTTATGTTGGGAACTACCATTCTCAATGTTGTGCATGCTTTGCACAGATAAAGGAAGTTCTCTTAACCTTGACCTTATGAACAATGGTAACTTTGTTGTGATCATGATTATGATAATCTTTATATACATAAATATGTATGAATGCCATTGTCTTATAGGGTCGTCAGGGATCATTCTTTTGGAAGAATGATTGTTTTATGCAGGTGAATGGTATGAAAAGGTTATTGGTTTTATGAGGAATCAAGTGGGAAAGTATCCTTAAAAGGTTTATGAGGTTAGTACCATATGTATATGATTTTGATATTATGTGCTTATAACTATGCCTATGTTCATGTCATGGACAAGCAATGTTGAAGGATACATCAACGAAATGAAAGTAGTGTGATTTGCGACGTGTTGGGACAAGCATGAATAATGGAAGAGCCACATACCCAAGATTTGGGTTGTGGATGCATGCAATAAGGCATGGGCCAAACACTAGAGGAAAGGTTTCTTGGTAGAGATGGTGTGGTCTTTGGATGTGCAGTACTACTGTTGTGTACATGCTGTGTTGTGTACATGTTGTATTGTGTAGTCATTGTATTATGGCATGTATTCATTGTGTTTTACTATGCGTACATGTATGTGTTGTGTTGTACACTATGTGTATGTGTACATGTTGTGAAGGGATTGGTTCTCAGGAACCCTGGAGGCTGTGGGTTAGGACAGGACCTCTAGAGTCTTGTAACAACTTGGGTTCCCTAGAGGCTACAGGTTGAGATAGTAGTCCCGGAACCTTGAACAACTTGGGATGAGACCAATCTTGAGTTGTTGATACTAAGGGCAGAGGCGGTATAGTCTCTGGATACCCTTGTTGTTGATACTAAGAGTAGAGGTGGTATAGTCTCAGGATACCCTTGTTGCTATTATTAAGGGTATAGGCGATATAGTCTTTGGATGTCCTTGTTAATGATACTACATATGGAAGAGAAGATAAGGCATTGGTTGCCAGGTTTGGACAAACGATTCAGTGTGTGTATGGAAAGAAAAAAAAAAGGAACAAATAACAAAGGCAGAAGCAAAGAACAATTTGAAGGTAAGTATGAATGTTTCATTTCAGTTTTTAATTTCAAAATTGTGAACATAATCTATGATTTTGATTTATGATGATTGAGTTTTGAGCTAATTAGACGTGATGTGTTTATACATGACGATTTGATCAAGGAGCTAATTTGACTTGTTGTGACGAGAATTAAACATAATTGCAAGTGTCACCTTATTGATGAGCTACCAACGAGGTATGATTTGAATTTATTCCAATTCCCTTTTTAGTCTAATTGAAATTATGTGCTTGGCACATGAAAGCATGGAAATGCCTAGGTTTGGGTGGTTGGAACTTGCTACAAGATAATTAGCAGCAACAATAAAAGGAATTGGAAAATGCAACAATATGTTGGTAAAGCACTTCAGGAGCAGGGCCATTGTGGGACACTCGTACCCAATAATGTCCATTGATTGCCATAAGCATGCTATGACCAGTTTTTGATGCAGGAATATGCCTCGGTTTTTGGACCTTTCGATATGAGGAAACCTTGCCAAGGGATGGATCACCAGAGGGACTAGGAAGGAGAGAAGGGAATGTTGGGGAAATTGGAAGGCGGGTGACTACACGAAAGGAGGTGATCAGATTGCCAGAGGGGCTGGGAAGTAGAGAAGGGAAGGTCAAGAAATAAATTTGTCTTGGTCAATAACGTTGTTGATTGGAATCAGAATCACATTGGGAGTGTGCCCAAAAACAAAGAGTCGGTAACTATTCACTGAGAGAACAAGTAGCGGAAGGATTGTAGTGTTGGAAATTGAGGCAAGCTTTGATCTTAGCAATGGATTCTAGACTTCTTAGGAAGGAGGTGAATTCCTGGTATTAATTTTGAGGGTGGAGGTGTGAGCCTATGGACTCCCTTGTTATTGACGTGGGTATCATATGCTTTTATTTGTTGGTTGAAGCAAATGTGCATAAGCATATATGTGTATATTATTGTAAATATTGTATTGAGGTGTGTTTATAAAGATCCATGAAAAATATGTTTATTTGGTGGTTGAAGCACATGTGCATAGATGTTATGTGTTCATCATGTTGAGAAATCTAGGGCATCGAGATTAGGTGATTTCTCTATTAATGATAACAACTTGAGAATACTTTTTACTTCAATAGATTAAGATTTTCTCATTATTTAGATTATTATAGTATTCTTCTTCATCAAACAACTACCAAAGCATAAATAATAAAAAGACAAGAGATGAAAAATGCAAGCTATTAGTTAGGGCCAAAACCTCTTCCACTTACGAGGATAACCCAAACGAATTCTTATTCTTATAGATACTTCAATTAATGAATACCAAGACCAATACCCTTGACCTATTTTCCTCTCCAAGACCAAGTTCCAAGGCTTCCTTGATGAGTTTCTTCTTCCTTAAGTCAATGATATTCAAACTCCTTGCTTCTTCCTCCTTCTCGACTATCTTTCAGTGTTTCGACCCCTTGATTCAAGTTTGAAACTTTCAGACCTAATTCAAAAACCCTAGCTAAGGTATGTGAGAGAGAGAGACACCTTGTTTCCCTTCTCTTTTAGATGGATCCTTCTCTCCTTCAACTCGGCTTGAGAAACACTTTATTTTTCTCCCAAAACTCCTCCTTACTATGACTGTAGTACCTCAGCCCATTTTCTGTTATGGATAGGTTTGAAATCTCACACGTGTCGAAGATTTTATCTCAAAAACATATCCAAAAGAACTTAGTTATCTTCCTTCCTCCTTCGCTTGATGATTAGCCTTCTTCCTTGATGTTTTCACACTTCTTATTGCAAACTTGCTTGACTGAATTGCTTAATATCAAATGGAGGTTGAACTTCCCTATTTAAGTGGTTTCCTCATGTAAATAAGTTGAATTCTCCTTTCCCATAGATCGACATGCTATTTGGTGTAGCTTCATTATTTCATTTAAGGCCGAATTGATGGAGGTGCTTGAGCTTGGTCTTCGAGGGTCTCTTTGACTCTTTCAATGACTCATATACAAATGTAACATACCCAAGAAGGGTACTTCACACATGACATTGCCTCAATTTCTCTTTTATGACTTGATGACAAAACCTAAAGGCTCATAATGGGAACCTTAACTAAAATAAAATTCCTTGATCATGAAACCCATGATTCAAGTATTACAAAAAAATTATGTTTTCTTCTTTACATCAATTACATAAATCACCCCCCGATCAGGGTGTGAGTTGGACAACATCTCCATTATGGAAAATTAATGAAGGTGCCCTCGAGGTACAAACCCACCACCCTCCACATGCTTGGGGCATATGGTGTGGTTGCTCTGTGCATGCATGGTGTTAATACCCCTATAGGAGGTGACAATGGTATCATGTTTTGGTTTTGGCATTTGGTAAGTTGCTTTGTGAGCGAAGTTGGTCAGTGTCTAGTTCATGGTAGAGGAGTATTGAAGGGTGGTGCTAGGCTCTATGGATCGACACGGAACAAGAGAGGTGGCGGTCTAGGCTTCTCCCAATGTGGGTAAACTAGTATGTGATCTATCATTCCTTTCTCTCTTACATGCAACGACTTAACTGTTTGATGGAATTGGGAATATATGGTTTTGAATCACGGGGTTTGAAAGAAAGAGAGGCTCCATGCATCTACATGCGTTTGTTTTCCTTCTGAATCAGGTCCAACTGCCTGGCATTGTCTTTGTGTATGTTCTGTTCAGGATTATCCTATCCAGGATGGGGTTATATTGGGTATCTGTTACTATGGTCTGTCCCTGGGACATCCTCCTATCTCATCCTGTCATTGCTTAGACTTGGGGATGGGGAGTTTGCAATTTCGTTCCTGGGTCTTGTCTTTCTAAATTTTCTTGGGATGAGTCGGGGCTTTTTCTCTGGTTGTATTCCTGGAGGATCCTAAGTGGGTTTCATGGTCTCTATCCCTTTGGGATCCATCTCTGGCATATGTTTGTGACTCTCCTTTAATTTGGGAACATGGTTTGTCTTTGTGGAACATGCCCTGGTGTTTTCTCCATACCAATTTCTAATTGTTATTTTAGGTGGGTGTTGGTTATGGCAGTCATATCTTTGTTTGGGTCGGTTAGTAAGGAATGCATTTAATGAAAGAGAAGTGGGGAAGTCCTCAGGTTCTTTATTGGAAATTATTGTTTCATGTTTCTTCCTTAGTAGGTGTGCGGGGCGGTAGTGTCACCTGGAAGTTGGGAGCTTTTAGGCTCGGGCTACCACATATGTAAGCAAATCGATTAACCATTTTCCCCATTGTAAACCATAAGATCACAATAATGGCTCGGTCGGTGACTGTAAAGGCACGAAGCCCAACCCTGAGGGGCTGAGGCAAAAGAACCAGGGGGGTGCATCAGCAAGGCAACCCAGCTCCTCCGGGGGCAAATCGAGGGGTAAAAAACTATTTGCTAGCATCATAAATGATGTGGCTACAACTTATCATGAAGGTAAATCAGAGGAAATCTGATAATTAATTAAGGAATGGGAAGCAAACTTGAATCGTCAGGCTTACATGATGGAAATTGTTGCGAAGGACTAGCGGGCTATGGTGCCGAATCTAGGGCACACCCATGGTCGCGTCACTCAATTTAAATAGACCTTGTTATTGTATTGGTCTATGAAGAGTATCTTGGGAAAGGCTTTGGAGCAGGTCTTTGTGGGCACGGTAGCAGCAATGCAAGACTTTCCTATTTATAAACAGGAATTTCATAAGCTCCAGTTTCAGATGTAAAAACAAGATGGCCACCTTCAGCGAATAGAAGAACATCTCCTTTGCATTCTCCCATAGACAGAACTCCCAGGATCTAATGTTGAGGACCCGGCTCTGGTGGATTCTGCGTCTGCCAATGGAGCAGAGTAGTCTGCTAGCTGGTCTCTTAGTTTTCTTTTCTTTTCTATATGAGGGAAGTTGTATGAGGGAATGTTGATAGTTTTGTTTTTAGGCATGTAGAATTTAGGTAAGGCAAAGACATTCATACTTATTTAGCTTGGTTAGAAAGACTTATTATTTTTTTTTACCGGGTTTCATATCATGCTATTAGGTGGTCGATAGACATGGTTTCCCTCTGGGAAAGTTGAGCCCACCTAACTATCTGTTATGTGGATGCAACTTGCTTTTACATTAACGAAAAAGGAATGCTCTACCAAGCTTACAATTTTTTTACATAAAATCACAATTACACATGTCATTATGAAGACTGAACCTAGTTACACTTTTCAACACTCCCTTTTAACTAGGGAGGTATTCATAATCCATACAAGATACTTGGACAATCTCAATCTGAAGAATTCTCATAAGAAGAGTTGGATTGGTAACCCATCTATTTAGCATCATATCAACTAACATTGTCACATAGCAAGGCCTTGACTAACAACTCTATATCTCCATAAGATTAGAGCTCAATGCTGGCGAGACCAATGATGTATAGACACCCTAATCATTGTCTCTCTCGGAACATACTCCACCCAGGTTCTCAAAGTGTGTTCCACCAGGAATATTCTTAACTTGGATTCCCAGTCCTCAAAGAATATCGCTCCTCTACGACTACTCTTATCATGGATGCCATAACTCATCCTCAAAGAGTATTGGATGCCAAATGTTTACCCAATCCTCCATTTTGTCTTCCCAAGTGAAGACAAGAAGGATGTGTTTATCTCTCCCTAAACTTAGGGAGGAAATACCTATTCCACTAAAGGAATGTACCCAAGCTCCCTCTTAACTAGGGACTTGACCAAGCTCCCTCTTGACCAGGGACTTGCTTCTAACAACTCTTTAGGTGGAGATCATGGGACAACCAGTTGCTTGTAGAACTCCTTCCTTTAGTGTCATAAATTTATTCTTCATTATAGAATCTACATCTTTCAAGACTTCTTCATAGGGCACAAACCATCCATCGCTTTCATCCATGAGTTAGTCAGGTCATCATTCCTTTCATCAGAAAGTGATCCGTCTGTTCATATCTGGCCTTCCTTCATGTTGCCTCTTTTATGCCATGTTTCCTTAAGGATCTTTCATCCTTTTATATGGTCATCATTGGTGGAAGACATCCACAACTCTTCCCTTGGCAACCTTTCATAAGCCCATCCAGATAAAAAATAACAAATCAAAATTACCTTTGTGATGGTCTTTCATCATGACATCTTTCGATTTGCATCAACATCCTGCATACATATTGACACATCTCCAAAATATATACATTGTCGAGGGTCTCCTTCCTTTTCAGACTTCATCAAAGTCTTCATATCTTTTATTGAGATATCATAGTCAAATATTTCAGTCTTGGATGTTGATTGCCTTCTCCATAGTTTCTTATTTCACGGTCTCTTCCTTTCTTTCTTCACACATTTCCTCTTAGGAACTTCCGATCATAGTTCCTCTAATTAATGTCAACTACCTCATATTTCATATGAGGAAATATTATGTTGATTTCATCTAGTCAATATGTGACCCATGCCTTCCTGCATCTTTTCAATGGAGGATATCATTTCCCGTTGATCGTGCTCTCGAAGTAGAGCATTTATACATGTTATCCACAACCATATGACATGCCTCCAAATTATAAAAGCATGCATACCCCATTCTTCTTTTAGGTCATCTTCCTTCAACAACTTCCTTGATTGAAACTTCAATCCCTTGACCTGCATATTGACATCATACCATTCTTTCATGAATTCCTCCAAGTTGAAATTCTTGATGAAATACTTGCTCCCTTTTGTTTGGTAAACCTTCCAATGAATATTCCAATAGAGGATATTAAGTATCCTCATTTAACATATGTTTCCTTGTAATTTTTGTATGATGAGCTTTGTACCAGATGACTTCCTTTTTATTTTTCCCATAAGTGCTTCGAATGAGGTTACCGAGAGTTATATCCTATGATGTCACGAGATCTTGCTTCTAATGCTTAATATAATGCCATTTCCTAACATGATGCATCCTATCATGCTTCTAATGATTACTAATAGTTATACTTTACAACAGGAAAACTTCAAAACATAACTTGAAAATAACTAGGCGAGGAAGACTATCTCAATCATAATAGATATATTTTACTTCCTCTTTCTTAGATTTCTTCTTTTCAACTTCCTCCACTTCTTCGTGATATGGGATTCTTCTCTTCCTATTTTGTTATTGTCCTTCTTGATCTTAGGACAATCTCTCTTGTAATTCCCACATTCTTGACATCCATAGCATTGAATATTAGCCATATTTTTTTATTTTTTTTATTTTTTTCTGAGGACCAAACTTTCCAATTTTTCCCTTTCTTTTTGTCATTATAGCATATGCTTGATTTTGCTCACATGATCCTACATCAAATTTTGCCTTTAACCTGGATTCTTCAATCTTGCATAGTGACCATAGATCCTGGAATGGACTATCTTCTTTCTTCCCATAAATACTTGAAGTAAAGTTACCCCACTCCTCCGGTAGTGCATTTAGTACTACTGTAGTCACTTCTCTATCAGACATGATTTCTCCCAAATCTTGAAGTTGATCCCCGATTTGAAATGTCCTCATAAATTATGAGTCTATTCCTTCTTCTTTTGATATCTTCAGCTTGTATATTTCTTACCTTAATGAAATGAATTCTCCTGTAGTGCTTATAGAATACCATTGTAACAGTCTATCATAAATTTCTTTTGAAGTTTAGAGTTTTGATACACATGGAATAAGAGGATCCTTGATGGATTAGATGAGAATCCTTTGAGACCTAACACCCCCTTTCATAAAATTTGAAAGTGCTTGAGCATCTTCTTTCATTGGTTTGGTGATAGATCCTTTGATATGATCCATGAACTCATTTTCAATGAGATTTAGATTTGTCCTCTTCTTCCATGCAAGATAGTTTGAAGCCCCAAATAAGTTGTTGATTTCCTTGCAAAAATATATTTTGACAGATTCATATGTGGAAATAAATATACTTACTGATAAGATGCTTCTTCTACTTGTTGCTTCCTTGAATTTAATGATGATATAAATAATAGAAAAATTCTCCTTGATGAAGATAGTTCTCTTCAAGAATGATCCTTGATCCCACAAAGAGGGCGATCTCTTTAGATCCTTTGATGGTGATGTCTTTGTTGATAATGATAAATGATGATTTCTTGATGGTGTCCTTTAATGGTAAGAACCTTTCTTGATTTGTAGATCTCTTCAACTTGAGAGGTTTTAGCCCTACTTTATAGCCCATATTTTGTGTCTTCTTTCTCTTTATTGTTTATGATTTTGTAGCTTTTTGATGAAGATTAACACTATAATAATCTAACTAACGATAAAATCTTAATTTATTGAAGTAAAAGACATTCACAAGTAGTTATCATTATTAGATAAATCACCTAAACTTAATGCCCTAGATTTCTCAACATGGTATCAGAGCTAAGGTGACAAAAGTCAAGGAAAGGTGTCTTATCAAGGGACACTCAAGGATCAAATCTCATAAAGGAAACTTTTAAGGAGATCATCTTAAATTAAACACCTACCAAGAAGCATCAAAACCCTAGATCAAAGAAGAAGTATACACCAACAAAATTCTTGGGATCCTTTAGACCACAAAGACCCTCATCAAGTTGAAGAGATCTACAAATCAAGAAAGGTTCTTACCATTAAAGGACACCATCAAGAAATCATCATTTATCATTATCAACAAAGACATCACCATCAAAGGATCTAAAGAGA
>Ga0181469_100690_pt1 | contig 12900 bp, 20 predicted proteins | sample InSIn2SAF170_2_FD_119081 | JGI IMG/M metagenome (GOLD analysis project Ga0181469, IMG submission 119081) | Clean room microbial communities from NASA Spacecraft Assembly Facility at Jet Propulsion Laboratory, Pasadena, California, USA -... ... | reverse complement strand
GTAATGGAACCGACTCAAGAAAACCTGCTGCCGGCCCACGATGCTGCCTCAGACCGCAACATGCGGAAAGAAATCGTGGGCAAGGTGACCAGCAACAAGATGAATAAATCCATCACCGTTGCGGTAGTAGCCAAGCACCAGCACCCGATTTACGGTAAGTTCGTGAGCAAGACCACAAAGTTCCACGCCCACGACGAGAAAAATGAATGCGGTGAAGGTGACCTGGTGCGCATCATGAGCACCCGCCCCCTAAGCAAGACTAAGCGCTGGCGCTTAGTTGAAATTGTTGAACGTGCTAAATAATCCTGAACGATGATACAGCAAGAATCCCGCCTCACGGTAGCCGATAATAGCGGTGCCAAGGAAGTGCTCTGCATCCGCGTACTGGGTGGCACGGGCAAGAAATACGCTACAGTTGGTGATAAAATCGTGGTAGCCATTAAGTCGGCTATCCCTTCCGGCAATGCCAAGAAAGGTACTGTTAGCAAGGCTGTGATCGTACGCGTGAAGAAAGAAATCCGTCGTAAGGACGGCTCTTACATCCGTTTCGACGACAATGCTGCTGTACTGCTCAACAACAACGACGAGCCCCGCGGCACGCGCATTTTCGGGCCAGTAGCCCGCGAGCTGCGCGAGAAGCAGTTCATGAAAATCGTATCGTTAGCCCCCGAAGTAATCTAAGTTATGGCAACGAAACAGAAAGCAGCCCCCGTTCAGCTGCACGTGAAGACGGGCGATAACGTACTCGTAATTGCCGGCGACGAAAAGGGCAAGCGTGGCGTTATCAAGTCGGTGAACCGCTCTACTCAGCGCGTCATCGTAGAAGGCCTAAACCTGGTAACCAAGCACAACAAGCCGAGTGCGAAAAATCCCCAGGGCGGCATCACCAAAATCGAAAGCCCCATTCACGTATCAAACGTGAAGAAGGTTGATTCGGCCACCGCTTAATTCGCACTACGACAATGGCCCGACTGAAAGATAAATATCAGAAAGAGGTAATTCCTGCGCTCCAGGAGAAATTCCAGTTCAAGAGCATCATGCAGGTACCGCGCATCACCAAAATCTGCATCAACCGTGGCATCGGTGCCGCTGTTGCAGACAAGAAACTGGTTGACAACGGTGTAGAAGAGCTGACGACCATTACTGGTCAGAAAGCTGTTCCAACCATCGCCAAGCGTTCGGTTTCTAACTTCAAACTCCGCGAGGGAATGCCCATTGGTGCGCGCGTAACGTTGCGCGGCGAACGCATGTACGAATTCCTCGACCGTTTGCTGACCGTAGCATTGCCCCGCGTACGTGACTTCAAAGGCATCAACGATAAGGGCTTCGATGGCCGGGGTAACTATACCCTCGGAGTGAAGGAGCAAATTATCTTCCCTGAGATTTCGATTGACAAAATCAAAGGCATCTCCGGTATGGATATTACCTTCGTAACGACTGCCGAAAACGACGAGCAGAGCTACGAATTGCTCCGCGCTTTCGGTATGCCCTTCGCTAACGCTAAAAAGGAAGCTGAATAATGGCTAAAGAATCCATCAAAGCCCGGGCACGCAAGCGCGTTGCCCTGGTAGCCCGCTACGCTGAGAAGCGCAAGGCTCTAAAAGCTGCCGGTGACTATGCTGGCCTTGACAAGCTGCCCCGCAACGCGTCGCCCGTGCGCCTGCACAACCGAGACATGATTGACGGCCGTCCCCGTGGCTACATGCGTAAGTTTGGCATCAGCCGCGTTCGCTTCCGTGAAATGGCATTAGCTGGTAAAATTCCTGGCGTGACGAAGTCAAGCTGGTAGTCTAGTAAGTTCATATAAAATTCCCGAGTTGGAGGTTCAGCCACAACTTGGGAATTTTTATTGGTATGTGTTTACAATTTTTGTTGAAAAACAGTCCACCATTTGCATAAGTGCCACACTTTCTGCTATCTTTGCACCCCGGAAAATCATGTATACCGTAGCGGGTTACCCCGCTCATTTGGCAGGTTGCCGAAAGAAACCATTAGCCGTGCCCGATAGCCGAGCTAAGTAGTCTTAACTGAAATTTCGTTGTACGGCAGTAGCTAGTGCGTCGAAATTTTCTTATCTTTGCGGTCCCAAAATAAGGGCCTATTTTAATTAAATGAATACTGACCCGATTGCCGATTACCTCACCCGGTTGCGTAACGCCATCAAGGCGAACCACCGGGTAGTGGAAATTCCGGCCAGCAACATCAAAAAGGAAATCACGAAGGTGCTCTATCATAAGGGCTACATTCAGAGTTACCGTTTTGATGATACCTCGGCCCAAGGCGTTATTAAAATCGCTTTGAAGTACAATCCAACTACCAAAGCACCAGCTATCACTAAGCTGGAGCGGGTGAGCACCCCCGGTTTGCGCCAATATCGGCACGTGGAGAATTTACCCCGGGTATTGAGTGGTTTGGGCGTAGCTATCCTGTCGACTTCTAAAGGAGTGATGACTGAAAAGGAGGCTAAAAATGAGAACGTGGGCGGCGAGGTGTTGTGCTACGTGTACTAACCTCTAAGCTCTAATATCTATATGTCCCGCATTGGTAAACTTCCGATTAGTCTGCCCACCGGCGTGCAGGTAACGGTTGACAACGAAAACACCGTAACGGTGAAAGGCCCTAAGGGCACCCTTACCCAAGCCGTAGACCGTGACATCACGGTAGCTATGGAGGAAGGTAATGTAGTTGTGTCGCGTCCTACTGAGCAAAAGCGCCACAAAGCTATGCACGGCTTGTATCGCTCGCTTATCAATAACATGATTACGGGTGTAAATACTGGTTTCACGCATCAGCTAGAACTAGTAGGTGTAGGCTATAAAGCAACTCTGGCTGGTTCGTCACTAGAGTTATCGCTTGGCTACTCGCACAATGTGTACTTGGCATTACCTAAAGAAGTGTCGGCTACGGCTGTGACCGAAAAGGGTAAGAACCCTATTGTAACTCTAACCAGCATCGATAAGCAGCTTATCGGTCAGGTAGCCGCCAAAATTCGCTCCTTGCGGAAGGTAGAGCCTTATAAAGGAAAGGGTGTGCGTTTTGTGGGTGAAGTGGTTCGTCGTAAAGCTGGCAAAACTGCCGCTAAAAAGTAATTCAGTATCATGGCTTTCGATAAAGCATCTCGCCGGAAGCGCATTCAGCGCATTATCCGCACGAAAGTGTCCGGCACATCGGAGCGTCCCCGCCTTTCAGTGTTTCGCTCTAACACGGGAATCTACGCCCAGATTATTGACGACACTGCTGGGCGCACACTAGCTGCTGCTTCGTCTAAGAAGGTAACAGCTGAAGGTGGTAATGGCGTTGCGCTTGCCGCCGCTGTTGGCCGCGAAATAGCAGCTAAAGCACAAGAGGCTGGCATCACAAAGGTGGTATTTGACCGCTCGGGTTACCTCTATCACGGTCGTATTAAATCATTGGCAGAAGGAGCCCGCGAAGGCGGTCTCAATTTCTAAGGCATCATGGCAGAGTATAATAACAACAACCGTGGTGGCGCTCCTGGTGGAAACGACCGTGGTGGCAACAACCGCGGTGGCAATGACCGTCGTGGTAATGACCGCGGTGGCCGCGGCAACGATAGCTCGCTTCAGGGCGATTCGGATTTTAAAGAGAAAGTAGTAGCTATTAACCGCGTAGCCAAGGTGGTAAAAGGTGGTCGTCGCTTCAGCTTCTCGGCTATTGTAGTAGTAGGTGACGGCAAAGGAAACGTAGGCTACGGATTAGGCAAGGCCAATGAAGTAACCGACGCCATTGCTAAAGGTATTGACGACGCTCGCAAGAATGTGGTTAAGGTGCCACTTTACAAGCACACTGTTCCCCATATTATGGAGGGTCGCTATGGTGGAGGCTTTGTATTAGTGCAGCCCGCTGCTGCTGGAACAGGCGTAATTGCTGGCGGTGCAATGCGTGCTGTATTCGAGTCGGCTGGTATCAAGGATGTCTTAGCTAAGTCGAAGGGTTCTTCTAACCCTCACAACGTAGTAAAGGCTACCTTTGCTGCACTTGCTAAGATGCGTGACCCAATGCAAATTGCACAGGCACGTGGCATTTCTCTCTCTCGCGTTTTTAACGGTTAATACGACCATGCCACAGATTCAAGTAAAGCTCGTGCGCAGCGCCATTGACCGCCCTGAGCGTCAAAAGCGCACCGTTCAGGCCCTAGGCTTGCGCAAAATGAACAGTACTGCCACGCACGAAACCAGCCCAAGTATATTGGGTATGGTAGCTTCGGTGAAGCACCTGTTGGAAGTAACCGAACTATAAGTGTTTATATCAGTCATGAATCTCTCTAATCTAAAACCCGCTGAAGGTTCGACGCGCAATAACAAGCGCCTTGGCCGGGGTGAAGGCTCGGGCCGTGGTGGGACCTCGACTCGTGGTCATAAAGGTGCCAAATCGCGCTCGGGCTACTCACGCAAATCAGGCTTCGAAGGCGGCCAGATGCCATTGCAGCGCCGTGTGCCTAAGTTTGGCTTCAAGAACATCAATCGTGTAGAGTACAAAGGTATAAATTTGGACGTTCTCCAAAGCCTTCTCGAATCGAATAGCGCTACTACAATGGGCGAGGGTTACTTTGCTGAATCTGGTCTAGTGTCTAAAAACGCTAAAATTAAAATTCTAGGTCGTGGTGAATTAACCGCCGCTTTAGAAGTACACGCTCATGCTTTCTCGAAATCGGCTCAAGATGCTATCGAGAAGGCTGGTGGCAAAGTAGTTACGCTGTAGCTTCTAAACACGAGCAATGAATAAGTTTATCAACACGATAAAAAACATTTTTGCGATTGAGGATTTGCGTACGCGAATCCTCAATACGCTTTTTTTCATTGCTATATACCGGCTAGGCTGCTATGTAGTACTGCCTGGTGTTGACCCCACTCGCCTGAAGCAAGGCACGGGTGGCGTATTTGGAATTTTGGATACGCTACTTGGTGGTGCATTTAGCCACGCGTCAATTTTCGCGCTTGGTATCATGCCCTATATATCAGCCTCTATCGTATTGCAGCTGCTCACAATAGCAGTTCCTTACTTTCAAAAACTGCAAAAGGAAGGGGAGTCAGGACGTAAAAAAATCAACCAGTATACCCGCGTATTGACCATTCCTATAGTGATGGCTCAGTCTGTGGGCTTTCTGGCGACAATCAATGCCGAGGCAATCATGAGCCCTGGTACCTTTTTCACTATCTCAACTATGCTTATCATCACGGCGGGTACGCTGTTTTGCATGTGGTTAGGTGAGAAGATTACAGATAAGGGCATCGGAAACGGCATTTCCATGATTATTATGATTGGGATTGTTTCACGTCTACCTGGTGCTCTGATTGGTGAAGCGGCTGCCAAAGGGGTGAATAAATCACTTATTTTCCTGCTTGAGTTGGTAGTACTGTTTTTAGTCGTAATGGCGGTAATTGTACTAACACAGGCTGTACGCAGAATCCCAGTACAATACGCTAAGCAGGTGGGTAGTGCTACACAGTTGGATGCTCAACGGCAGTTCATACCCTTGAAAGTCAACGCTGCAGGCGTTATGCCTATCATCTTTGCTCAATCGTTGATGTTTGTGCCTAGTATTGCAGCTTCGGCTTGGGACAAGAACAGTGACCTAGCTGCTACCATAGCTGCCTATTTCTCACCTGAACATTGGGTATACAACACGGTGTTCGCTCTGCTAATTGTAATCTTTACCTATTTCTACACGGCAATCAGCGTTAATCCGAACCAGATTGCGGATGATCTAAAGCGTAGCGGTGGTTTTGTGCCCGGCATTAAACCAGGGCGAGATACCTCTGAATTTATTGATGAGATTTTGACGCGTGTAACGTTACCCGGGGCGGTTGCTTTGGCATTGATTGCCATTTTCCCAACCATAGCTCTGTTGTTAGGTGTTACTCGTCCACTCTCGTTATTTTATGGTGGTACTTCGCTTATCATTATGGTAGGTGTGGTATTGGACACGCTTAATCAAGTAGAAAGTTACTTGCTAATGCGCCATTATGATGGCATGATGAAGTCGGGTAAGCTCCGTGGGCGTACTACGCAGCCAGTAGCTCTGGCATCATAGGAAGGCTCATGGCTACGGGTACTATTCAGTTCAAAACTGAAGAAGAAATTGATTTAATGCGTGCTGCTGGGCAACTTCTAGCACGAGTTCACGGTGAAGTAGCGACTTTAGTACGTGAAGGAGTAACGACAAGGCAACTTGACCGAAGAGCCGAAGAGTTCATTCGAGATAATGGTGCTACCCCCTCCTTCAAAGGGTATAATAACTTTCCGTATAGCCTCTGCCTAAGCCCAAACTCAGTTGTAGTACACGGATTCGCTACTGATGAGCCGCTGAAAGGCGGTGACATCCTCTCAGTAGATGCTGGGGTTTACCTTAACGGATACCATGCTGATAGTGCCTACACTTATCCAATAGGGGAGGTGGCACCGGAAGTACATCTATTGCTTACAGAAACTGAGGCAGCGCTGTATAAGGGAATAGAGCAGGCAATAAGCGGGAATCGAGTCGGTGACATCAGCTTTGCTATTCAGAACTATATAGCGCCGAAAGGCTATGGTGTAGTTCGAGAGTTAGTTGGGCATGGGGTAGGAGCTCGTTTGCACGAGAAACCTGAAGTGCCAAACTATGGCAAACGGGGTTCTGGGCCACTGCTACAGACCGGAATGACGCTTGCTATCGAGCCAATGGTTACTCTCGGTAAGAAGGAGGTGGTTCAAGAAAAAGATGGTTGGACTATTCGTACTCGCGATAAAAAGCCAGCTGCGCACTTTGAGCACACGGTTGTTGTTAGAAAAGACAAGGCAGAAATTCTGACCTCGTTCGAATATATAGAAAAAGCATTGAAGTAGCCCTTATGGCAAAACAAGCCTCCATCGAGCAGGACGGTACCATCCTAGAAGCCCTTTCTAACGCCATGTTTCGCGTGGAATTGGAAAATGGCCACCAGCTTATTGCCCATATCTCAGGCAAAATGCGGATGCACTATATAAAGATTCTGCCCGGCGACAAGGTGAAGCTAGAAATGTCGCCTTACGACTTGTCAAAAGGCCGCATCAAGTATCGTTACAAATAAATTTTTTCGTTCTCTTCAAGGTCATGAAAGTAAAAACCTCGGTGAAGAAGCGTAGCGTTGATTGCAAAATCATCCGCCGTAATGGCAAACTCTACGTTATCAACAAAAAGAACCCACGTTTCAAGCAGCGTCAGGGCTAAATAAATTTTCAGATGCCTGGAGTCTTGGGTACTGTTCGAGTGAACTTTTCTTCAGTCGGTCGCCTTCCAAGCCGCTGCCGGGCTTTCTGGTCCGCAAACATCTAACTAACGAATATGGCTCGTATCGCAGGGGTTGACATCCCGGACAACAAGCGCGGCGAAATCGCCCTGACTTACATTTTCGGCATTGGCCGGAGCAACTCGGTTAAAATTCTTACCAAAGCTGGTATCGACACCAACAAGAAGGTCAAAGATTGGACTGAGGCAGAAGCTGGTGAGGTGCGTAGCATCATCGCTGCTGAGCACAAGACCGAAGGCGTGTTGCGTTCAGAAATTCAGCTCAACATCAAGCGTCTGATGGACATTGGCTGTTACCGTGGCCTACGTCACCGCAAAGGTCTGCCTGTTCGCGGCCAGCACACCAAAAACAACTCGCGTACCCGCAAGGGCAAGCGCAAGACTGTAGCTGGTAAGAAGAAAGCAACGAAATAATTCATAGCGGCAATCGTCTATCCTATCCTTCTGCTATATGGGGGGTAGGATGGACAACACCTGCCGTGTTTCAGCGATAACCAAATGGCACAAAAAAGAAAAGACAAAGCCAAAAAGCGGCTAGTCGTGGTGGAGCAGGTGGGCCAAGTCCACATTCGCGCCTCCTTCAACAATATCATTATCTCGGTAACCAACGCCAATGGCCAGGTAATTTCCTGGGCTTCGGCTGGTAAAATGGGTTTCCGCGGTTCGAAGAAGAATACTCCTTATGCTGCCCAGATGGCTGCTACGGATTGCGGCAAAGTAGCTCATGATTTGGGTATGCGTAAAGCCGAGATATTTGTAAAAGGTCCGGGTGCTGGTCGTGAGTCGGCCATTCGGGCATTAGGTAACGTGGGCATTGAAGTGACGACCATTCGCGACGTGACGCCGCTGCCGCACAACGGCTGCCGCCCACCTAAGCGTCGCCGCGTTTGATTTTTCATTTCTGTTAGTAATACCTCATGGCACGTTATACTGGCCCTACCGCCAAAATCGCCCGTCGCTTTTCGGAGCCGATTTTCGGTCCGAGCAAAGCGCTCAACAAGAAGAACTATCCCCCTGGCCAACATGGCCGTGGCCGTCGCAAGAAGCAGTCGGAATATGCTGTTCAGCTGATGGAGAAGCAGAAAGTGAAGTACCTGTACGGTGTACTGGAGAAATATTTCGAGAACCTGTTCCACAAGGCTGCAGTGCTTCCAGGCATCACTGGTGATAACCTGCTAGGCTTGCTAGAGTCGCGCCTCGATAACGTAGTATATCGCTTTGGCATTGCTAGCACCCGCCGTGCAGCACGTCAGCTCGTTTCGCACAAGCACATCACAGTCAACGGTGAAGTAGTTAACATTCCTTCGTACAAGTTGCGTCCTGGTGACCAGGTTGGTGTACGTGAAAAGTCTAAGTCACTCGAAGCTATCACAACCAGTCTGACAGTGCGCAACTCGCGCCAGTTCTCGTGGCTGGAGTGGGACGGCAAAGAAATGGTGGGCACCTTCACCAACATGCCATCGCGTGACCTGATTCCTGAGAAAATCACGGAGCAGCTAATCGTCGAATTGTATTCGAAGTAACACCGGCACTTAGTGCGGCCCGGGCTTGGCTCGGGCCGCATTTGTGCTAACCCTATCCCCGGCTCATCCCCGGTGGGGATAGGGAGTCTGAAAATATCAACAGGCTGGTTTTGGGGAACTTAGCAAGCTTTGGCTTGCTTTACTTTTAAATAATTAAACGCCCCACATATGTCAATCTTAGCTTTTCAGATGCCGGAGAAAGTGGTGATGGAGAAATCCGACGACTTCACCGGAACGTTTGAATTCAAGCCTCTGGAGAAGGGCTACGGCGTAACGATAGGGAACGCGCTACGGCGTATTCTGCTTTCGTCGCTAGAGGGCTTCGCCATTACGTCGGTGCGCACGACTTCGGTGCTACATGAGTTCTCGACGATTGAAGGCGTGATTGAGGACATGTCCGAAATCATCCTTAACCTCAAGCAGGTGCGCTTCAAAAAGATTAGCGATGCCATTGAGGACAAGATTACGGTGCGCGTAAGCGGTCAGGATACATTCACTGCTGGTGATATTGGCAAGTTTGCGGTAGGTTTTCAAATTCTGAACCCAAAGCTTGTTATATGCAATCTCGACCCTTCTAAAGAGTTGGAGTTTGAACTGACTATCAATCGCGGCCGGGGCTATGTGCCCGCCGACGAGAACAAGCCGGCTGACCAAGTTTTTGGGCAAATTGCAATTGATGCTATTTACACGCCAATTAAGAACGTGAAGTATAGCATTGAGAACACTCGTGTAGAGCAGAAAACTGACTACGAGCGGTTGCTGCTTGAAATACAAACAGACGGCTCGATTCACCCTGAAGAGGCTCTGAAAGGTGCTGCCAATATTCTGATTCAGCATTTCATGTTGTTCTCGGACAGTACTATACAGTTGAGCGGCAACCGCCCAGCAGCGGCTGAGCCAATCGACGAAGAGACTTTGGCTATGCGCAAAGTGCTGAAAACCTCGCTGGGTGAAATGGACCTCTCAGTTCGTGCTTACAACTGCTTGAAGGCAGCTGATATCAAGACGCTGGGTGAGTTGGTACAACTTGACATGGCTGACATGATGAAGTTCCGCAACTTTGGTAAGAAGAGCTTGACCGAGCTGGAAAACCTTGTGGAAGAGAAAGGCCTGCATTTTGGCATGGACCTGAGCAAGTATCGTCTGGACGAAGACTAGAATATAGTTGATAGCTGGCTGCTAACTCCTTCACTAGAAGGATTGGCAGCCAGTAATTTTTTATAAGAGTACTTTCATTCACCCGCTACGCCCTTGGGGCTGGGGTTCTAATGAGGCTTTCAGGCCCGCCGTGGTCCTGGTCCGCAAGCGTAGCATTTACTAAATATGTCCGATGAGACACGGTAAAAAAATTAACCACTTGGGGCGTACTGCCTCGCACCGCAACGCGATGCTGTCGAATATGGCTTCATCGTTGATTCTTCACAAGCGCGTTTCGACCACTCTTGCCAAGGCTAAGGCCCTGCGTCAGTTTGTAGAACCTCTGCTGACGAAGGCTAAGGATGATACTACGCACTCGCGGCGCACTGTATTTGCTACCCTGCAAAATAAGGAGAGCATCAAAGAACTGTATGGCGAAGTAGCTGGCCGTATTGCTAACCGTCCTGGTGGCTATACCCGCATCTTGAAGCTAAGCGCGACCCGTGCTGGTGACAACGCCGATATGTGCGTAATTGAGCTGGTTGATTTTAACGAGACGCTGCTCGAAGCTAAGAACGCAACTGAGGCTAAGGCTACTACTACCCGTCGTTCACGTCGCCGTGGTGGCAAAGGTGGTGCTGATGCTACTTCCAACGAAGGAGGTAGCTCGGCTACAGAGGTAACTTCGGAAACGGAATCTCCTTCGGTTTCGCCGACCGAAGCCGAAGCTACTACGCTGGATGCGCCAGCCGAATAGAATCAGACGCCCCAAGCTTAAGCAAGCTTTAGGTTTAGACACAAAAGGGGATGTACCGCAAGGTGCATCCCCTTTTGTGTCTAAAAGCAGCTTTATGGTTTACTCCTGTTATGAAGCCTAGTTCTGCTATGCGGACTATCAAAGAGATAAGCGCATAATGATTCGCGCTTATTGGTGCAACCTAGTATCCGCAGGCTTTGTCTGTTAGCTGTAATAAGAAAGCTACCGACCTTTGCGCCTTACCCAAGCTGAGTTTGCCTATGGAAGCCGTTGCTTATATAGATATTAACGCACCGCTAGTAGAGCGGTGCCGCGTGAATGACCGGCAAGCACAGGCAGAATTGTACCGGCGCTATTCAAAAGCAATGTTTAATGCAGCTTTGCGGATTACGGGCGACTACGCAGAGGCTGAGGATGTGCTGCAAGAGTCATTTTTGAGTGCTTTTCGTGAGTTGAGTGGCTATAAGGGAGACTCGTCCTTTGGCGCTTGGCTGAAGCGGATAGTAGTTAATAAGAGCATTAATTGCTTGCGGCAGCGTCGCTTGCAATTAGTGCCGCTGGAGGATTTTCACCACGATGCTGCCCCAACTGAGGCTGCTACCCCCCATGCAGGTGAGGAAGCTGATGAGCAGCAGTACCGGGCCGATGTATTACGACGCTGCATTCAGGAACTGCCTGATGGCTACCGAGTGGTATTGTCACTGTATTTGCTAGAGGGCTACGACCACCTAGAAATCGCCGGAATACTTGGCATCACAGAATCAACTTCAAAGTCGCAGTATAGCCGGGCACGGCAGCGGCTGCGCGAGTTGGCAATGCAGCGAGGGTTGAGCTGAGAAATCAAACTTGCTGATAGCGAACAGCTTTTTGCTTTTATTTCCTTTCTCCCACCCATTCCTGTTGGCTTTTGCTTCCGACCAACCGTATTAACAACGGGAGCAGTTAAAAACAGGCTCTAGAGCTATTCAACATGGATTATATTAAACAAGACCGGCTAGAAAATTATGTGGAGCGGCACCGAGTTGACTTTGACTTGCACGAGCCCAGGCCTGAGCTATGGGCTGCGCTGGAAAAGCAGTTGCACGGCGAAGCTACTGAGGCCAAAGAGCCGGTGATGAGTATCGCACCTGACTTAGCTAACGAGGGCGCGGCAGGTAAAGAAGTTGTTTTTACAATGCCTACTAAACTGCCAGCGAATAACACTCGGTGGGCTTGGGTAGAGCGTTATAGCATTGCGGCGGCTTTGGCAGTATTGGTGCTGGCAGCAGGGTTAGGCGAAGCCTGGAAATCGGGCCGAGATACTACTACTGAGATGGTAGCGACTACTCCGGTACTTGGGGCACCAAGAAATGCGGCGGCAGATGCGGCGCTTTACCTGGCTCCGGCAGGCGGGCTGCAAGCAAGCAAGGTGAGCCAGAATATGGATGCCCGACTCGATACAGCAGTCCACGGCATGGAGTCTTACTACGTTAGCCAACTAGCTGACCGTAAGGCTGAGCTGAGCCAATTGGCTCCTGATGCTGCGGCTGATTGGACCCGTGAGCTTGTTGAGTTGGACTCAAGCTACCAACGGTTGAAGCGAGAACTACCCCGGCATCCACAGCCAGAGGTGGTGCTAACGGCTATGAACCGTAACCTACAAATAAGGCTGGACATTCTGGACCAGCAGTTGGAGTTGCATGGCTCGAGCCAGACCGCTCTCGGTGGCGAAACTAGAGGAGAGTACGCTTTGGCCGATAGTCGTCGGTTCTCGGAAAATACCCTGCACCATGGCCGCTAAGCGCAAGCTCCTGGGCGGGCTGCTGCTATTGGTGAGTTGGCTGGGTGTGGCTCGGCAAAGCCTGGCAGGAGCAGTGACGGCGGGCCGACTACCCCTAGCTACGGAAGCAAGCTTAATTAGCGTGGGTGGGCAAGAGGGCCCTACGCAGGCAGGCGCTGACCAGCAGGGTACTACTGACCAGCCTGATATGGACCAGACTGTGCCCCCTGTGGAGCAGCATCGGCACTTGAGCCGCCGCTTTGCGGTAGGGAAGGCAGGGCGGGCATTTGCCATTGATACACGCTATGGGCGGGTGCAGCTTAATGCGTGGAATAAGCAGGAAATTAAAGTCGAGACTGACTTGGTGGCTCGCGCCGAGACTCCGGCCGCAGCCGCGCAGATACTTAGCGCGCTGGGGGTTACAGTACCTCGACTATGA
>Ga0181469_100688_pt1 | contig 12910 bp, 15 predicted proteins | sample InSIn2SAF170_2_FD_119081 | JGI IMG/M metagenome (GOLD analysis project Ga0181469, IMG submission 119081) | Clean room microbial communities from NASA Spacecraft Assembly Facility at Jet Propulsion Laboratory, Pasadena, California, USA -... ... | reverse complement strand
AGCTTGTTGAGCACCGGCGCGACCTCCACCGCCTGGGTCCGCACCGGCTTGGCCTCGTACCCCTGCCAGAAGACATCCGTCCCCAAAGGATCGGCTGGGGCCAGTGCCAGCACTCGGCGTCGGAAGGCCGGGTTGGTCAGCAGCGGCACCAGCCACACCAGCGTCGCCTGCGGGATGCGCGCCAACGTCAACAATGCGGCGGAGAGCACATCGGCAGTGCGGATGCCCCAGCTGTCACGAAACAGCTCGGCCAGCACCCCCAGCACCGCCTCTGCCGTCACCACCGCTAGCTCCGGCGGCCCGGCCAGCGGGTTGAACCCCACCGGGCAGGGATTGGTCGGATCCAGCACCACCACATCACCCGCTCGCTCCTCGGGCAGGCGCGCTACGAAGTCCGTCGCCAGATCCCCCTTGGGGTCAAGCAGGAGCAGGCCCCTCCCCTCGGCCGCATCGGCCAGCGCCAAGGACAGCAGCACTGTCGACTTACCCACCCCCGTCGGGCCTAGCTGTATGAGGTCATGACGTTGGTGACGTGTGCTGGGACGCGGGTGGCAGGAGGCTGGTTGTGGCAGGTGGTGTGGGGTCGATGGTAGTTGTAGTGGTGGTTCCACACTGCGACGGCGTCACGGCGCTGCTGCTCTGAGGAGTAGGAACGCGCGTAGAGGCACTCCTCGGCCAGGATGCGGTTGTAGCGCTCGACCTTGCCGTTGTGACGTGGGGTGTAGGGGCGGATCCTCTGGTGGCGTGAAGCCAGGGAGGTGATTGTCGCGGTGAAGGTCCGGGCGCGGTAGTTCGCCCCGTTGTCGGTAACGACCCGCACGAGCCTGGTGATGCCGTGGGCGGTGAAGAAGGCCCGGGCACGGCAGAAGAAGCCAATCGTGGTGGAGGCCTTCTGGACTGCTAGGTGTTTTTCGGACAGTGCTTGTTTTGTGCTTCAGGCTGCCTTCTTCAGGTCCAGGAACTCGCTTTCGACCTCGTCGGGAGTGCGATACCCTAGGGCTGAGTGAAGACGAATATGATTGTATCTCAGCTCGATCCACGAGGCAATATCGTTCATCGCCTTGTCCTTCGTTGGGTATACCGTCCGGTACACTCTCTCATTCTTGAGAGTGGCGTTGAACGACTCTGCCCAAGCGTTGTCCCAGCACACCCCCGTGCGCCCCACCGAGGGACGAATCCCATAACCCTTGAGGTGATCCAGGAATCTTTGAGACGTGTATTGGCTCCCCCTGTCGGAATGAAAGACCGTCACACCCTCCTCGACCGGGCATCTCCTTACCGCCATGTCAATGGCCTGGCACACCAGGGACGTGTGCATGTGGTCGGCCATCGCGTACCCCACGACCTTCTTAGTACAGCAGTCCAGAACAGTCGCAAGATAGATAAACCCGGTCCACGTCCTGACGTAGGTGATGTCCCCGCACCACGTACGTCCAGGTTCGTCGGCGGTGAAGTCCCGCCGGAGCAGGTCCGGGCGCGCATCCAGGTCCTGGGCCGGTACCGTGGTTCGGACCTTTGCCTGTGGCCCGGCGGCCTGCAGGCCCAGGTCCCTCATGATGGACCGGATCGTGGAACCGTCCGCCCGGACCCCGTGCCTTTCCAGACTCACCTGGATTCGTCGGTACCCGTAGGTGCCATCGGAGCGCTCAAAAACATCCTTAATCATCATGGCCAGCTCCTCCCTCCTGATGGCCGTCTGTGACTGGGGCCGGTCACGCCAGGAGTAGTACCCTGATTTTGACACGCTCGACCACCGGCACATCGAGGAGGTGGGGTAATGGCCTTCTTCGCGATTGATGAGCTCATAGCGCTCGGTCACGGTCGTTCCTTGGCGAAGAAGGCGGCTGCTTTTTTCAGGAACTCATTCTCCTGCCGCAGCTCACGGACTTCCGCTCTCAGTTTCGCTATCTCAGCTGACTCTGAGGCTTTCTTGCGGTCCTGGTCGGTGGCGTGCGCCTTCTTGTATCTTGCGACCCAGTTACCTACCGTCTGGGGGACAAGGTCATACGACGAGGCGACCGAGGAGATGGTGCGTTCCTTCTCGACGACTTCACGCACCACCTGCTCCTTGAACTCCTCGGAGTATCTCGCTGCTGGCATAGTCTTCATCCTATCGACTCACGGGAAGAAAAACTCCCCCAGTCCGAGAAACACCACGCACCCCATTCTCGTCGTCGAGGGCCTCGGTGTAGGCCAGACGTGAGAAGCCGTCGATGGCGGTGTGCAGGTAGGTGTAGCCGATCCTGGCTCCTTGGCCTCGTTTGGAGGCTTTGGCTTTGGGGGTTCCTCGCCCGTGGGCCCGCCAGCCTCCCCCAGGTGGGATGCGTCCGACCTTCTTGACGTCCAGGTGGATCATGTGGCCCGGGAAGCGGGCCAGGATCGCTTTGCTGACCCGGTTGGTCTGTCCGGTGGGATCGATGTCGCGCCGTCGGTTCAGGCCGGCTCTGTCCAGCCATCGGGTCACGGTACGCGCCGACACCACTGTCCCGCGCACAGCCAGCTCGTGGCTGATGCGGCGGGCGGACCACTTGTGGGTGCGGCGCCAGTGCTCGATGAGGTCCACCGTCTCAGCGCTGGTGCGGGTGGGGCAGTGGAACGGGGCGCTGGAACGGTCCTCAAGCTCCGAGATTCCTCCTTGGCGGTAACGAGCAACCCACTTCGACAGCGTGGCACGGGCGATACCGGCCTCGGCGGCTACGTGGGCGATGGGGCGACCGGCCTGGACACGCATCACGAGCCGGTAGCGGCCCTGAGGCGTCAAAGGAGCGTTACGGTGGGTCATGGCAGCGGGGCTTTCTCCTGTCGGAAGGATGATTCAGCACCACCCATCCTGACAGCCCAGGCCCCGCTGCCCCCAACACCCCATGACTACAACCTCATGACCCACAACAGCTAGTTCTGGTCACTCGCCACCACCCATGATGACCACCTCCTCACCTACTCGACCGCTACGGACAGCCACAGGATACATCGTCCTGAGATACATAGTCTCTGGATTGGGAGTCTTCGGCCGGTTGAGATGGAGCCGTGCCCACCGACCGCAAGCCACCGCTCTCACCAGCCACCGGTGAGTTCGGCCGGCGTGTGCGCGCCCGCCGCGAACAGCTAGGCCTGTCGCAGGAGAAGCTGGCCGAACGCACCACCCTGCACTGGTCGTACATCGGCCAGGTCGAACGCGGCCAACGCAACCTCAGCCTCCACAACATCCTCCGCATCGCCCACGCCCTCGACACCGACGCCGGTGGGTTGGTGAGTGGGTTGGAGGTGTAGATGAAGGATCGGCGCAGCGCACCGACAACACTGCGCCGATCCCGACGAACGACAAGCGGCGAATATCTGGCGAATATCTACAGGTCGTCCATCGCCTCTAGGCGACGTGAGATAGAGGCCTCTGTGTCGCCTTCTTGCACCCCTAATCCAAGAGTGCGTTAATTTTCTGAATCAGAACCTCCGCCGCCGATAATTGCTCCTCTGACATTTCGCCGGTCTCTTTCGTCCTCAGTAGCGCACCGGCAGGCGAGTAATGGTTGAGATGACCTTCGTTGACACTGCGGGCAACGAAAACATCCTCCACTCGCTTGACGATCCTTGGCCCATCAGCCAGGTCGTCAAGCGTGAGAGACATGCCAGCGAGCTCACCACGATAGGCTTCATTAACCAAATCAACATACAGTTGTGCCGGCAGAAGATCTTCGATATCAGCCTCCTCAACTCCGGAGGCTTCACCAACCTGGACGATTCCGGCATCGTACAGCTTGCCGCTCGCCTTCAACTTTCCGATTGTCTTACTGTTCCGCACTGATGAATCTGCAAGAACGCATACCTTCATCTGATTGGCCCCAAAGAGCGTCAGGAACGCAGCAAGCTTCGAAATGCCGCCACCAGGCACGAGAACCCACCGATCATCAAGCCCAGTCTTCCCAGCCTTGATAAGTTGCTCAGAAAGGTACTACAAGTAGATAAGGTCTGATGGGCCTTCAACCAACAGTACATTCGGCCCAACGAAAAGCGTTTGCGTCAACCGACGCCAAGGGCTGCATGCAACGGAAAGGCTGATTCAGCATCTGTCTTCAGGATGTCAGCCGACACAGTAGTGCCTGTTTCAGAATCATCGACCACCGTTCGAACACGATGGAAGCTGTGCGGATCAATCATGAACGGCGAGTGAGTGGTGAAGATAACCTGATGATGCGGAGCAAGGCGCTCATTGATGAATCGCAGGAGATCGTGCTGTGCTGTCGCGTGAAGACTCAGGCCAGGCTCGTCAAGCAGCAGGATTAGTGGCTGCGTGGATTCTTCTTCCAGCTTCGAGAAGTACGCTAGGAACGAGAAGAACCATACGAATCCGCGGGAGCGCTCGTCAAACGGGACGGTGACGCGGTGACGTTGGTATTTCACACGGATTTGCAGAAGTGGAGCTTGGTCAAGTGGAGGTTCCGCCCCTGACTCAGCTGTTGCGATAACTTGCAATTTTACCTGAAGTTCTTTATTCTGGCTCCAGTATTTAAAGACTTCGTCGCTGATAGCGTTCGATGCATTCTCCATCTGTCGAATAAGATGTTCATGACTATCTGGGGAGCTGAAGTCTTCAAGTTCCACCTCAGCCATCGATAGAAGTGCCAAAAGAGCCTCTTCGGCACGCTCAAGCGTGCCACTATCACGGTGAGAGATCAGTCTCGGGATAGAAACTTTGCCAGGCATGACATCATAGTCACCAAAGTAGACGAACTTCGGACGACGCTTATGTAAGACATCAATAGCCGCAAGAGCAGGATTGTTGTCACGCCATGATTCAATCTTCTCTAGTGTCGCCGTAGCGGTCGGCGTTGTCGATTCAAGGCTTCGAAGAGCAGCAACCAGATCGTTGACGGTGGAAGAGTTCTTCACCTTCGTCTTGTCTGTTGTTGGCAGATCGAGCTCATCAAGGAGGTGGTTAAGTACTTTTTCTTTGTCAACCTGCAGCGACCACTTTTCTCGATCAAAACCAAAGCCAGTTGTGACAGTGACGCGTTTATTATCAAGAACTTCAGGATAAAGGATTGCTTCGACAGCAGCAATATCATCATCGTCAAGTTCGTAGGTTAGCTCAGTGACTCTAACACACTTCTTTTTTCTCAGTTCGGGCGTTTTGTGACTCGGGTAATCGAGATCCGGATCGAACTTAGCACGATCCACAGGATTACTCTTATAGAGAGACTGTAGCACGGCAGTTTTGCCGGACTCATTCTTGCCGACAAGCGCTGTTACATCAGGTTCCACATCAAACTCTGTTGGTTCACTGATACTGCGATACCGTTGAATATTGGCATGGACGAGCTTCATTTATTTCTCCTAGTGAATTGTTGTCTGGCGTAGCGTTCCGTCCGCTACGTGCCGTCCTTCATTATACATCAGATATCATCACAGAATGGTCACGTTTTGTCTCCTCGCCGCCTTGCTTCGCGAGGCTACGTATCCCCTTCCTTGCAACAGGCATCGAGACTAACCGCCACTTACTTACAGGGTGCCGCGCCAAACAATGCACTAGAGTTGAAATCGCTAGATTGCGAATTTAGGCCGTTCATTATTCTTCTCATAACCCCACAATCATTGTATACTGATTGGAGTAATGCATATCTATACATCGAAATATCCACGTTTGTCTGGATCATCCTATGATGAAGTATTAAAGCGGGCTCGAGCCGAGTATCATGTCGTCGCACAATCAAGCAAACGACAGCCGTATGTGAGGTCGAAGTATTTCAATAGCAGCAAGATTTTTCTCGACGTGTTTTGGACTCACCTGATGCAGAAGCACCCAAAGGAACGACGGAAACGACTCAAGTTCTACAAAGCAGCACTTGACCTGCTTCGTCATTCTCAGATCGCACCAGATACTATTTTTCGGACAGATGATCTCAACATTATGCTACACCGCTTCTACGGCGTCACGAAAGACGGTGCGTACTTCTGCGTGCAGGTCAAGGAAGACAAGCGTACCGGCCGCAAGGACTTCATGTCAGTCTTTGATAGGAAACCGTGTTAAAGCTCACCAAATAAAAATCTCCCGCTGTGTGGCTTAGAAACCACCCGCCGGAGATCCTGGTGACACGGTGTTGGCCTGTGTCTACTTATGATTATATGCTTTTCGTTGATAATGTAAAGAGTTGTATGTGTTATTGGCAAAATAGCGAGGCCGAGGCATACAACTCACGTCAAGTTTGTTATCCACGACGTGTCGTAACGGTCGCTACTGCTGTATTCAGGGGCTTGAGGGCCCGCCAGCGTGGGGTGTCAAGTCACCGCATAGCGACCTTGATCCGGTCAGTGGCAAAGGCTATCGGCACTCCAAATGGTCCTAGCCTCGATCTTTCATTGGCTGGTTGAGTGGGGTTTGGGTGGCGTCGTTGCCGGTGTCGTGGGGTTGATTATGCCGGTTGGGTGTGGCGGTCTGCCGCGTGTCGCCTCGCGGTGGTCGGGCCGTTCCAGGGGCCAGGGGGGTGTTCCTTCAGGATCGTGGCGGGCAGGAGATGAGTTCCGCGTGTCTACGGGGCGGGGAGTGCCTGGAGGCGCCCGAGCCCGGCAAGCAGGAGGTCGGTCCAGGGGTGGTCGGCCTTGTAGCGCAGGATGGTGCGGCGGGCGTGGCGGGCGATGACAACGGGGATGGCCATCAGCCGCAACCGGATCGTCCGGGGCTCCCAGGTGCGGGCGGGGGCGTCGGCCAGGGCGAGCAGCTGGGAGAAGGCCAGCAGGTCGCAGGCCAGGGCCACGATCAGGCACCAGGTACGGTTCTGAGCGAACCCCTGCAAGGGGAATCGGTCACGTCCGGTGTCTTTCGCGCAGCGGATGCGGTCCTCGCAGCGGGTCCGTAGCCGGTGGCGGACCTCGAGGTCGGCGAGCTGGCCCACTTTTGTGTTGGTGGCGAAGGCGGTGAGCCGGTAGCCGCCCACGTCCTCGAAGCGCAGCTGGGCGCCCTGGTGGGGTAGCTCGCGGCGCAGGATCACCCGCATCCCCTTGGGTCAGGCGGTCAGGTCCAGCAGGTCGGCGGGTCTCAGCGACGTCCGCACCCTGCCTGGGCTCACCGTCGGTGTTGTACGCGGGGGTCCATGCGGCCTCGGGGATGGTGTCTTAGATCTGCGGCGTGTGGTCCGGCTGGGTGAACCCCACGCTGTAGGACACCCGCCGGCGGGCCAGGAGCTCGATGGTCTCCTTCGCGCCTCCGGCCCCGTCAGCTCGCACCAGGACCCGCCGCCCGGGCCGGGGCCCCAGTCCGGCCTGGTCCAGGGCTCGGCGGATGATCTCGACGTGGTCGGTGGCGGTGTTCGACCCGGCGTTACCGGGCCGCAGCATGATCACCGCGCACTCACCCCCACCTTGGCCGGTTCCGTGGTCGATCCAGGCGGTCAGGGGGTGGTAGCCGAACCCCTTCTTGAAGGTCGGGGCCGCACCCTCTTTCTCTGAGTGCACATTAACCAGGGTGGCGTCGACGTCGATCACCAACGGGTGGGCCGCCCAGACACCAGCCGTGGGGGCGTCCGCTCCGGCCAGGGCCCACGCCCGCTGCCGCACCACTGTGCGGGCCCGGTTCACGGTGGCCTCGACCGCCTCGACGTGGTCGGCCAGGGTCCCCACCAGCCGACAGACTGTGGGGTCGGAGGCCACCGTCCCGAAGACCTCCCCCTGGCATCGCAGCAGGGCCACATCCGACAGGCACCGGCCGCCCAGGGCCACGTACACCGCCAGATCCAAGATGATCTTGCCCGGGTCGTGCACCGCCCAGGGGCCCCGCCACGACGACAGAACCTTCGACAGCGAGGCGTCCAGGCTCGTGACCCGTATGGTTTCGGTCAGCAGCCTAGCCCCGGCCAGCCCCACCGCAGGCACGTCCCCCGACTCCGCCACCACAGACGGGTACAACCCGCTATTCTTCACCACCAAGGTGCTCCTCTCCTGTCATGCACGGACCTAAGCAATCCGCATTATCCCAGGAAAAGGAGCACCTTCACCCCACTTTCAACACCTCAACAATGAAAACCTAAGGTTAACGAAGGCAGCCTGAAGCAAGAAAACAAGCACTGTCCGAAAAACACCCATCAATCCAGGTCTACTTCGACCGCCCCCGTACCTCCAACGGCCCTGCCGAAGTCATCAACGGACGCCTCGAGCACCTACGTGGCGTCGCCCCGGGATTCCGTAACCTCACGCACTACACCATCCGCAGCCTCATCCACACCGTATGCCTCAAAGACCACCTGACCATCTGACAACAACCACCTAAACCAGGCGATAAGCCCCACCTGCCACACCCGAAATGTGAAGAGCCGGCAAAGCTGCGGACACCTCCGATGTACGGCACAGACTAGCGCTCCCCGAGCTTTAAAAGCTCGTGAAATAAGAATGCTAAACAAAATCACGCAGCACTCCTGCGCGATTTACCTCCTCCCAAGTAAACCCATCTCTTCCAAAATGACCGTAAGAACTAGTTTGGTGAAATACCGGCTTCAAAAGATCTAGCTCCTGAATTATTGCTGCTGGCCTTAAATCGAAAACGCGATTAACTGCGTCAATGATTTGATGAGTCGGTACATTCTCCGTACCGAACGTTTCGGCGTACAATCCAACTGGTTTAGCCGCACCGATAGCGTAGGCGACTTGAAGTTCACATCGTTTTGCCAAACCTGCGGCGACGATATTCTTTGCGATCCATCGCATGGCGTAAGCTGCTGAGCGATCCACCTTAGAAGGATCCTTACCAGAAAATGCACCGCCTCCGTGGCGTGCTGCGCCTCCATATGTATCAATGATAATTTTACGCCCTGTTAGACCTGCGTCTGCAGCAGGTCCTCCTAGGACAAAGCGACCAGACGGATTAATTAAAATCTGGACGTCATTATCAATTAGCTGAAGTCCGTTTTCCTTTTCGTGCTCTAAAACGGGACGAATGACTTCTTCAACTAATGCGCTCTTGATCCAGGATTGAGTCCGATCTGGGTCGTGTTGTGTCGAAATAACTACGCTCTGCAACTCAACAGGTGTGTATCCATCATACCCCACAGTTACCTGCGTCTTTCCGTCTGGTCTGAGGCCTTGAACAATGCCCATCTTTCTAACGTATGCAAGACGCTCAGCTAGACGATTAGCAAGATGTATAGTTAGAGGCATAAGAACAGGCGTTTCGTCGCACGCGTAGCCAAACATTATGCCTTGATCGCCCGCACCTTGCATGTCAAAAGCATCAACAGTATCCGTCGAATTGCGTGCTTCAAGCGCAGTCGTCACCCCCGCCGATATGTCTGGCGATTGACGCCCGATTGACACCGATACTCCACATGAGTTACCATCGAAGCATACCTCGGAAGATGTATAGCCGACGTCTAAAATCTCCCGACGAACTATATCTGGAATTTCTACATATGCTCCTGTAGTTACCTCACCAGCTACATGAACAAGACCTTTTGTTATCATTGTTTCGATTGCAACATGAGCATTCTTATCTTGTGCAAGGATAGCATCAAGGATCGCATCCGAAATGCGGTCGCAAACCTTATCTGGATGGCCTTCTGTGACGGATTCGGAGGTAAAAGAACGAAGGGAACTACTAGACAAAATGACTTCCTTAATAACAAATGAAGAATATAAACAAGGTACGAAACTAACTACCGACTGACTTATCGAAGTTAATTTTTAGGGGACACCCCCACGAAATAGAAGGGATCAGTAATATTGCCTCGTGGACTAAACTGCGATGTAACTATATGCGCCTTCACCTAGCCCTGAAATACTGCCCCTTACCGAAGTGAAGGCAAGAATTCCTGGACCTAATTAATGCAGCCTGAAACACAAAATAAGCAGCGTCCGAAAAACCCCCAGCAGTCCAACAAGCCTCGCCAACCACCCCCTCAAATGCGAATAGCCCCCAAACCTGCCAAACTGCTATGAGTCGTCAGGTCAAGCAGCGCAGCCTCCTGGTGCGGTTTGGGCGGCAAGGCATCGAGCAGTTGGTGGCCGACCACCTCGACCACGGGCTGGCCTACACGGAGATCGCCAAGAAGCACGATGTGACACCAAGCACAGTCAGCAAGTACATCCAGCAGGCCAAGCGCCGGCGAGCGGAGAAACTCACGTAACCTCCGTGATACACGTCTTTTTAAATCAACAACAGTATGCACAGCGGAACTCTGCCGCGGAACCACCTCAATCAATTGCTGACACCAGCGACTTCGGAACGAGCGAATACACAAAGAGACCGACAATAAATAACAGCAAGGGAACGCCCAATACCCACGCAACGACCGAGCTCGAAATCCCCAGGGGGTCGACTTCGGTGGGCATAGCGGCAAGCATCTGCATCAAGAGTCCGACAACGGCTCCCCCTAACACAGGGCCGGCTTGACGAAGGACATTGAGGAGAGATGACGCAGCACCGAATTCGTCACCCCTCAGCGCAGTCATACCTACTGTCGTCAGTGGCGCCATCACAAACCCATTTCCTATACCGAAAACGACGGTCGCCCCTAAGAACCACACCCAAGAACCCCCCATAGCGGCAATCAGCATACTCAGGGCGGTTCCCACCGCGGAGGCCCCGAAGCCTATCTGTAGAACAAGGCGGGCCTCCCCCTCATCAACCCAGCGACCCGCAATAGGTGCTGTGACCACAGACGCAATCGACGCTGGCGCAAGAGCAACCCCCGCCCAGAACGCCGTTTGCCCCAGCACGGACTGGATGTAGTTCGATACGAGAAAGGTCAAAGCGAATACACCAAGGGCCGCAAAGAGCCCGAATACAGCGGCAGCGAGGAACCGTGGATTTCTGCGAAGAGACTGTGGAAAAACTGCGTGCGCCGGATCTACCCGACGTTCATACCGGAAGAACACAAACAGGCAGAACACAGCAAACGGCAGGCAAGCAATGGTTAACAGGTCCCAGCCCGCATGGGGACCTTGCAGACATCCATAGAGAAGTGCCACAAGGCCGATGCCTGCGAGAAAGGTGCCCACGAGATCAAGTCTCACAGAACGGGCCATCTCGATTGGAAGGCTTCGCAGACCCAGAACCACGACGAGAGCCGCAATCGGAAGGTTGATGAGGAAGACCCATCGCCAACTGAGACCGTCAATCAACACTCCGCCGGCCAGGGGACCGATGATGGATGCAGTTCCTGCAATTGATCCCCAGATGCCGACTGCGCGCCCACGAATCTTTTCAGGGAAGGTGACACCGATGAGCGTGAGAGTCTGTGGCACCAGCATGCCGGCACCGAGTCCCTGAAGGAACCGGCCGGCGATCAAGACGAACGGAGAGGTCGCAACACCGCAGGCGAGGCTGGCAGCTGCCAAGATGATCGTCCCAAGGTGGAAGAGGCGTCGGTGTCCGAATCGATCACCTAAACGACCTGACGGGATGATCGCCAGTGCGAGAACGAGACCGTAGCTGTTGACCGCCCAGAACACCTGGGCTGTGGACGCGCCTAAGTCCCGTGTCAGTGAGGGAACTGCGAGGTTGATAATTGTCAGGTCGAGGAGAGCAATGAAATACCCTCCGGCCAACGCACACAGCCCGATCCACTGCCGAGCGCTGACTGTTATGGCTAGGGAATCTTCTGTCATGTCTTCTCCTCGTTCGCAGAGTCGATATCGTGGTCAAAGGAATTTCTATCGGCAGTCAAGATGTTATCGCCGAACTACTGCGGGAGTTTTATTTGTCCTTCCGATCCTAATTAAACTATCAACACACTCGACACGGAGAGCATCGGGATACTTGGCAACAATTGATGCCATGTGGACGAAACCTGCAACGAGCCGATCACGAACTGTTAAGTTAACATGATCGATATCATCAGTTGCTCCATCAGCGATAAAGTCAATGGTCATTACACTGGCCGAAGTCTCCTTCTCCGACGAAAGTACGATCTGCGCGTCTACTACATCTGGAACCTCACGAACGATGTCTAGTACTTCGTCAGCGCGAAAGATAGCACTGCGTAAGCTTACAGTGTCCTCGACCCGACCGAGGACACGCATAGCGCGTTCACCTCCACACGCGCAATGCGCGGGAACAACACGATCCTTCAGATTGTAGCGAAGGAGAGGAACCGCCCACCCGCCCGCTCGACGGCTAATTAGCGCGCCATTATCGTAACACTCCATCATATGCCCAGGTAGAAGATGTAATACATTCGGTGTACATTCCGGTTTGCTTGTGCCCATCACCCATGTCTCCACCGCTCCATAGTTACCCCACAACGAAGCTTTCGGAAAGGCCGCTGCGATTGAATTCAACTTCCGCGTAGCCCAAGGCTCCGCCATCCAAATGATCTTATTTATTGGTAGGTCAACGCCGTGCTCGAGGCAGGCATCGGCGAAATCCGCCAATGTTGTGGGGTTACCAGCCAACGCATTGACTTCTGCACGCTGGAACACTTCAACCCAATTGGGTATCTCAGACTTGTCGAAAGGTCCAGCCGGAAGTACGACAGAGCACGATATACGGGCAAGTTCCTGCATGTAGTAATGAGACCCCCACAATCGTCCAGGGTTGAAAAGATTGAGCAGTACGCTCGAAGCGTCAAGCGGATCCCATGTGCGGCACTGCTGCCTCAGTCCTAGGTCATGCGGCAGCCAAGACAATTTCGGCGCTCCCGTTGTACCGCCAGATGACATGAGAATCGCTCCTTGTCCCTCAGCTAGGGCGCGTGTTGTAGCCGCAATATCCACACCGCCTGTGATTGGGTATTCAGAAAGACTGTCACATCCGATATCAGGTAAGTTCTCCGCCACAGTGGGAATCATGCTCGCGGTAAGACGCAAATCAGCCTCGCTGAGTTTCCCAATGGTTGGGACGTCTGTGTTGGTGTCGGCGATAGCCAAGATGTTCTCCTATCATTCTGCCCGGTCCGAGACGAAACGCTCCGCCAGCCATTCTTCATGT
>Ga0181469_100685_pt1 | contig 12957 bp, 14 predicted proteins | sample InSIn2SAF170_2_FD_119081 | JGI IMG/M metagenome (GOLD analysis project Ga0181469, IMG submission 119081) | Clean room microbial communities from NASA Spacecraft Assembly Facility at Jet Propulsion Laboratory, Pasadena, California, USA -... ... | reverse complement strand
CTTGGAATTTCATGGAGTATTGAATCATTGTGTGGGTTACTTCAGTTTCCCCATTTACCCCGTGGACATACATGGTTCACCCTTTGCCAACTCAGTCAAACACAATTAAAGGTTCGTCTTAGATCTTAATGTTTCGAATATGAGAAGGGTAGTTCAGTTCGCGAGTTGAAGATTTTCAAAGTATAAGTTTTCTCTAGTGTCGCTCTACTGTGAGCAGGCCTAGACTACCGGTAGAGTCATGCACAAAAACACACATTGCTCCACTGCCAGCAAGCCTGGTCAGTACCCTGGTGGGGTTGCATGCTTCACCTCTATGCATAGGAAGCCTTTCTCTTCTTTGTCCTTTGTATTTTTCAAGAGTACTGTGCATAGGCACATATTTATTTTGGGGCGGAAGAGGGATCTTGAATTATTGGGAGAAGAAGATGATTTTCCTTTAGAGAAGTATGTAAGACCTTTGACATAGGTTTGCTCGTTTAGATTTTCCCCTTCTCCATTTGTACTGGTTGGATGAGCTTAAACACACAGAGAAGAAGGTTGAGTACAGACATGGGGTTTACCAGTGTGGACACAAGTTCATGGTTTGACCGAAACTTCCCTTGGAGATGGCTCTTATTTTCCGTTAGGACTTTATTGGTCGAAGGTTACAACCAAGCATGGAAAAGGCAGTCACAAGACTAGCCAAGTGCTGCAATGTCACAAGTCTCTTCAAATTTCAGCCACATACTCTATTCAAAAGCCAGAATGTAATAGTTGGCAGCACTTATTTCCAAAAACAGATATAGTAATATATCAAAAAAACAAAACAAACATAAAAAAAATAGTAAGCAAAGCAAGAAGAGCAAAGTAGAAGCAAAAGTAAAAGCGAAATAAAAGCAAGTAAACAAACACACAAGCAAGAAAACAAACAAGCATGCAAAGAAAGAATGAAAACAAGCATGCAAGCAAGAAAACTAAAAGCAAACACTACTCCTATACCTAACCTAACGGTGCATGGTCCTGATCACATAAAGTGATATTTCAAATGTAGCCACCAGTGCATTGGTTGACCCATGTTAGTGAAGGCTTGGTACATGAGAAACCTAGTTGTGTGAACCATAAAATGCGAAAGATACAACAGTGAAAACCAACATACTCCAAACTTACAAGCGCCCACATAACAAAAATGATTGAAAGCACATCTCATGCACTCTGTGGACTTGCCATGGTGTTGTGATACACTACGTGCAGATGTTGAGTGTATGCATTCCCTTGACCGTGATATGAAAGCAAACGTGAGAAAATTAGACCACTTGTGTTGCACAAGTGTGCTTGTTGTGTAAGATTCCTCTAATGCATGAGTGATGAGATCGTGTAGTTTTCATGGAGAAACTAAAATCTAAGTGTTAGATTGATCTTGAGTGCATACAGATGAGTGATGAGGAGCCTTAAGTGTTTGAACAATTTCCTAATCAGAAGTGAAACCAACCTTAGGAAAGAAAGGGCTTGACATAACCATCAGCTTGGGCCCAAGCGCCTCAACAATCTATGGGGTTTCCACTTCATTGATAGATGGATCTTCGTAGACCAATGGCTTAGATGGATTAACAATTAGTGAATCAACATCGTGATCAGATGATGAGGTGAAGAGATCACGACAACCAAGATTAGAAAATTCAAGATGTTGGTTGGAATCCTCATGGTTTAATGAGTCATACAGAGGGGTAGATGAGAAGGAAGGATGTTCGCCCTCTGCATTTCTGGAAAGAGCAGATGAAAGATCAAGTGGATTTTCAAGTGGATTTTCAATGAAGACATACATGCAAAATCATGGATGGCGAGTTCACCAAAGATGTTAGGAAAGAAAAAATGGGGCTCATACGGAAGGGAAACATCCTTCGCTAAGTGTGATGCTCAAGCTCCCACTCATACTCTTCATGAATGAAATCACATGTTGCTTGTGAGACACTAACTCCATCAATGGCTTGTTCCTCATTCACAACAACTAAAGAGCTTTGAATGGATGAACACAAGAAAACATCATCCGGAGGAACACCCAGGTGTGAAGACGGAGGTCATAGAACATAATGCATATGAGAACTCAGAGGACTCACAACGAAATTTGCATGAAAATTAAGTGAAGTGATGTTGGGAGGATGTGAAATATGAACAAGTCAGCGAGGATAATCCTCAACATTGCTTGGAAGCGGTGGAGCTGTTGGATGAAAGGATGGCGGAAAGTCAATCGAGACAGTGACCACATCAATGTGAGATTGCGCAACTCCACCAATGAAGAGTGTTGAGTGAGGCTTAATCTCAAGCTTCTTCTTGTGACGGGCAGATTTCTTAAGGCAATACTTGAATGTTCCTCGGAGCTTGAAACTGCAAGTCACGAAAGCACTACCAAAAATCAATAACTAATTCATTTGGTGCCTTCCTTTATTGTAACAGGTTCCGGTCAAGATAGTTTGGATCAAAATGACAGAAAGTGTCTTCAACAAGATCACATAAGTGTTTGAATGAGAGCATGTTATCAGCCGCTAGGTTGAGAAACCAACGAAATGGGGATTCGTTAAGTGTGTATGCAAGCAGCAAAGCAGCCTGTTCATCAGAAAACTCATCTTCCTCAAGAAACATGGAAAGAAAGTCATGTAAGTACTCAGGCCAAGCCAACTTCAGCTTCACCATCATACATGTAAGTGGACAAGAGATCAAATAACTCCACCGCGGTGGATACATCTTCACGATTCGAAAAACATCGCAAAGGGAGAAGAGTGAAAGATTCCATGAAAAAAATGTAAAGGTTCAAAACTAGATGAGAGGGCATAGCTTGTCATCTTTCCCTCCTAGTTCCAGAAATGTTGGTGGTGTTGGACTCGCCAAAATTTAGGGGAACACCTCGGTATGAAGTCCCAACTAGACATCACCACGTTCTGTGTGGGAGTCCCATCCGGTATGATGGCCCAATTGCCATTGTCTTAAGGATTTTGCTCAACTCTTTCTTGTCAGCACAGGAGAGTGGTCTACTTTGTCTTTGGGAAGTGAGGTTCACATTCCTGGTGAGTGTAATTGTACTTGTGTCAGTGGTTTTTTCACTATGAGGGGAAGAGGATGAAGGTGAGTTCCAGGTTGAAAGCGATCAATCCCAACTTGGCTAGGAACACATAACACAAAAGAAGATACATAGCTTCTAGAAATGAAGTCCACTCAGATGTGGTAGTCACAACATATAAGGTAAGATAACACATACAACACTCACAGATTAGTCCGAATGAGTGCAACGATTGTTACAGCAAGGTTCATGTGAAAGGTTTATTTAATGTCTGGCAGAGTAGTTGACACAGATGGGATGACATTAACAACATATACAACACATTTTCATTAATAAATTATGCATTACAATAAATGAAATAGTTCAGATGTGGAACACAGCTTAAAGCAACATGTGTTACAGGTGTTAAAGATCAGTCTTACAATAGATACAATACATGTGTGAAAACTTGTTGGCTTGTTAACAGGCATTCCAAGACACATTGTTACATTGTATATCACTATCCTTGTCAATGGGGCATTGGAGCCACTACTTACTCCTCAAAGAAAATATTACAGACTCTCTTGGCTATGTGGGAGGAGCTGAGGTGAAAATTCCTTTCTATGTACAAATAAGGGGGTATTTATATCCAAGGGTGAAACTGACCCTTGTGGTTGTTCAACTACCCTCATGATTGTTCAACTTCCATGACTTTTCGACTTACACGACTCTTTGTTCACAAGTGGGTCTCTTGGACTTCCACGTTACATCACATTGATTGACAACATATCCCATAGTGGAGATGTGGGTGAAATGATTCATGACATGACTCGACATTACTTGACATGACATTGTTGGTACATTGCTACTACTAGAGTACATTTCGAGCTATAGTGTTCCTGGGCAATAGATGTCTTCATGATGTATCACATCTTCACCCCCACATGATGAAGTGCATGGAGTCCTTGATGGTCCTTAGTTCGCTTGATGAAGCTCTAGCATGTTGTTCCTTTCTTGCATGCTTGAAAGTTTGATAGGCTCATCTGTTCATGAAGGTGAATCACGTCCATCACATTCATTTTATTTCCATGTTTGTAGGTGTACTTGTACCTGTAGTCATTCGTGATGAGATGACATCAAATCCAGAAATCTCCTAGTCTACCATGACACATGATTGTTTCGGATTCAAGTGACCAAGAGAAGCAGCAAGGTTTGAAGTGGGATGATGGCTTCGGGAATTGTTGATGAAAACTACACAAGAGTCACTGATTGATGGAGACGTGTAATCTACGTCGACAGTGACTATCTACAAGGTTTGGCTTGACTAGGAAACAAAGTTCTGCAAATTTTGGGAGGGACAGTCCAAGCTGCAAGAAGGCAAGGCATGCATGCTCCATGCAATTTTTGGAATGAACAGTCAACAGGGTTTGGACAACTAGATTTTTGTAATTTTTTAGAGGAGCGGGTTGGGTTGCATGATGGGCCACTTGGAAGGGATTGCGCAATTTTCTTGGGGAATTGCCTGGGAGACTGGCATCCAGAACTGCGTAATTCCCAGAGGGAACTACCCGTCTGCTACTAGCGTCACTGGTAGCAAGAACTACATAATTCCCAGAGGGAACTGCCAGTTGGCTATGAGGGTCACTTGTAGCTAGAACTATGCCATTCCCAGAGGAAACTACCAAGTGGATTCTCAATCATTGGCAGCAGAAACTGCACAATTCCTGGAGGGAACTGGCAATCTGTTGCTAGGAGCTTCTGGCGAGGAAATGCATCGAGGACGAGAGGCTCACCTGTTGATCATCTCTACATAATTTCTGAGTTGAGCTGACTGATGGGTATTGGAAGGCCTACTCATTAATACTGTGCAATTTTTGAGATGAACAGTAGGTCGACTGTCTGGATGACTAACTGGGAAAACTATGCAATTTTCTGAAGGAGATAGGGATGGTCGCTTGGTGTCTATCCGACCTGTCTGCACAATTTACTTGGTCAGTTGAGCAAGTTAGGCTAGTGGCCTTTGCATAAATTTTGAAGGGAGTTAGTCTGGGGTGACTGTTGTGAAGGTAAATCCCCTCTGCGGACAGAGGCAATCCCTACTAGCCCAGATCGAGTCTAGCAACAATCAACCAATGCTAACATGCAAGTTCCTAATTGCAATCTATGGGTAAGAGATAAGGGCTTACTTGGATTCCAACACTAGTGTCACAAGAGAGTCGATCCTTTGCTTTGGCTAATCACAATCCTCACGATCCCCGTGAATGGATACCTGCACACACGCAATGAACAACACAAAACAAGCAGAGAAACCGATAGATGAAACTATATATCAGTCAGAAAGGATATAACTCAAGCATTGTTACAATAGACAACAAGAGTGGAACCATAATGATAGTCATCCATTAATAATGATCAATCAAAGAAGAATACAACCATATGTTCTGACGTCGAATCCTCCTTTGGCTGGGTCATCAGGTGCACATTCCTTGCAAAGCTTGTTGTGGATGTGAAACAAGCCTCTCTCTTTGGTGACAAGAATCTCCTTGCTCCTTGCAGCAATCTCTTAACCTTCTAGAAGTATGATCCTCCTCCAAAGATAACCTTCACCCTCCTTAGCACTATGTCACTATTATGATTAGGAGCAGCAGCACTATTCCAGCCATCACTATTCAGACTCTAGCATTAGCAACCATTATTCATTATTAGCCTAATCAAGGTAGCAACGCAAGATTTTATAGATCAAGGAAAGGAGATGGGATAAGCTTCATCCTTGCATGAGATAAGATCAAAGACAACATCGATTGAGTTGGATCTATCCTTGCTCGAGTTGGCTTCGTCCTCGGAAAATGTTCTCAGATAAAGTTCATGAGTTGGCAAGAACATTCCCATGCCAGTTTGTTAAAAAACTTTACTAAATTGGGTTGCCGCGGGTCCGACACTGAGAAAAAGTGCCAACTGGCGCACCCCCTTTGTTAGATTTTCCCCATTGGCGTGAGCAGTACACTGGGAAACCGCGCCAATGGAAAAAGGGAATTTTCTAAGGGTTTTTTGCAGGAGATGTCTTAAGGGAATGTAAAGTCCATACTTAGAGGAATCTAATGCAAGTCTTTTCAGGGTATGTCACTTCTCACAGATCCCAGAATATGTCCTCCAAAGTGCGAGAGAGGGGTAACTAGGACGGTGAGAAACGGTGACAAATTACTGTGTAACAGATGCCCCCTAAAGTATGAGGCCCGAGAGAGAGAGAGGGGTGAAATTCTTTACAAGAACATCCGCAAATGAAAACACTGCTGCCGAAGAACTTTCATAGAGAAATACAACTGATATCTCAAGTACATGATATATGCGGTATGGGCGCAGCCATCCATAACAGAGTACATAATGATCTAGATCCAAGGCATGGGTGCAGCCATCCAGTGAGGATCAATGAACAGAGTCAGGCATGGTCACAACCATCCAGTAAATGAGTCATGCAACAATCATGATAATCCAAAAAAATCGCAGCCTGGATTCAAACAGAGAAAATCCAGGGTCTTGCGCTCCATCTCAACCCGAACAAAAGTACAAGTTTAAGCATGTGAATACAGGAGTTGAAGTCGAACATGCATGAACATCGTCTGATTACCAGCCAATGATGAAAGCTGTTAATAGACACAAGAGGTAACACCAATAATGACAATGGTCCTCAAGGTACAATAGGTACAATCTACGGTGTGCGAATCAATGAGCTGGTGTCGAACACCCGTAGAATCATTCGATCGGAGGCCAATGATGAAAACCTCGCGTCGAACAGGAAGAACCTGCCATTTAGGAATGCAGGCTCCAAGGCACTGGAAGGGAGTCTCTAGATCAGCTTCCTAGATAATGAGCTAAAGTCGATAGGAAGTGACCTTGATCGAATGTGGGCCATGATGTTTCCCACATCATCGACACGAGATAGAGGAAGAATATTGTGAATCAAGATTATGTAGATAGCAGAGGAGGTTTTTATCTTGTAGAGGTCAACTTCTCTTGAACATATCGGCGGCACGGCAACAGATTTGGCAGTATTTGACATCAAGGTATCAAAGGTCATGGTGACAAGGCAATGAGCAGATGAGAGGTCAAACAGGATCACCCAAACCCACGGAGGCCAGTGAAAAACAAGATGAGATGTCCCCACCCAAACACGAAAGCAGACAAGTGCCATGTTCAAAAGCGACATATTGCCGACACGAGAATTATTATGGTTCCATTTTTCCCACCATTTCTGGTGAGTACCCCAATTACTTTTAACAAGCTTGACGGGGATAGCATCTGCTTGTGAAGCTTCATCTCGACGGAATCCAATGTCATCAAAGTTTAACAAGCCTGACAAAGGAAAAACTCGGCGTCTTTTCACGTTTAGAGAGTCTGAAAAAATAGATGAAAAGGAGACTCCAGAGGGGTCCTTTTTAAAGTTGTGTCTCGCGAGACCGAAAAAGCATAAAACAATGCTTGAAAGAACCGCACGATCATTACGGCCGAGGAGTAATTTTCATGTGTAGTGATGTCGACCTGAAAAAGTAAAAAAGCGATTGATATCACGTCGTTTCGTAACCGTTTACGAGCCTGAAATGACAAAGACCCGACAATCTTTTCATTTTTTAAACGGTCGGAAAAGAGTTTAGAGACAACTGCCCCTTATTCCCGTTTAACGACTCAAGAGGGAAAACTCGGCAATCTTTTCGTCTTTAAATGGTCGGAAAAGAGCAAAAAGTAGACCTGAAATCAACTTTTTCGTGTATTTACTGAGCCCGAAAAAGTGTAAAATATGACTCATTTCACTGCCCAAGTTGTTCAAACACCTATTGTTGCACAAGAAACAGGGTAAAAACCACTCTCGACATGTATATATTCATAAAACATTCATGAAAATACATTTTTGACCTATAATGGGTAAAACAAGTTATAAAATGAGCAAATAGTAAAAATAAAATTACTTTTTACTTTTTACCCCTTTGAGAGTGACTTTTGGAGTGTTTGGTGCCCGATCTTTGAGTGGCGATTACGACCAATCTGGAAGCCCATTCGCATCGCCGTCCGAACCAAGTAAGAGGTCTCTCATTTCCCTTCATTGTTTTCAATTTTTACTGCATTTGATCCACAGAATATTCCTCTGCAAGGGGAATTTAAAAAATTAGGGCCGCGCACATTGGCGTGGTTTTCTAGCTCGGGGCCGCGCCAATGGGGCAAGTTTTCTAAAGGGATCGTGCCAGCGGCGCGACCTAAATTTTTGGCATGAAATTCACCATCGCTTTTTCATTTTAACTAGATTTTGATGTTACCAGTGACCTAATGATGCTGTTTTCAACTTGTGGATGCAGGAAAACTGCTAGAATGGTCGTGGAGTGGAAAGAACGAGAGCATGATGCTTTTGATGCTCTGGCATTGGAGGATGAGGCTTGCATGGATGCTCTGAGGGACTGTGGCCTGAATTTTTTTTTCCTCACCTCCTACTTACGTGCTCAGCCTGAGCTACTGTGATTTATCGTGGACGCTTGGGACGTAGATGATCAGGTGTTCCGCCTGCGGGACGAGACATTAGATCTTGATGTCTCTGATGTATACTTTATCACTAGACTATCGCGAAGAGGTGCATGACCCATCTTGACTGGAAGAAGGCCTTCCGGAGAGAAGATGGGGGAGGTGATGACCCAGGTCTGTCCAGGGGCGTAGTTTGGATTGAACAGTGCCAAGGTGGATATCGCCACCATTCCAGACCTAGTGCTACGGGTGGTACTATTCACCATTACACGCACAGCAGGGGTACAGGCGCCCCATGAGGCCAGCAAGAACCATTTACTGCTAGAAACCGAGTGTCTCAACCCCACATTGTTCGACTGGGCCACAGCTGTGACCATGAACATCAAAAGGAAGCTTACAAAGTGTAAGCATGGGGGAGTCAAACAGTTCGGCTATGGATCCATCGTAGTATCATTTTTTCTGGAGCAACTGCTCATTTTTCATATACAGGGAGCAGTGGTGGTAGATCCGTTGCCACGGGAGCCGAGGATGGCTCGCTGGGCAGCACTCATGCCCAGAGGAGGAGGGGGCCAGCATATGGCCTGGAGGCCAGATTTCTTCATCTGGCTCCGTCGCCAGTTGATCTTCGTGGAGGACTGGCCTTATGCGGGCACAGATTTTACTGGAGACCCAGATCTCCCATTGCATGAGGGAGAAGACTGGGACGAGGAGCTTGGTAAGAACTCTTTTTGTTTTGATGTTTTTTACGTATTTGATTTTTTTTGTAATACATGCATGTTCCGATGATGGTAATATTATATGCATACGTGGGCCCGGAGCGACCAGCTGCTTTGTCTCCTATAGCACAGAGGGTACATGCCATTGCTGACCCGCAGATATAGGGGGCCGTGGGAGAGGATTTTGTCTAGAACCTAGAGGGACTGACATGAGGGATCCCAAACTACGCCCAGTTAGCAGACGTACCTTTCGCCTATCAGAGGCACACTGTGGGAATGCCTACCCGTATCCATCGTCTACTGAGACGTTTGGTGCGGGCGGTGACGTGCTATCATGAGCACCACCATGGTTAGACTGCTAGGTTTTCTTTCCATGCATATTTTTGAGAGACATGATGTCTCCGGATGTAGCAGGACACACATGTATTATTTTTGAATTGTATGATGCACACAATGCAAACATTATGACATATATATAGATATACATATGCTTATTTCTATGTTTTTATTGTGTTTTGTATGCTCTCTTGTATGATGTTTATCTATTTCACAAATGTTTGTCTAATACATGATTGGCCAATGCATCAGTTAATGTGTTTAATTATCTTGGAATATGCTGATATGTAATGAAATCAAAATTACTTTCTAACAATCTCAAACATAAATACAATCTTAGAATGTGATGGTCTCTGACGGAATATTTCTCATTGAGTGGGTGGACGACAAGTTGGGAGTCTAGGTTCACCACCAATGCACGAATGCCAAGATTAACCGCCTCGGCTAGTAGTTCAATTACAGCACTATATTCGGCAACATTGTTGGTGGTATGGCCCAAACACACTCCTTGAAGGTCTATAAACTCACCATGAGGATCGTAGATCACCCATGCCGTAGAGGACAAGTTGCGGGTACTGTGGCAGGCGCCATCAGCGAAACCAACGTAAGGTGCATCAGACATCTACATAAGAAGCGAAAAACACAATAAGCAGCAATCTTGCTGTCACACCAAACCACAAAGACAAAAACACACACACAGCACACATATGTACAAATCAAAGTGCATGGGGTTTATGCATAGTAATTTTTCAAGTACAGCCCGTTTCGGGGCTTATCGAGGGGGTTCCCTTCATAGTCGATCAGCTCGTAGGCCCCTTTTTGCAAAACTTTCTTGACAATGTAAGGGCCTAGACACATAGGCTCAAGTTTTCCTGCCCCCAGCTTATCGTTTTCTTGATCATAAAGCAGGACTAAGTCTCCCTCAACAAAAGAACCCGGATGGACATTATGGTCGAAGTGAGTTTTCACTCTCTTCTTCTGCGCTTCGATAGCCAAAGAGGCTAGTCGACGGGTCTCATATAGTTGTTCCAAGTAAAGGAGGCATTATTCTACTGGAGTTGTGTTAGGAAGTAGTTCGATGGCAAACTTCAGTGAAGGAATTTCACACTCAATTGGAAGGGTAGCCTCCAGTCCATAAACTAGTTGAAATGGGGTGAAACCGGTGGCATCCTTCACAGAGGTTCGGTAGGCCCACAAGGCAGGGAACAACATCAAGTGCCAGTTGGACTTATGCATGCTGACGGTACGCTGAAGCATCGTAACCAGAATCTTGTTAACGGCTTCAACTTGGCCATTGGCCTGAGGATAGTAAGGATTCGAGCTATCATGCCGTAAGCCTAGCTGGGTTGTTAGTTTTGTCATCATATGATTATGGAAATGTTTGCCGTGATCAGTGATGATGGCCTGAGGAACTCAAAACCATGAAATGACATGATTAAACAAAAATTGTGCCACTGTGTAACCGTCCTCAGTTAATGTAGGCATCGACTCGGCCCATTTAGTGAACTAACCAATGGCAACGATGATATACCCATGCCCCCGGCCAAGCGAGGGTTACAGGTAGTATAATCAATGCCCCACTTTTCAAAAGGGCCGACGGTAACCACAGGGTTCAATGGAGCAGAAGGCACACGCATCCTCCGGTGGTAGATCTGACACTCGTGACAAGAGCGGACGACAAAAATACAATCCTTAAAGATGGAGGGCCAGAAATAACCATCACGGAGGATCTTTTGGGCAGTGGCATATCCGGACATATGACCACCACCGGTGCCGGAGTGGCAGTCATTTAAGACACGCTCAGCTTCTTTGAGAGTTAAACATCGATGGAGGACAGAGTCAACGCCGAGGCGGTACAGGGTATCCCCAATGATACGGTAGGGCTGAGATTGGTGACGAATCCTTCGCCGAGCATCTTTGGACACGTCGGGGCGAAAGGAGGACGTTTTCAAATATATGATTATATCCCTGTGACAAGGGTCGAGAGTGCTGATGAGAAACAAAGTCTCGTCTGGGATATGATCCTCTGAATGAGAGGGCCTGGAAGAAGATGGAAAAGAGAAAATTAACTCAACGAATACCAAGGATTTCTTAGACTTGGCGGTGGTAAATTCCAAGTCGAACTCTTGGAGGATGATGATCCACTTCGAGTACTTGCCCCCCAGCAATTTCTGTGACAAATGTATGTCATGGGGTTGTAATCTGAAACCACAGTGGTAGTGCGCAACAAGATGTAATGACAGAAGCGTTGGATGGAACAAATGATGGCCAGGGCCAATTTCTCGACATATGCATATCGAGTTTTCGTGTCAAGGAGGTTGCGGCTGAGATAATATACAACATGCTCGATGTCATTATCATCTGATTGAACAAGAACCATTCTGATAGTGGTGTCGGCGGCAGCTAGGTATAGAGTATAGTCGCGATGATAGTCCGGAGGACGTAGCAATGGAGCAGAAACAAGGAGACCCTTGAGACGCTCAAAGGACTCTTGAGCAGCAGTATCCCAATGAAAAGGGACGTCTCGTTTTAACAACCGTATAAAACCTTTAGCCACCTCGGCATAGTTCGGAATGAACCGTCTGAGGAAGTTTTCTTTACCTTGCAGACTCTGCAATTGCTGCAAAGAAGCAGGGGGAGGAAGATTTATGATAGCCTCGACTTTAAGGGGATCCAAGCAGATGCCCTCTCGAGAGACGATGAACCCAAGGAGTCGGCCAGATTCGACGTAGAAGACACATTTGTGAGGATTAAGCCTGATATGGTAGTGTCGATAGCAAAGAAAGATCTCGCGAAGATGAACAAGGTGGTCTTGACGTTTGGCTGAATGAGCTGGTAGATCATCCAAGTATGGTTGTACAATGTGACGAATGTCATGAAAAGCATAAGACATTTCACGTTGGAAGGTAGCACCGACGTTCTTGAGACCGAAAGGGAGCTTCTTGTAAGCAAAATTCCCCCATGGACAGATAAAGGCAGTCTTGTGTTGGTCAGCAGGGGCAATATTTATCTAGTAATACCCAGAAAAACTATCCATAAAGGAGTACATTTCACTCCCAGCACACTCGTCAATAAGTTGATCAATAAAGGGTGTGGGAAAATTATCTTTAGGAAGGGCCCAATTGATATCACGGTAATCAACAAAAACACGGATTGTACCCTGCTTTTTATTCACGGGCACGATGTTGGAGACCCAATCTGTGAGTGGAATGGGGTAAATAAAGCCAGCTTTGAGAAGCTTTTCTACTTCTGCTTTAATAGCTGCAGCCTTTCGAGGGTGTACGGGGCGTAAACGTTGACAAACAGGCTTAGCACCTGGATGCATAGGTATCTCATGTTCCACTATGCTAGGATCAATGTCGTGCATTTCATCGTAGGACCGACGTTCTT